>MDTA01019448.1_pt1 | contig 11278 bp, 11 predicted proteins | sample 811151 | NCBI WGS metagenome assembly MDTA01 (sample SAMN05326648, study PRJNA326480) | marine metagenome | isolation source: seawater | place: Indian Ocean: South | collected 2010 | reverse complement strand
TGGCATAAGGAAACTTTTCTCCCAAAGGGCCTCGACGTACTTTTTATCCCTGGTGGGTTTTCCTTTGGGGACTACTTGCGTTGTGGAGCCATCGCTGCGAACTCTCCAATCATGGGTCCAGTTATTCAATTTGCAGCAAAAGGTGGCTATATAGTTGGGATCTGCAATGGATTCCAAATTCTAACTGAAGCAAAGTTGCTAAAAGGCACATTAATCCGCAATTCAAAGTTGAAATTTGTTTGCTCTGTCGAGACATTAATAGTTGAGAACAATACTATGTTTTTTACCAAAGACTTTTCATATGCTGAAACAATCAACTTACCAATAGCCCATCATGATGGCAATTATCACGCTCATAACGATGTATTAAAAAAATTAGAAGAGCAAAATCAAATAGTTCTACGCTATAAGAAAAATCCAAACGGTTCTAAAAATAACATAGCGGGGATAGTTTCTGATAATGGTCGTATAATTGGTATGATGCCACACCCGGAGAGATCAGTTGATCCCCGATTTACATCAAATGACGGCACGAGGTTTTTTACTTCGATTGAAAAAACGTTCGCTGGGTAGTCGAAATACTCTCAGTACTTGGAATTAATGACCTAATTGATTGTGCTTATTCTTTATTAATTGGGACGCTGTTTCTACTGCTACGGCAGCATCTCTGCAATATGCGTCTGCACCTATAGCTTTACTAAACTCTTCATTTAATGGAGCGCCTCCTACAAGAATTATATAATTTTCACGAACACCTTGGGAAACTAAAGTATCAATAACTACTTTCATGTAAGGCATCGTCGTTGTGAGAAGGGCTGACATACCCAAAATATCTGGTTTTTCCTTTTCTAAGGCTTCAAGGTAGTTTTCTACTGGATTATTAATACCCAAATCGATAACCTCAAACCCCGCTCCTTCCATCATCATAGAAACCAAATTTTTTCCAATATCATGAATATCGCCCTTTACAGTACCTATAACCATTTTTCCTAGTCTTGGTGCTCCCGTTTCAATAAGAAGGGGTTTCAAAATAGCCATACCTGCTTTCATTGAATTAGCAGCTAACAGTACCTCTGGTACAAAAAGGATACCATCTCGGAAATCAATGCCAACAATTCTCATACCTTCAACCAATGCCTTGGTAAGAACGTCATATGGTGTCCATTTTCTCTCCAGGAGAAGATTGACGCCTTCAACTATTTCTTCTTTCAATCCATCGTAAAGATCATCGTGCATTTGGAGTACAAGTTCATCATCTTCGAGGTCTGCCAGAATAATATCTTCTTCGGCTTCCATAGGTAACAATCCTTACTCTTTAGTTACTAATCAGCACGGTGTACTACCAAAAGTTGCGTACATTATTCCTTTGAAATCTAAACTATTCCCGACCTTTTAGGTTTCAAACCCGACAAATTAAGTAATTTGGTTACCCGGATAAAATATTTTGCTGCTATATGCTGAGACTTTTTCAAATTAAAGTACAGTTTCACTATTTTTTAAAACGTTGTTAATTCTATTAATCATCGAATTTAATCCATTTGATCTTTGTGCGGATAGATGCTCGTCTAAACCAAGTCGTTTAAACTGAGAAACAGCATCAATTTTAATTGCTTCGTTAACCGCAACGTTATTATACATTTTTATTAAAATTCCAATTAAACCCTTAACTATAAGTGCGTCCGAGTCGCCACTTATAAAAAAAATTTTTTTATTATTTATCAATTTTATTTCATCTAGTAACCACACTTGGGATGCGCATCCATTTACTTTTGTTTCAGGTGTTTTCTCATGCTTTTTTAACTCAGGAATGTTTTTACCCAAGTCGATAATGTAACGGTACCTATCCTCCCACTCATCTAAAATTTCGAAGTCATTTACTATTTCTTCAAACTTTTTAGTTGCCATATTTCCTCACATAATTTCGTTACTCATTTTATCCTTATTAAAAATTTCTACTATGGTAATTCCAGTGTCATTGGCCGATAGTGCTATTTCTCCCATTTTAAGCCTGAGTGCATCTTTACCAAAGACGTTTAATCTCCAGCCTGATAATGCTGCAATTTGAGTATCTGAGTTCTGTGATGCTAAAATATCTAAGTCTGCGCTAGATGCTATCAATTTTTGTGCAACACCCCATTCATCAGCCTTTGCCTTTAACAAGACTCGTAAAAGTTCAGAAAGTCCGTTGGATATTACTTTTTTTGTTTCAAAATATTTTAATTTACTTAATTCTGGTTTGGACAAACTTAGGGGAGTTTTAATAGCAGATAAGATTCCTTCTCCCGATCTACCCTTTTTGTTTTCTTCATTAAGTAAACGAGCTTTTTTTAATTCTGACTCCGTTTTTGGCCGAATAGAAGCCAACTCTAATATCATATCATCTCGAAGCACTCTATTTCGGGGTAAGTTTCTTAATTGGGCTTGTCTCTCGCGATAGGCTGCTAATGATTTTACGTATGCAAGAAAATCTGGTTTATTATTTTTTGTTTTAATCTTTCGCCAAGCTTTACTTGGACAATTATTATACGTTTCCTCGTTCAAGAGGGTGTCTAACTCCTCATTTAACCATTCAGATCGTCCATTAGCTTGCAGCATCTTACTAAGTTTTTCGTAAACAAGGCGTAAATGAGTTACATCTGAAATAGCATAAGCCAATTGCTTTTCCGAAAGCGGTCGCTGAGCCCAGTTTGTAAATCGAGAGGACTTGTCAATTTCTTTTCCGGCCAGTTTTCGGACTAAGGTTTCATACCCTACTTGCTCACCAAAACCACACACCATTGCAGCCACTTGTGTATCAAAAAACGGTTTAGGAAAAAATCCATTATTAATATAAAAAATTTCAAGGTCTTGTCTGGCAGCGTGAAACACCTTTAAGATCCGTTTATCAGTCAAGAGTGTGAACAATGGCGTTAAGTCTATAGTTTTTGATTGCACGTCAATAAGAGCCGCATCATTTTCTCCGTCACCGGGAAAAGCTATTTGAACAAGGCACAGTTTGGCGTAGTATGTTTTTTCACGCAAAAATTCTGTATCAACAGCTACGTATTCGCTTGATAAAGCTTCGTCACAAAATCTTTTTAAACCATTGGTGGTTGTTATTAATTGTACCAAAAAGAACGTCCAATCTTAACTTTAATTTATTTAATAATTAAAATCTTTTACATATTTTGTCTTGAGATTATTTTTTTTTAGCTGGTACATTGTTGTGACCCTCTAATTTTATCTTTTGAAATATTAAAGCTTTGCTAATACACATATAATCATGTGGATTTTATACATTATTAAATGCAATGACAATAGCCTCTACACTGGTATTACTTCTGATTTAAAAAAACGCCTGACCCAGCATAGGAAAAATAAAGGGGCCAAGTATACCCGAGGCAGAGGTCCATTTAAACTTCTTTTGATAGAAAAATATCAAACACGAAGCGATGCAGCCAAGCGAGAATACCAAATAAAACAATTATCTCGCCCGCAGAAAGTTCATCAAATTTCTTTAGGTATTTCAAAAAGAAAAAATAAAACTTAAGTTATGTATTTTTAATCTAGTTTATTTTCTATTACTCTATCTCAAAATTAACTTCTAAAGGAGCCATTTTGCTAAACAAGTTTTTTTGTCTAAGTAAAAATTATGCTGATCGATATCCAAAGCGATTTGGAACATTACTAGCGTTAACTGGTGTAATAGTTTTAACACCTGATACCATGATTATGCGAATGTCGGGACTTGAAAGTTGGCCATTGGTTGGATGGCGAGGAGTTTTAAGTGGCTTTGGTTTGATATTTGTGTGGAAACTATTTAGTTCAGATTTAATAAAGGATCTAAAATCATTGTTTTCATTTCCAAGTTTGATTGTGATTATTTGTTTTGGTTTGAATTCCATCACTTTTACACTTGGAATACAAGAAACATCTGTGATGGTAGTTCTAACCGCATTAGCCACAATGCCAATTTTTGCCGCTGTTTTATCAGCCATTTTTATGAAAGAAAGACAAGGTTTTTTTGGTTGGCTATCAATTGTTTTGGTTTTAATCGGAATCTCCGTTGTTGTGAAAGATGGAAATAATGCAACGGGTCAGCCAGGTGGTTCAGTTTTATTGGGTGCCATCTATGGCGCAATTACTGCTTTTGGATTAGCTGTTACCTTTACTATTGCTCGGAAATATCAAAAGCTATCCATTCTACTCGCGGCTGCTATTGGATCACTCTGGAGCGGTTTATTTGGATTTTATTTCAGTTCCTACACTAGTATTTTTACTGCTCCAATATGGACACTAATATCGATGGGTTTTCTAATTTTACCATTATCTTTTGCTTGTTTAAGTATTGCTCCAAAATATACAACTTCTGCAATAGTTAGTTTAATTATGCTTCTTGAAATGGTTATTGGCCCCTTCTGGGTCTGGGTAGGGATTGGCGAAACTCCGAGTAATTCAATGCTATTAGGAGGTTTAATTGTTTTAATTGTTTTAGCGTTGCACATTCGTAGAACGCAATTTAATTAAACGCACAAGTGAACTGTAATACAGGTCACATGTTTGGACTACTAAAATAATATGGACATCAAAAAACCAGTTAAAACACAATTGTTCTCAATTTTGAGTAGCATTCAAAGCTGTATCTAGATCACTCAAAATATCATCGATGTGCTCAATCCCTATTGATAACCTAACGTATCCTGGTGTTACACCTGCTGCCAGTTGCTCGTCGCCATCTAATTGAGAATGGGTAGTACTCGCTGGATGGATCGCCAATGATCTTGAGTCGCCTATATTGGCTACATGGTAAAAGAGTTGAAGCGAGTCTATAAATTTCTTTCCCGCTTCTTTACCACCATTCAATTCAAAACCAAGAAGGCCGCTGAAGCCTCCCTTTAAATATTTGTTTGCTCGCTCAAGAGCATTTCCAGTCTGTAAACTTGGATAAATTACATTCGTAACTTTAGAGTTCATATTTAGGTATTCAGCCACAAGTTTTGCATTTTTACTGTGTTGAGCCATTCTTAAAGGGAGTGTCTCCAATCCTTGTATAATTTGAAAGGCATTAAATGGACTTAATGTTGAACCTAAATCCCTTAAAAGAGTCACCCTCGCTTTTAAAATGTAAGCTATTGGACCAAGTGGCTTTGCAGCTTCACTCCAAATTGCGCCATGATATGACTGATCAGGTTTATTTAATAAAAGTTGTCTTTCTTTATGAGCCTCCCAATCAAAATTTCCTCCATCTATAATTATTCCACCAACAGATGTTCCATGACCTCCAATATATTTTGTAAGCGAATAAATCACTATTGCGGCTCCATGATCAAGTGGTCGACACAACAAAGGCGCTGCGGTATTATCCATGATCAAGGGAATACCTCTTTCTCTACCAATCTTTGCTACTTCCTCTATCGGGAAGACCCTTAATTTTGGATTTGGCAATGTCTCAGCGTAATATGCGCGTGTTTTCTCATCAGTGGCTGATATAAAGTTATTTGGATCTATTGGATCCACAAATCTGACCTCTATTCCCTGTTGTTTTAAGGTGTTATTAAATAAATTCCATGTTCCACCATAAATATCCGTAGAACACACTATGTTATCACCTGACTCTGCAATATTTTGAACAGAAAAGGCAGATGCTGACTGGCCTGATGAAACCGCAAGAGCAGCTACTCCTCCCTCAAGTGCAGTCATTCTTTTTTCTAAAATATCTGACGTTGGGTGCATAATTCGTGAATAAATGTTTCCCAGCTCTGAAAGCTCAAACAAATTCGATGCCTGTTGGGTTGACTCAAACTGATAAGCTGTAGTTTGATAGATTGGCACTGCGACAGCGCCTGTGGTCGGATCACTTCGGTAACCAGCGTGGAGTGCGATCGTCTCTGGGTTTTTTGAAAGTATCATTTTTTTCTCCTCTTTAGTGCTTTTAGCTTTGTGCTAGGGCGCACAATTTGGTAATTAAATTGCCCACACCAGTAAACTGGATAAAAAAAATCGTCCCAACATTGTTGCGACGACCCCGACGCTTTAGCTGCACTTTTTAGTCGCCCGCAAGTTGTTGTTAAATCGGCGACCTGAGCTAGGTGCCACAAATGCTATTATATGTCAAGCAGAATAAATTTTTAGTTAAAATCCCGTTCATAAATCCAATTGTGATCTGGATGATTTTTGAAGCGCCATTTTCGAATTGGGCCGGCCATGACATTCAAATAATACATTTCATAACCATAGCTAACGCCACACGGGTGATATCCTTTAGGAACTAATACTACTTGATGATTTTTTATTGAATAGCTTTTATCAAGGGTTTCGTCGTCTGTCCAAATCCGCTGAAATCCATAACCTTTCTCTGGATTGAACCTATGGTAATAAGTTTCCTCTAAATAAGTAATGTTTGGAAAGTCATCTTCATCATGCCTATGCGGTGGGTATGATGACCAATTACCCTGTGGAGTAAATACTTCGGTAACGAGCAAACTGTCTGCTACGTCATCTTCCTCCATTGCAATATTATTAATAAAGCGTGTATTATTGTTTACTCCTCGTTGAGTTGTCTTTGGAAGCGGTAATAAACGTGCCCTGTAAGTTCCTTGCCCTGGTGCACTACAAATGGCTATAGTGCAATTTGTTTGTGTAATGACCTTCCATTTAGAGTCGTTAGGTGCGTAGACCGAATGAGGTGGACTTTTCTCAAATACATTCATTCTCTCACCTAAGGAACCGAAAGAAATACCATTAATTTCAACCAAGGCCTTTCCTTCAATTATGACTAGAATTATTTCATTTCTGTCGGAAAAACCCTCAATTTCTTGTCCATTCTCTAAAACATAAATTGACATGCCAACATAGTTCCAACCAGCACTTGTGGGAGTGATCTCATGAATTAATCCAACATCTGATTTTGGATTTAATAATAATTCATTCATAATCTTATCCTAAAAAGTTTAATTTCTTATTTCTTCCCATGCTCTACAGAGCAACGTATAGTTTTGAACAATTTTAGCGAGTGCTTCTTTGTCAGTAATATTTTCTATCATCCAACTTTCGGCTACTTCCTGAAAAATAGTCCGACCAATAGCAAAACCTTTTATCAATGGAAATTTACTTGAAGTTTTAAATGATACTTTTAACTCTTCAACCGATCCCCCTAAACCCAATATTAAAATGCCTCGAATATTCGGATCATTTTTATTTATTGTTGCTGTTATCTTGGTCCAAATATCCTTAGATGGATACCCCTCAAGCTTCCACCAATCGGGATATACTCCCAAATCATAGCATCTCTGCATAGTATTTGATATATTTATATCACTTATACTTCTTTTCTTTTTTGGAATAAGCTCAAGAAGAAATTCAAGGCGATTTCGTCTCGCTGCTTCAAATAGCATAATAATTTTTCTCTCTTGCTCTTCACTTCCAATGAACTTGCTGTTTGATTCAAAATAGCAAAGCACTTTTACAACTTGTGTTTTTGGCCACTCTCTAAGTCCACCACATTCAACTCCTACTTCAGTTTCGAATTCTAATGGAAATGTTGATGGTCTTTCAGCCGGGCGCCCAATCCAAAGTCCTGAGCTTTCAGCATCCGATAATACAGCCTCTCCGTATCTTCCATCACATAGAATTCCACAATTCACAAAATCTTTTGAAACTATTTTTGCTGCGTTTAGACATAGTAGTTTAAATTTCATTATTTTTTCTTCATTTGATCCTTTAATTGTTTCAAATTGTACTCGATGATCGAACGCAAATACTTTGAGATTTGACCAAATATTTTTCCTATTCGTGGACCAATGCCATTGCTCCAATTCTTTATCGTTTCTTAATGCAAAGCATTTAATCGGATTTTTTAGAAAAAAATTCAACTCTTTTAGACTAGGATATGCAGGTGCACATCCGTGTCTTGAAACTGCTAGAGCACCACACGCATTTGCATAAGTTAATGATGTAGACCATTTTTCATTATTAAGCCAACCTCTTAAAAGACCAGCCATGAAGCCATCTCCTGCCCCCAAAACATTAAAAACCTCAATTTTAAACCTTTTTCCAGTTTTACCATCGCTAAATTTATTTGGAACTGCACCCGAAAAACAGGTAGATCCCAATGGCCCCCTTTTACAAATGAGCACAGCTCCAGAAATTTGCCGTATACTTTTTAATGATTGAATTGTATTTGAACTACCTCCTGCAATATTAAATTCTTCCTCTGTTCCAACTATCAGGTCAAAATAATGGAGGTACTGCTGTATTTTTTCTGTCACGCTATGACTTTTTATATATCTATTTTCTCCATCATTATGGCCGGAAAGTCCCCATAAATTTGGCCTAAAATCGATATCAAGTGCTATCTTAACGCCACTTTTTTTTGCAATTTTTATAGCTTTCACTAGTGCAGCTTCGGTCTTATAGTTCGAAAGATGAGTTCCTGTCAGAACGAGAGACCTTGAAGATTTAATAAAGTTTGGGTCTATGTCATCTTCACATATTGCCATATCTGCGCAATTTTCCCTGTAAAATATGAGTGGAAACTCTTGCTTATTTCTTATTCCAAGCAGTACCAAGGCCGTTAATCTTTCTGGGTCCACCTTAACACATGATGTGTCAACCCCCTCACCTTTTAGCTCTTCAGTCACAAAACGACCCATGTGTTCATCACCTACCCGAGTTATAAGAGCCGATTTAAGTCCTAATCTAGCACAACCAGTGGCAATATTGGTTGGGGAGCCGCCAATATATTTTTGAAAGCTACCCATATCCTCTAGACGGCCACCCACTTGAGTTCCATATAGGTCAACTGATGACCTACCTATGGTTATTACATCAAATCGTTTGTTTGCTTTCATTCAGTCACGTAAGTTCTTAAATTGTATTGGTAAATCGAGACTCAAACTTTTTATAGACTCCATAACCTTTTGCAAGTCATCCCGTTTATTTCCACTGGTTCTTAGCTCATCTCCAATAATTTTTACTTGCACTTTAAGTTTTAAAGTTTTTACTTCTGCAATTATTTTCTTTGATAATTTCTGATCTATGCCTTGTCTTAATTCATACGTCTGCCTAACAGTATTTCCAGAAGCTTTTTCGGTTCCTAAAAGTCCAATTGCTTTTGGATCGACTTTTCTTTTTACAAAATGGCCAATTAATAGATCATGTACTTGCTTTGCCTTCATCTCATCTTCTGCTTCCAGGAGAACAATATCACCATTAAATTCTACTTTAGAAATAGATCCTTTAAAATCATATCTTTGTCCTATTTCCTTCATAGTATTTGTAATTGCATTTTTTACTTCTTGGATATCAATCTTACTCACGATGTCAAAACTTGGCATTTTAAACCCTTTCTGATACCTCAACATAACAAATTTAGCATATGAAAAATTATCTACAAAGATAATTTTCTAACGTGCTCGGTCCAAGCACTCCAACAATAATTGTTCAATCTCAGGGATAGAAGCAAGACGTGGATTCGTTTTAGCGGCTGCATCCTTACTGGCTTTGAGTGCTAATTCACTAATCTTTTTATTCTCTACCCCTAGTTCGTTGATTCCTTTCACTATTTCTAGATTATCTAACAATTTGCAGATATTGGAGTAAAAGTTTTCGAAGTTTCCTTTTTCTGAAAATGTTACATAGTTCATCATCTCTACCTTTGGGTGTATTTCCGATGCATTAAATCTTAAAATTGCTGGCAACAAGACTGCGTTTGTTAGGCCATGCTGAGTGTCATAAATTGCACCTATCATGTGACTAATGGCATGAACTAACCCTAAGCCTTTTTTAAAAGATATTCCTGCAAGGCATGAGCCAATTAACATTGCTCCTCTTGCTTCAATATCATGCGGATTCTTAACAACTGTCTCTAAATTCTTACCAATCAAATTTAAAGCCTCTAATGCCATTCCATCAGCAACTGAGTGTAGAGAATTCATACTATAAGCCTCTATTGCGTGAACTAATGCGTCCACCCCTGTCCATGCTGTTAAGTTTTTTGGTAATTCAAAAGTTACCGTAGGGTCTAGAATTGCGGCTATCGGCTTTTGTTTTGGGTGCCAAACGCATAATTTCATTCCTAGCTTTGTGTTCGTGACCATTGCAGTACTTTCTGTCTCTGCGCCTGTCCCCGCCGTTGTTGGTATGCAGATCAAGGGTGGAAAACGTGATATATCTTTAACCTCTTTTTTGTCATTATCGAAATCCCACAATCCATAATTATGATTTACAACCAAACTTATAGCCTTGCCACCATCCATTCCAGAACCTCCTCCAATAGCTATCACAGAGTCACTTTTTTCATTTTCAAAAATAGACTTTCCGTGAAGTATATCGGTGTCGAGTGGATTCGGGCTAATATCAGAGAAAAAGTTAACCCTGAGGCCTGCTAACTTCAATTTCTTGACTAAACGATCAATAAAAGGCAAATCCCGCGAACCTCGATCTGTTACTATCAAGGGCCGTTTTATATTATTTTTGAGACAAATTGACTCTAGCTCATTAATTCGTCCAGGACCATAATGAATAGGAACAGGAAAATCCCAGTCTACGCTCTCCGTAAAAAAACCCATACGTTAACCCTCTTTTTTGTTATTGTATTCTTAATCCAAATTGTATTGAGTAATAAATCTAACCAAATACGAGGTAAAGAAAATAATCAATCAAGGAAATATTGTGGTCGAATTAAGGAAATTACAAATATGAAAAAGAAAAAAATTAATTTTGGTATTTTAGACTCTGGAAGTTGGGACAGCTCTCTTGATTATATTCTTAAACAAATGAATGGACAACCATTGAATGTGCACAAACTACTTGCCAACCATCCAAAACTACTAAACGCTTGGTGGAATTTTAGAAACTATTCTGTTGAAGGAGGTGACTTAGGTAGACGAAGAGGAGAATTGGTAATTTTGAGAGTAGCAGCCAATCTGAGATCATGGTACGAATGGTCATCTCATGTTGATCGAAGTTTGCAATGCGGACTGAAAATATTCGAAATCGAGAGAGTTAACAAAAAAATAATTGAATCAGATTGGTTTGAGGAAGAATATTTCCTATTATTAGCAGTCGATGAGCTTATTGAGAGCAGAAAAATAAACAAAACACTGTTCACAAAGCTAAAACAATATTATTCTGAGCAGCAAATAATGGATATAATTTCAATTCATGGAATGTATATAATTTTAGGCTGTATGATTGATATTTGGGAATTGGATCTGGAGGATTATATATCCAAGAGATTACCGGCCAATATAAATAAAGAGAGTTTTTTCAGTAGTGTATCGATTGAGTCTAATTAGTA
>MDTA01189022.1_pt1 | contig 11279 bp, 6 predicted proteins | sample 811151 | NCBI WGS metagenome assembly MDTA01 (sample SAMN05326648, study PRJNA326480) | marine metagenome | isolation source: seawater | place: Indian Ocean: South | collected 2010 | reverse complement strand
TTAGTTTTTAATTTCAATAATATGAATACTAATTATATTTATAATATACCTTCATCAATAGATCCTCAAAATGATGAATATCATCCTATTTCACATATAAAACACGATAAATTTTTTAATAGTCTTACTTCTGAAATAACACAAAATCAATTAGAAGATTATGTACAAAATAGATATATTCATAGCAATACACCCGAAACAACAGGTATTATAAATGGTTACAAAAAAGCAGAAATGACTGCACAATCTATACTATGTGATCCAGAAACTACTCCAGATATTAGTATCTTTAATAGTTGTCAAGTAAGATGGAATTGTCCCGGTGAAAGTAATCCAGAAATTGAGTCTGAAATAGAGTCTGAAACTCCCCAATTAGATGAAAGCTGGTCAGGAGATTATTTACCTTTACCACACGGTTCTCATTGTGGTCAATATAATGAATTATGTAATACATTACCAAATTTATTTAAAATTGACGCGTTAGGTAATGAATTTGCTTGTCATAATTTAGTAGATGAAAAAACGTGTAATGATAGTAATAGATGTTATTATAATAGTTTTGAAGAAAAATGTAGAGAATATAATATTATAGATCGTTATAGTAGTGGTTTAAATTTATCTGATGATGACAACTCTAAAAAAGATTTTATTCAAGGTGGTATTCTAAACGGTAATAGATATGGTTCGTTTTATTCAGTTGATGATGATGAAACAAATGAATTATTCTCATCAAATTATACAGGATTAATTGGAAGACACGAATTAACATTTTCTATTATTGATACACCTTATAAGAGTACTGGTGATGATAACGCCATAACTTATATGAGTGGTCCTTATTTCGGTCCTGAAGAAGATAGGGATGTTATAGAGGAATTTGTTGATTATGAAGAAAGTTATTTGAAAAAAAGAAGGGAAACACGTTCAGCGGTAAGAACTCAAGAGTGGGATATGAGTCCTATTACACCAATTAAAAGATCAAAAGAAGCACAAGTAGATTTACTGTTATCAGACGAAGATGCCGATTTTTCATTATTTTCAGATCCATCTAAGAAAAGAAAAGTTGATTTATATGATCCTTGTAATCAATATAATGAAACTTCTAAATCTATTTGTGAATCTAAATATGTTGATTTAACTAATACCGATTCTTTACTAGACGAAACAGAAATAGAATCAGAAATAGAATCAGCTAGATGTAAATATAATAAACAAACCAATGAATGTTATTCTGTGAATAATCCTCTAAAAGCTTATTCTAAAAGTAATAATAAGATTTCCTCTATAACAGACCCGATCACATTCTTAGGGGTTAAAGATTACGATCAAATGAAATATTTTGATGAAAAGAAAAATTTACATAATAAACCAGTTAGTTTTTATGGAGATTCTAATATTTCTGAATATACTCAATATTATACGCATAATAATACTAATTGGAATTTATATGGAGGTTGTGATATAGAATCTACACCTGATCCTGAAAATTATTCTCAGTATGTTGTAGATAAACTAAATGAAAATATTTTAACAGATGATATACAATTAGGTCCTATCAAAAAACGTCACAAACAATTAATAAAACAATATGTTGAGTCTAAAGGTTCTACTTTTAATGATGAAGAATATGACCAATTATTCAATTATATATCTGATGCCTATAATTATAAAAGACCTCTTATTTTAGATATACATCCTGAATTAGATTCTTATGAACATAATATTAAAAAAGATGAAAATGGTAATATTCTATATGATAATAGTTGTCTTAGCGGGGTGGGAGAAATTGGTCCAGAAGGCATCGTAATTCCTTCTTGTGCTCAAGACGATGAATATTTACCCCATTGTGAATACAGAGCTAAGTGGAAACTCCCATTCTCTGCAAATAGTCAATCAGAAATAAACTCAAAAAACATATCCGAATATGTTAATTTCCCTCAATGTGTCCAAACAATTTATAATTATCATTATCTTAATAACAGTGATTCTAGAGATAGTGAAGGTAGACAAATAGATTGTAATGATTCTTTACTTGATAGTGCGAATGAATTAAACAATATTGATGAAGCTGAAAAAAGAAGATTATTTAATAATTATGGTTTAAATACTTCGGGATATAATGAATTATTACCTGAAGATATTGATTATAGTTCAGATATAACATCTGATTCACTTCCAATACTTATGAATCCCTCGCAAAATTCCGAAGAAAATCCTACTAATCGTTCTTCTAAAAGTGGATTATATAATTGGTTCTTTGGTAGAAATCCAGAAAATTCTGTAGGAGCTGATATTTCTTTAACAACCGATAGGGCGACTGGTGAATTTTGTCCACTCGGTCATTTCGGAGACCCTGTAAATCCATCACCAAGTTCTCGTGCTGGCTGTGGGGCTAGTCATCGATGGCGGGATCATAACGTGGGTATGAAGTGGTACGGTTGGGAGGGTGGCAGTGATTATGTGATGTCGTTCGAACCTGATAACTGGGATGATAATCCTTTGATTACTAATCAACAATTAATAGCTAGATTAGATGATGTTATTTTAGGAAATCAAAGAGCATTTCAAGAATGTAATGCTTCACCCTTTAATTCAACTAGTATGTGTGAGGCCATGTATAAGGACGCTGCTAGTAGATGTTCTAATTATTTATATGAACAAGGGGTAGCTGATGATAACTGGCTATGGAGTCGTATAGGACAGTGTGATGACGCAGAATTTCTTTCTTGGGATTACCCAGGTGTATATTCAATAGATGATCTTATAGATTACCGTAATGAACAATTTGCTGAAATCGAAAGAAGGGATGTAGGAGCAAATGAATTTTATGAAGATTTTGAAAGATCTGAAAGGCTAGATTATATTGAAAATTTAATGAGTAATTTTCATATTAATTCTCAATTATTAGATGAAGGTCTGCGATTCTTACAAGATAATATATTCGGCGAATCAAATGAAATTAACTCACATTCTAGTTCGGAAATTAAAGCAGGTGATGAAACTAATCCTGAAAGACAAAAATTTTTAGGATATGATTACTACAATTATTGTAATAGTGATATTTCTAAATTCCCTGATGCTGAACAATTTAATAACCAAACTGCTTGTGATTATGAAATTGGTAGTATTTATTCACAATTTACATCATCACCTATTAATTCAGATGCCTATTATACAAATTATTTATTATTTAATTCGGGAATTAATCCAGATGGACCTGGGTCTCAGCGACTTTATAGAGAAAATAGAACCTCACCTGGAGATAATACTAGTTTTGAGTCTAATCTAATTTATCCAACCTCTGTTGTAACAGATAGTTCTCTCGCTATAACAAACCCCCAATCTCCTCCTCTCGAGCCAACTCGTAATAATATGTTAAATATGGTATTACCCGGTGATAATAATAAACCAGGTGATTATGGTTATGGTCATTATGATTGGCTAAGAGCTGGAAGTCCTAGTATAACCGAAGATGACGTGGGTCAATTAGGGATATCAGCTTTACAATATAGTCACGATATGTACCCATCTATACATCCAGAATTTAATTTATATAATTGTTCTTCAAATTATGATTCAAACTGTAGACGAGATACCCAAATAATACCAACAAGCCTTAATAAACCTCTTTATAGATTATGGGGTGATCATATTATAAATCACTTCGATTATGAAATTGGTACCTCGTTGAGAAGTCAGTTGGATATAAATAATCAACAAGATATATCACAGATTTATACAGATCCTTTTCATAGAATGAATATTAGAAAGAATATTAGTCAAGATGGTCGTCAATTAATTGATGAATTTGAACCAATTGTTAATAATAATATGATATGGTCTACAGCCGATACTAGTATTAATGAAAATCTTAATTATATTCCTCCCGAATCTTATACCCCAGGAAATGAAATTAGAAGTAAATCGAATAACCTAAAACCAGAACGCGGTATTTCACCTGAACAATCATTCTTTATTGAGAAATATTGTGGATTATTATCTTTCCCTCAAACACACCCTTCTAATAATATAAATTACGGAATCGCATATGATGTAAATAGTTTAGATATTTCGGATAAACAACGAATTATTGATCAAGTGGTTGTTTGTGATAGTGATGATACTGACTGTATTGGATATAAAGAAGATATAGTAAGTCTCAGCGATATTTCCTCCTATATAGATGAAGTTGATAATTGGTTAAATAATTTATTTGGAATAGGTTTTGATTACACAAATTATATATTAGATTGTATACCATCTTTTGTAAATAATGATGATAAATGGAATCAAGATGCTGATATAAATGAAATTTGTGATAATACTAAACAAATTATAGAGAATGATTTAGCTAATAAATTCTCTTTAAAATACAAACATAATATGGATATAAAATATAGTTCATTGGAACATCAAAAATATCCAAAAATAGATGAAAGTAATACTGATGATATATATAATAATTTAACAAGAGTTAGAGTTGGTGGTTATTGTAATGGAGATAATTGTGATTATACCGTGAAAAAACCAATAGAAGTTGATCAACGTTGTGTTGGTAGATCTCCACAAAATGAAACTGAGGGATATTGCTTTAGAATAGTTAATCAAGAACAGATATTTACAGGTATTACAACTGAAGATGATTGTATTTCAGAAGGTAATAATGTATGGTTTTTAGAAAGTGAATTGCTTGGCGATCAAGAAAAAATAAGTCTTATTCAACAAAATAATCTGAAATGTGCAAATACAAATTTAAATAAAGGGAACGTTTTAGATGGATTTATACCTCAATCTAATTTATATGAAGAAAATAAAGAAACGTGTGAAGGAAATACTGACCCAAGAAGTGATAATTCACAATGCGAATATATACCTCCTAGAAATATAATCAATTTACAAAAAAGTAAATATCAATTTATGTTATATGATCATAATGATCTTAATGGGGGTATTACTGAATTACCCCAAGATGAACCACTAACTAAAAATAATATTATGTGGGAAAATGTTATCTTGGATAAAATGAGACATATATGTGACTCAAGTGCTAGAGAGCAAGCTGAAGAGGGTGCTGGTGAAATAACGTATTGTTCTGATCCAGATAATGATGAAGCAACAGCTGAACTTCGTGAATGGTTATTTGAAAGTGGTTTAGTTAGTGAGAATAATATCAATAATTATGCTTGTAGTTGGATTAATGAACAAAATTATTGTGAAAATCATAGTCCACAAATAAATATAAGAGATCCAACAACTCAGGCTATAGAATCTATCCCTGTTTGTCTATATGATACCGATACAAATATTTGTAATATGAATACAGAGTTGGGTTATAGGAATGATTATCCAGTTGATAGTTGCGATAATGAAACTATTCTAATAAATAGTAGATATGACCCAAGCATTAATAATAATTATATTCCAGATATATTTATGGTAGATGATGAATGTGTATCTTGCCCAGTTGGTCAATCTAGAGATCCGACTGATCCATATACATGTAGTCAGAGTTGTGCTAGTTATTTTTCAGGTATAGGAGATATATATTCAGAAGCCGCCACTCTCGAAGGGCAACTTCTGTCAAATACAATGAGATGCGCTAATATAGGCAGTGATATAATGAGAAATCATAATTACAGATTCATAGATGGACGATTATCAGATTCACCCACACAAATGGATATTTTAGCAAATTGTTGTGAACCAGCTGTCCCTGATACTACAACTGGACCAACGAGAGAAACTAGATCAGACCCTCCTACATTAACGTGTGGTCAACAATATTCAGATTATGATCAAAATGATGGCCAGAATATATGTACAATTATGTCTCAGATGTATGGTGGAGATCCTACTTGGAGTCCAAATAATGAATATACGTTCAACCGAGCTACTTCAGGCAATGAAGGAGAATACTTTTACAATACTTGTTGCCAACCATTAGATGATCCTCAAGCTTTAAGAACACCACCTTCTCCTCCAGATGTTCCTAGACCCGGAAGCTGTCTCGCTGCTTCATATAATGAAAGTCGCGGTTTATACTGGACTGAGATACAAGGACGAAACTTTTGCGAGGGCCAGGGAGGTGGAACTTGGTCACCGGATACTACATATACTGGAGGAATGACTATGGAAGATATATCCCAATTTACATCTGAATGCTGTTTATAAATTTGATAAAGATATTTATTTAAATATAATATGTATTTTATGTATAACTATACCTATTAAAGAATGAAAGATATTTTACAAAGTTATTTTATTAACAATAATGATGAAATAGAATTTGAACTGACCACTATTTTATCACCCTCTTCTCAAAAGAATTCTTTTAATGAAGAACTGAGTGAAATTATTCATTCACATATAGAATCTATTAAAAGAATTCTTTGTTCTGAAAAAGAGTCCAATATTTACTACATCGGACTTTATACAAATGATTATATTAGAAAGAAATTTACAGAATTAAATGAACTTGAACAAAAGAGAGATTATTTAAAATCACATTTATCTCAACTTAAACAATTAGAACTTCCTGAACAAAGATCTAAAGAATGGTATGAAATGAGAGAAAATGTATTAACAGCTAGTTCATTAGCAGATGCTTTGGGTAAGGGACATTTTAATACTCGTGATGATCTACTAATTGATAAAACAAGTAAAGAACAAAAACCATTCATAATTAATGATATCATTCAGTGGGGAGTAAAATATGAACCGGTTGCTACAGAATTTTATGAAAAAATGAACAATTTGACGATTGTAGAGTTTGGTTTGGTCCCCCATCCAACTTTTAATATATTTGGTGCATCACCCGATGGGATATGTGATGAAGATTCACCTAAAGAATATATTGGAAGAATGTTAGAAATTAAATGTCCACCAAAGAGAGAATTTACTCATGAAGTTCCTAAACATTATTGGATGCAGATGCAAGGTCAACTAGAAGTCTGTGATTTAGAAGAATGTGATTTTCTCCAAGTCAAGATAGAAGAATACTTTGATGTAAATGAATATGAAAGAGATTTACTAATAGACCCAACAACAAAAATGATTATGGATGGAAAAACATCTGAAAATCTACCCAAAGGATTGGTAATAGCTTATTCACTAAAGAAAAAAGATTCAGAAAAGTTTGATATTCATTATGAATATTCACCTTGGTCAAGACCACTGAATGAACTCTTAGATTGGAGAGATAAAACACTAACAGATTTAGAAGAAAAATATAAAGATGCCGATGAAACATTCTCAATTTATGAAATTAAATGGTGGAAGATTACTCGCTATGAATGTACATTAGTTCGAAGAGATAAAGAATGGTGGTTGGAAACTGTTCCAGAAATTATAAGATTTTGGGATGAAGTAGAGCATTATCGTAAAGTAGGAAATGATGAAGTAGTTCAGAAGAAAAATGCTCGTAAGAGAAAAAAGAAAGTTAATAAAGAAAAAGTATTCACAATTCCAACATTAGATGATTCATTTCAAATAGAATCAGATGATGATTAATTTATCTATATTATAATATAAATGCCTCCAAGAAAAAAGAATTCTTCTAAAAGAACAAATGATAAAAAAGACAAAAAGGACAAAAAAGAAGATATTCATAAGCAATTTAAACCTAATAAGAAACCAAAAGCTGTCTTTCGAGCCGGAGCATTCGGTGGGACATATTTTAGACCTATTCATTCATCTGTAACTGGTAAAAATTATAATGGGTCACTTAAAGAATATCCTGAAGATTGGTTTAAAGGAATGGATGTTAAGAAAAGGGTTCAGTCACCTAATTATGATAAAAAGTTGAACAAATATAAAGTAAAATGTGGTTCATCATTAGAAGATTGGGAATCTAAAAATTGGATAATTTCACAAGACCCATATGGATGGTTTCAGTGGTATTGTCGATATAGTTTGGGTAGAAGAACAAAAGATGATGAAAGACAGATTGGTCGTTGGTTAAAATTAGCTGGTCCGAATGGTAGATTTAGAAGAACACTTATGAATAAGATAATAAAAAAAGGTACTACTTACAATGACTATTCTGTATCACCTGTTATAAGACAAGTTCTTTTACATTGGGGCTATGAACTAACCAAAGGTGATTTAGAAAGATACAGAAATTCACGATGATTCTTTTTTTTTAAAGCTAACTATGACTAGATCTCTAATACCAGTTCCATAAGGGTCTTGAGGTTTATGAGGAACCTGTCCGTCCATAATTACAGTTGTTCCTGATTTTATTGGAAGAACACATTTTTCACTCTTATTGTCTTTGTATTTTAGATTTCCATCTACTATTCCTTCATCTAGACGAAGATAATGAAGGACTGTAATTACATTAGGATAGTTATCATTCTCACAATGCCATGCTAGACCACTTTTTACTCTTTTTGATTCATTTTTCAGATTGTAACGTATCACATCCATATACCATACATCCTTGTTGTGCTCAAATCCATATTCATCTAGAATACTTGATGAGACATCTCTCACAAATTCACTGTAATGATTTGGATCATCAGTGAATCCATAATACTCAACCCTTCTTTTTTCTTCACTATCTTTATCAGGGAGGAGAGTATCCATCACAGATGGATCTATATAGTGATCATACTGAACCATTGTTGGATGAGAAGTTTTTAAAGAGAGCATCTTTACAAATTTGTAAGAAATCTTTGTTTTGTTAATAAATTATTATATGATCATAATCAAATTCATATCATAAGAATGATATAAATTTATAGTTCATCTGATTGGCTCATAAATGTGGATTCTTTGATTGGTTGCCATTTTTTAAATTTCTCATTTAATGAACATTCTACAAAATATTCTTTTTCTGTATCTGTGATTAATTTATTTAGAAATTCACTCGTTTTTAAATTGGGAACACATGCTATACCGTTCTTAACTATATTATTCGCACTTTTAAGATATAATTCATAAACATCGGGTTTAAGTGTTTTGACTATCTTAAAATGTATATTCTTATTCATTTTTTTATTGTAATTTACCTTTATTTGTTTCATATCATCTTTAGGAAAAAGAAATAATATCTTTGAGTAAGATGGTTTTAAAGGGACAAAATATAACCCTCGTATTGAATAATTTAATGATGGTATAAATTCATTAACTATGATATCATAATCTGAATAATCAAAATATTTCTTCACTTGGATTGGGCAAATATTACAAAAAGAATCGTCAATATATTCTTTTTCCATCATTAAATGAATCATATTCATTCTTTCTATAATTGTTTTTGTAATACATTTATCAGATTTAAAAACATATAGATCTGCTATCAATAAAAACCAATTATTATTTTTATCTCTCACTAATTCTGTCTCAAATAAAGTCCCTGAAAAAAGCGATGAATCGAATCTGTAATGAACTAAAAATATTTTAGGATATTCATAACCATCTTTTACTTTTTTATCTATTAAAAATGCATAATTAACATCGTTTATTTGTGTAAAAAAGAGAAGATATGGATTACCTCCACTTTTTAAACAGATTACATGGGGATTATTAAGATTTTTAGAATATTGATTATTAAAAATTTTCGCATATCGTGAATTATACTCAACATTACATTTAAGTTTCATATCTTTTAGAATAAAATCTTTCATCTGATTACTAGTAACATTATCTATCTGCTTTCCACAAAATGATGTCTTTGTTAAAGAAGATGGATCCATTTTTATAATAAATTATTGTTAGCAAAGTTTTAAATAGCATTTTTATCTAAATAGAATATATTATGGTGAATAACTTGGTTTTAATATCAACAGTAATTGTCCCTACTATTATATTATTATCATTCTTATATGCTAAAATATTGACTCAAGAAAATAAACACGATGTAGTATTTTATATTTTGGTATCTACATTGATATTTACCTTATTCGTTTGGTTATATAAAATTATGGGTGACCCATTTAAAACTAGAGGAAATTTAGCCTATTTTATAGACCGATTAGATTTAAATAAAGATAATAATACAATTGATTATAATATTTATGGTGAAAGAAATGATGGTAAAAGTTGTTCTATAGAGGGTAAGTGGGGTGGATCTTCTCCATCTAAACCAAAATACTCACCGAATAAAGATGATGATGAATCTTGGTCTGAAAAATGTAAAGTGAAAGATGGAGAAGATATAGATGCTGAAAATTTTGTATCAGCTGAAGAATTAGAGGATTTTGAAGAAATATATTATATGAAATTTTTACTCTATATTGTATTATTTGCATATATAGTATATTCTAATTATGATTCATCAGGTAAAATGTTTTATTCATTGATTATAAGTAATTTTGTATTATTTAGTTTATGGTTGCTTATGTTATATATACCATATGATTCAAAAGATATTCCTATATGGCCTGAAAAAATAGGATGGTGGGTTTCATTTATCATTACTATTCCTACATTATGTTATTCATTATATTTATCGCCAGATAGTAAATCTAAAATTATATCATTTATTATATTTATAGTTGTAACTGGTGTTTTATATGCCATTGGCGGTATTAATACTCATTTTGGTCCTAAAAGTATCAATAAAATAGGTAGTTTAAGTTATTATGTAAAAAGATTAGGATTAAATAAAGAAACTGATAAACTTAAATATGATATCTTAATTAGAGATAGAGATCTAGATAGAGATTGTAAAATTGTTGGAACTTGGTCTAAAAATACAGAAATTCCTCAAATAACTGGTGATATAGATGGATGTTCTTTGGATACATTAGGGGTAGATGTGGGGATGTAAATTTGATTTTTTATAATATTTTTATTGTTAAAATATATTAAGAATGGAACATCTAGATCATCAAGATTGGAAGCAAATCATTATTCATTCAAAGCATAAGAATGTAAATGATAGTAATGTAAAGAAAACAAAAGTAGTCAAAAACAAAAACGGAGAAAAGAATAAAATTGATAATAAACTTGATAAAAAAGTAGAAGATGGTGATATGAAACATAAAATTATATCACTCAAACTTCGTCAAGAAATACAAAAGAGAAGAACTTCTCAAAATCTAACTCAAAAAGATCTAGCCACTAGAGTAAATCTACCAGTAATAGTTATAAATGAAATTGAGTCGGGGAAAGCTATTTATAATCATCAACATATTAATAAAATTAAACGTTTTCTTAAAATTCCAAAAGATATCTCATAAATAGATATAGAGATACAGATAAATATATATCATTAATCAAACTATAATAATTAGGGAATCTTTCTCGGTCACTTATTACAAATACTATAAACA
>MDTA01016496.1_pt1 | contig 11279 bp, 9 predicted proteins | sample 811151 | NCBI WGS metagenome assembly MDTA01 (sample SAMN05326648, study PRJNA326480) | marine metagenome | isolation source: seawater | place: Indian Ocean: South | collected 2010 | reverse complement strand
TGATTTTGCAACTGGATTAGTAACATCGTTCGCTTCGATAACATACGCTACATCGCAATTTGCAAAATCATTATTTATTTCTTCTAATTCGAATACTTCATCATATGGTACGTTTGCCTCAGCAAGTAAAACATTCATGTGTCCCGGCATTCTTCCTGCAACAGGATGAATTGCGTAAGTTACTTTCACTCCATTTTTTTTTAATGCATCAACCATTTCTCTTAACGCATGTTGCGCTTGAGCTACTGCCATTCCATATCCTGGTACAATTATTACTGATGAAGCATTTTTCATTAAAAAGGCTGCATCTTCTGCATTTCCACTTTTGACTGGTTTTTGCTCTTTTGATGAAGCTTTCGTACTTTCTTCATTCGCACCCCATCCACCAAGTATGACGTTAAAAAATGATCTATTCATTCCTTTGCACATAATATAAGAGAGAATTGCTCCAGATGAACCAACAAGTGCTCCTGTTATAATTAATGCTGTGTTTTCTAAAGTAAACCCAATCCCCGCAGCTGCCCATCCAGAGTATGAATTTAACATAGAAATTACTACTGGCATATCTGCTCCTCCAATTGGTATGATAAGCAAAACACCTACTAAAAATGAAATAACAATAATAGTCCAAAATAAATTTGCTTCTTGAGTTTTGCATAAGTAAAATACAAGAAAAACTAGTCCAATTCCTAAAGCTAAATTTAAATAATGTTGTCCAAAAAAAGTTATTGGAGATCCAGACATAATCCCTCTTAATTTTAAAAAAGCTATAATTGAACCAGTAAATGTTATTGCACCGATAGCAGCTCCTAAAGACATCTCAATTAAACTTGCGATTTTTATATTGCCCTGAAAACCAAGTTTAAAAACCTCTGGGTTAATAAAAGCAGATATTGCTACAAAAACTGCAGCTAGCCCAACAAGACTGTGAAATCCAGCAACTAATTCTGGCATGGCAGTCATTGGTATTTTAAAAGCAATGAATGCACCAATGGATCCACCTATAAGCATAAAAACCAAAAGATAAACAAAACCCAACGAAAAATTTCCTATTGAAAGTATTGTTACTCCGATTGCAATGGCCATACCAATTATACCAAATAAATTCCCCTGTCTTGAGGTTTCTGGTGAGGATAAACCCCTAAGCGCCAATATAAATAAAACACCTGATACTAAGTAGAATAGAGCAAGGATATTCTGTGACATGTTTATTTATCTTTCTTCTTTTTTTTATACATTGCTAGCATCCTTTGGGTTACCAAAAAACCGCCAAAAATATTGACTGCTGCGAGCACAATCGCCAAATATCCAAATATATTTGCTACGTTAAAAATTTCTGAATTACCACCTGCTAAAGCTGCAATTATAGCTCCGACAATTATTACCGAAGAAATTGCATTAGTCACCGACATTAGCGGTGTATGTAATGAAGGAGTAACACTCCATACAACATAATAACCTACAAAAATCGAAAGAATAAATATACTTAATCTGAATATAAAAGGATCTATTTCCATATTATTTTACCAACGTTTTACTAATAATGTCATCTTCCATATTAATATTAATTTTTTTATTTTCTTTATCATAAAGATTTATAACAAAATTAAATAAATTTTTTGCATATAAATTTGATGCGGAACTTGGCAATTTGTTTAAAATTGTGCTCTCACCCACTATTAAAACTCCTTTTTTTTCTATAACTTTATTCGGTTCAGTATATGCTGCATTACCCCCCTGTGATGCAGCTAAATCGTATACAATTGATCCTGGTTGCATATTTTCTATCATATTTTCATTAATAATTTTTGGAGCCTTTTTTCCAGGGATTAGGGCAGTGCAAATCACAACATCTATTTTTTTTAGTGTATCAGAAAGTAAATCTTCTTGTCTTCTTTTAAAATCTTCCGACGCTTCTTTTGCATATCCACCCTCTGTTTCTAAGTTTTCTGCACCTTCTACTACTAAAAATTTTCCACCTAAACTCTCTACTTGTTCTTTTGATGCTAATCTTACATCAGTTGCAAATACTATAGCGCCCATTCTTTTTGCTGTAGCAATAGCTTGAAGTCCAGCAACTCCAGCTCCAACAACTAATACTCTTGCTGCGGAAATTGTGCCTGCTGCAGTCATCATCATTGGTATCGCTTTTTTAAATAATGCAAACGAGTCTATTACGGCTTTATAACCTGCGAGATTTGCTTGCGAAGACAGTATGTCCATTGATTGTGCCCTGGTTATTCTTGGCAATAGTTCTAGCGAAAAAACCGATATTTTTTTTTTTGAGATGTTTGCTATTCTATCTTTGTTAAATGTAGAATTAAAACTTCCTATTAAAATCTTATTTTCTTTTAAGTTCTCAGTGCTTTGTTCGTCTGGAAGATTTAGTTGCAAAAGTATATCTGAATTATTTAATACATTTGATTTTGTATCTATCTTACAACCTTCTTTCTCGAAATCTGAGTCCGATATACCTAAATGAGATGCCGTTCCTTTTTCTAAAAGAACTTGAAAACCACTTGATATATATTTTTTTGCAATTTCAGGAGTTATTGAAATTCTTTTTTCTTCATCTTGATTTTCTTTAATAGTACCTATGATCATCTTATTTTTGTCTTGCTTTAAACTTAGGGTTTTTTTTATTAATTATGTATACACGTCCTCTCCTTCTAACAAGTTTAGAATTTAAGTCTCTTTTTTTTAACGATTTAAGTGAACTTGCAATTTTCATAATAAATTTTTTAGCCTGGCAATGACCTACTCTTCCATGCCTTAAGACAAAGTACCATCGGCGCTGAAGGGCTTGACTTCCGAGTTCGGAATGGGATCGGGTATTACACCTTCGCGAAAATTACCAGGCATGGAACTTATATATAAAAAATTGATATTGTAAATAGCGTTTTAATTAATCTTATTTCTTATTAAATTTTTGATGTAGTCTTTGAGCATTATTTTACCATAAATTTTGAATACTTTTTTAGATAAGTTCATTTTAGTTAATGCCGAGGCATATCGCTCACCTTTCCTAGCTGGTAAAATTTTAATTCTGTGCTTAAACATTTTTGCCACATCTATAATTTTATAACTTTTTTTGTTAGTTATTGAATAATGTCTACATTTATTCTTTTTCCAGGCAACGTAACAGGCCATTACAGTATCCTCAACATGTGTGAATCTTCTTGATTGAGTACCTGGTTTGACAACTGGCAATGGAAGTCTTTTTTTATATTTATTTTCAAAAATTCCAATCACGGTCGCCATTTTTCCTTCTCTAATTTGTCCAGGCCCATAAACATTATAAAAATATATTATTTCGAATTTCATTTTGAACCACTTATTTAAATTATTTAATAATTCTAAATTTTTAGCTTTTGAAAATGCATACGGTGACAGGTCTTTATCTTTACCTTGATTACCCAAACTTGCAGAAGTAGCTGAGTAAATTAATTTAATTTTGTTTCTTAAACAAAAATTAAAAACTTCATTTGATCCTATTGAGTTAGATTCTATACACTCATTAAAATTTCCAAAACTTTGATATATTCTTGCAAATTCTCCAAAATGAAATATTGAATTAATACTTTTTTTGTATTTTTTTAACACTACTGAAATTCTCTTTGTGTCTGAGTATAAGTATATAACTTTTTTATTTAATACATGATTTTTTTTACTTCCAGATGAGTAATTATCAATGCTAATGATTTTATAATTTGTTTTTTTTAATAATAATTTAATTAAGTTTGAACCTATAAATCCAGCACCACCTGTCACAATTATAATATTTTTTTTCATTGTGTCTCTTTTAGATAGTTTTTATAAGTTTCAAGTATTGTTTCTTTAAATCGAGATTTTGCAGTCCATCCATAACTCTTAGCTATTTTAATATTTAATACTTTTCTTGGGGTACCATTTGGTTTTGTCTTGTCGTAAACAATTTTAATTTTTTTGTTTGGTATTAAAATTTTAAGAATTTTATTTACATATTGATTTATTGAAAATTCTTTTCCTGTGCCTATATTTATTAGGTCATGCTTAGTTTTTTTATTCATAAAATATACACACGCATCGGCAATATCGTCTACAAATATAATCTCTCTTTTTGCTCTTCCATTTCCCCATATGACAAATTTTTTAGAATTACTATTTTTTATCATATGAGTTTTTTTTATAACTGAGGGTAAAAAATGTGAATTTAAAGAATGATAATTATCATTTTTTCCATAAGTATTAGTAGGCATTAATGACAAATATCTTGTGCCATATTGTTTGTTATAACTCTGGCACATTTTAATTCCTGCGATCTTGGCAGTTGCGTAAGCATCATTAGTTTTTTCAAGATACCCTGATAACAAATAATCTTCCTTTATCGGTTGTTTGCAATTTCTTGGATATACACAACTTGATCCTAAAAAAATTAAATTTTTAATATTACACTTAAATGCAGAATGAATTAGGTTTGTTTGCATGGTAATATTTTGGTATATAAATTCTGCTTTAAATTTATTGTTAGAGTATATTCCACCTACTTTTGCAGCTGCTAAAAATATAAATTTTGGCTTATTTTTTTTTAAAAATTGGAAAACCTTTTTTTGATCTAATAAATCTAATTTTTTTCTATCGGCTACAAGTATGTTTTTATATCCCTTAGACTTTAACTTCCTAACTATAGCACTGCCAACAAGTCCCTTGTGACCTGTTACAAATATTTTAGATTTATATGATATCATCAAGAAAATTTTTTAACTTCAAAATTAACCATCTCTTTAACGAGTTGATTAATTGAAACTTTGGGTTTCCATTTTAACTCTTTCTTCGCTTTATTTGAATTTCCAAGAAGAGTATCAACTTCAAGAGGTCTAATATAGGTTTTATCACATTCAATTATGCATTTTCCTTTATCATTATAGCATTTTGACTTAATACCTTTGCCTTTCCAAAAATATTTTATATTTAACTCTCTTAAAACAAGGTTAACAAATTGTTTTACAGAATATTGTTTTCCAGTCGAAATCACATAGTCTTTTTGTTTTTTTTGCTGCATCATCTTCCACATTGCCTCAACATAATCTTTAGCATGTCCCCAGTCTCTCTTTGCGTTTATATTCCCTAAGAAAAGTTTTTTCTGTTTTTTTAATTTAATTCTAACTAAAGCTGAAACTATTTTTTTTGTAACAAATGTTTCTCCTCGCTTGGGACTTTCATGATTAAATAGAATTCCGTTACATGCAAATATATTATAAGTTTCTCTATAGTTGATAGTAATCCAATGAGCGTACAATTTTGCAACCCCATAAGGACTTCTTGGATAAAATGGAGTTGACTCTTTTTGTGGAATTTCTCTTACTTTTCCAAACATTTCAGATGTCCCCGCTTGATAAAATTTTGTTTTTTTTTCAAATTTATGAAATTTAATTGCCTCAAGAATTCTTAATGCACCTAGAGCATCTGCGTTTGCTGTATACTCTGGGACCTCGAAAGATACAGCAACATGTGATTGGGCAGCTAAGTTGTATATTTCATCTGGTCGTATTAAATGAATTAAGTTAGATACTGAAAGAGAGTCTGTGACATCGCCATAGTGTAAAATAAATTTTCTTTTAGTCTCATGTGGGTCTTGGTAGATATGATCAATTCTTCCAGTATTAAAAGATGAAGATCTTCTTTTTACACCATGCACAATATAATTTTTTTTTAACAAATAATCAGCAAGATATGAGCCATCTTGACCAGTAATACCAAATATTAATGCGATTTTTTTTGCCATGAAGTTGCAATATAATTTTTTGTTTTTTAATAATTTAAGATATTTAAGACAATTCTGTCATAATTAAAACCTTTTTTTTAATTTAAATGAAAATATAACCAATATGTTAGTAAATAATAATTTTATTTGTTTTTGTAAATATATTCGAAAGTTTTCCTAAAAGGCATTTTTTTTTTAAATACTGATTTAAAATTATAATTTTTGAGTAAATTATTTATATCGGTAAAGGTATAATTTTTTTGAATCATGTTATCATAATGGTGTTCAAATAAAATATATTTTACATCAACAATCTTATTGCCTAAACCTTTTAGTATTTCATATTCATAACCTTCTGTATCTATTTTAATTAAATCTATTGAATTAATTTTTTTTTCAGAAATATAATTTTTTAGAGTTTCAACTTTTAAATTAAATTCTTCGTAATTTTTGTCTTTCGAATTAAATAGGTTCAAAAACTTCATTTTTTTTTTATAGTAAGTTGAATTTTCGTTTAATTTCTTTATTGTTGAAGATGAGCTTTCCTTTAATTGTTTAAAAGATACAATTCCTTCTTTTGATCCTAATGCTATATTTTCAAGTATAATATCTGTATATTTAAACTTATGTTTTAAAAAATTCTCACGCTCTTTTAATTTAATGAAATTTATAGGACTTGCTTCAAATGAATATAGCTTTTTAATTTTGAAATATTTATTAAATAAAATTATTGTCTCCCCTTTATGTGCACCAATATCAAAAAAAACATTAAATTCTTGAATATTTTCTGTTTTTAAAAAATTAATTATTTTCTTATTATGAAATTTATCAAATAAACCAAGAAAAAATATTACTAGGTTTTTAATCATTTGCTATTTATATATATTTTGAATTTATTAATTTTTAATTTCTCTGGCTTACATTTTTGGTTTTTCTCTTTGCATTTTAAGTAATCTTTATATATTTTGTCAGTAATCTCTTTAATTCTAAAATCATTTTTTGTTACTTCGTAAAAAGTTGTGTTAATCGGTTTATATTTGTACTGATCAATTTCTTTATTCAGTCTATTTATATTTCTTCCATAAAATATCATTAGAGTAATAATAAGAAGAATTGTTGTATTTCTCATATATTTTTCTTTGTTAATTTTAAAAGAATTTAAATATAAACAAGATGGTAAAAATACAATTAAAGCCAAAATGCAAAAGCCACCATATCTTAATGATGGGTGATTATAAAACCATTCAAAAAACAATACTAAAATTAATATATAAAGAAGAACAATAGAAAAATTTATTTTAAGTGTATTTTTTTTTTTATTATAAAAAGCATAAATTATAATTATATTTAATAAAATTAATCCTAAAATGAAATCAGAAACTTTATTAAAAAAGTAATTATCAATCCAGTTACCTAGCCAATTAAATTTTTGAATATAAATATCTAAATTTTCAATTCTATAAGTGGGACTTGCTCCAGCTTTTGACCATGCTTCATACCAATTATTCATTCGGATTGCTTCCTTAGATGTCAAAGACCATTCTAAGTTATCTAAGCAAGTGAAGCTTACAGGATATAATAGACAACCTGTGTTCATAAAATAAGTATTCATAATTAATAAAGTAAATATAAATAAAAGAATAAAATATTTATTAATAAAAATTAATTTTATAACTTCTTGAAAGCTTTTAATTTTTAATATGTTAATTATTATTGGAATGATTAATATAGCATACAAAATAAAAAATGCTTTTAAAGAAAGTATTAAACCAAGTAAAATATAAATAAAAAAAATATCAATTTGGTTGAGATTTTTTTTATCAAAGCTTTCAAGTATTGTTATGACAAAAATTAAAACTAAGATTTGTGCAGACCTATCGGTGCCATGCTCTGCTATTCTATAAAAAAAAATATTTATAAATATTAATGAAAATAATGATAAATAATTTATATAATTAATTTTATAATTATTAATCTTTTTAAGCTTAAAACTAATAAAGTAAGGACTAATTTTTTTCAATAAGAGGATATTGGCGAAACCTAAAAATAAAACAGCCGAAAAGTTAAAACTATAATATTTAATAAAAGGTAAATAAAATAATGAATTTAAATAAAATATGGAAGAGGGTGTTCTAAAACCATAATTAAATTTACCAATACCATAAACCGCGCTTTCTTGAGTTAAATAATAAGTATAAGGAAAATGGTAATACGTAAAATCATCGTGATTTTTACCAATTAAAAGTGAAATAAATAACAAAGAAAAAATTACAAAAGTAAGCAAAATTTCTTTTTTAAATCTTTCATAATTTATTATTTGAGTAAAAAATATTAAAAATCCAAACAATATAAAAATAGTATTATGAAAAATTGAATGCGGTAAAAATAAATTACTTAAATAAGAGTAAATTAAAATTATAAATATTCCTACCAATCCTGCATAACCAAAATTTGTTTCATTGTCTTTATTTTTTAAAATCTTTAAAAAGAATAATCCGTAACCTAAAATTGAAAAAATAATCAAAAAATAGGAAACAACAAATACAATTAGATTATTAAACATAATTTAAAATATTTTACTATTTCATGTATTCTAAAAATTATCTATATTCATCTTGTTTTAATATAAAATCAATATGAGATTCAATTATAGTTATAATTTTAAGTAAAAATAATAGTTAATTATCAAAATTATAAATAATGATATAATAATAAGGTAAATTAGAATTTCCATTTATGTTAAAAATTGAAATTAATTTTTTAAAATGACATTAATTAATAAAAACATAAATATTAACCACACTTTAGGATCCTTTTTGATTGGAATTTTTCCTATTATAATTTTTTTAGGGTCGGCAATTATAAATTTCTACATTGTATTAATTGATTTAATTTTAATTTACGAAATAATTAAAAACAGAAATTACAATTATTTTAATAATAAAATATTTTATCTTTTATCACTAATATGGTTTTCATTATTTGTGAATTTAATCTTCAGTCAAGATCCTCAAAACAGTTATGGTAGAACTTTTGGATTTTTAAGATTTATATTTTTAGTATTTGCAATTAAATATTACCTAATTGATGATATAACAAAGCTTAAAAAATATATACTTATTTTATGGACAGTATTTTTTTTAATTATATGTTTTGATTTGCTATTTGAATTTACTTTAGGATATAACACATTAGGATTTAAATCCTATATGCCAGGAAGATTAGCTGGATTTTTTAATCAAGAATTAAAAATTGGTTATTTGTTTTCTTTTTTATGTCTTATTGCTGCAAGTAATATTTATTATCTTTTACAAAATTATCCTTCTGGGAATCTCTTTAAAAAATTATTTAAAAAGTATTCTATTTATCTAATACTTTTAATTATAACTTTGATATCACTATTTATTGGAGAGAGAGCAAACTTTATTAAAACATTAATAATAGTATTTTTGTTTTCTTTATTTTTTGAAAGGAAATTTTTATTAAAAAAAATATTAATATTTTTTACATTAATTATAATTATTTTTTCAATAATTTCGCAATTAGATGAAAAAAACAATTATAAATATAGGTTTTGGGGAATGTTTTTAAAACCGATAATTACAGAACCTATAAAATTTGTGAAGAACTCAACTTATGGTGACCACTATAATCAGGCTTATAAAATATTTAATGATAATAAATTATTCGGAGTTGGTTTAAAAAATTATAGAAAAGTTGTTCATACAGGTGATTATGGGCCAAATGCACCGATTCATCCTCATGAAAAACACCTTGAAATATTGTCTGAAACTGGTTTGTTTGGGTATTTGTTCTTTATATCCTTTTTTGTTTATACAATTTATTTTGCAATTAAAAAATATCTTAACAATAACAATTTATATCAATTAACAGGTTTACTTTTTGTATTTTCAAACCTTATACCTTTTATACCTTCGGGTAGTTTTTTTACTACTTATGGAGCAGTTATATTTTGGACAAGTTTTGCTTTTATGATTTTTGGAAATAAAAATTCAGAATTTTCTAAATCTAAAATTGAATAACTTTATATAGATTAAGAAATAAATAAATACATTAAAAATTAAAAGTAAAATTTGTATATTTGTTTTTGTTATATAAATAAAACCAATGTAAAAAATTAAAATATTATAAAAAATTATAAAGAAACTAGAAAGTAAGTTATTTATTAAAAGATTAGAGGAATTTAATTTTTTATTTATAAAATAGAAAATTAATTGATGAAGATGTTTGGTGTCAGGATTTATTGGAGATTTTTTAAATCTATACTTTCGTATGATAGAGAATAAATTTTCGAAACATGGGTACCATAAAAGTAAAATAATAAAATATGGTGAAATATAGTTATTTTCATGATAAATATTTAAAAGTAATACTGAATATATAAATCCCAAAAGATATGAGCCACCATCTCCTATATATAATTTGTTGGCAATATTAAAAACTAAAATAACAATTAATAGGACTAATATTTCGTACAAAAAGTTTGAATTATTTAAGAAAGATAATTCAAAATCTGCATAAATTAAGAATATAGTTATTATAGAATAATATGATAATACCAAACCATTAAGTCCATCAATAAAATTAGTTCCATTAAGAACAATCAAAATACAAAAAGTGATGAATGAAAATCTAAATATATTGTTATCGAGCATTATATCTAGAATATCAATTCTTGTTGAAGAAAGTTTTAAATTTGCAAAATATGCAAAGCTAATAATAATAATTGTTTGAACAATAAATCTAAATTGTGGTGAATTAAATTTTTTCATGTCTGAAAGAGCACCAATTATAAAAATTGGTATAAAAAATAATAATTCTAAAGAAATAAATTTAAAATTCATAACAAATACAGTCGTTAAAATAAAATACCCCCCAATTGGCAAAATAAATTTTTTTACCACAAAATTTTGATGTTTATCTTTTAATTGATTTAAAAAAAGATTAGTTTTTATAATTGCTAAATAAATTATATAACAAAGGAGTATTGATATACCAAAACCTAAAAAATTTATTTCCATTTTTTAAATATATAATTCATTGAAAGTAAAAATGTGTAATATAAAGATTTGAATATACTCATACTTTGATAGTTTTTATAAACTTTAACTGCATCACTAATTTTTTGCATTGTTGATTTTGACAATGAATTTGGTGTTGATGTCCATTTTGATAAATATTTATTTATACCATAAAATTTTACACCCTTTTTAGATATCTTCAGCCACAAGACAAAGTCTTCTTTTGTCACTAAATCTGGAAATAATTTACTATCATTTTTTAATATTTTTTTATTAAGCACTACAGTGGATAACCCAATATCGCATGATCTTAACAAATCTTCGTATGTTAAATTCCTTGCATTTCTAGTAGAGATAATGTGACCGTCCAAATTGACAATTTGATAAGATGTGTGAGAAGCAAGAATATTTCGGTTTTTCATAAACATAATTTGTGTTTCAAGTTTTTTTTTACTCCAAATGTCGTCACTATCTAAAAATGCAATATATTCGCC
>MDTA01046103.1_pt1 | contig 11280 bp, 11 predicted proteins | sample 811151 | NCBI WGS metagenome assembly MDTA01 (sample SAMN05326648, study PRJNA326480) | marine metagenome | isolation source: seawater | place: Indian Ocean: South | collected 2010 | reverse complement strand
TACCTTCTATTAAAATAGTAGATTTAGCAAAAGCTATGGGCAATAATATTAAAATAAAATATATCGGCAAAAGACCTGGAGAAAAACTTCACGAGATACTTTGTTTAGACGAAGAAAGTCCATTCATGTATGAACTTAATAACTATTATGTAATCAAAGAGTTTTTCACAGGTGGACTAAAGGTTACAAAGTCTTCAAAAAATAAATATAAAAATTCAAAGTTAGTAAAGCCAGGTTTTATTTACTCATCAGGCAACAATAAGATCTTTTTAAAAAAAGAAAAAATTATCAAATTTAATACAGACGATTTTGATGATACCCTATAGTAGGCAAGATGTAACAGATGCAGATGTAAAAGCTGTAGTAAAAGTTCTTAAATCAGATTTTATAACTCAGGGTAAAGAGGTTCCTAGATTTGAAAAAAAAATATGCGAAATCGTTAAATCAAAATATGCTACTGCGGTAAATAGCGCAACAAGCGCTCTTCATATATCTTGTTTAGCTTTAGGGCTAAAAAAAAATGACTATCTATGGACATCAGCCAACTCATTTGTTGCTTCTGCTAATTGTGGATTATACTGTGGAGCATCTATTGATCTTATAGATATTAATCTGGATGACTTTAATTTATGTATAAAAAACCTTGAAAAGAAATTAATTATTGCAAAAAAAAATAATAAATTACCAAAGATTATTGTTACAGTTCACTTTTCTGGTCAACCTACCCATCAAGAAAAAATATATAAACTATCAAAAAAATATAAATTCAAAATTATAGAGGATGCATCTCATTCGCTAGGGGCATCAAGAAAAGGTGAAATGGTTGGTAGTTGTAAGTGGTCTGATATAACTGTTTTTAGCTTCCATCCAGTAAAGATAATTACTACCGGAGAAGGAGGTGTTGCGACTACTAATTCAAAAAAGATTAACGATTATCTGAAATCTTTCAGAAATCATGGAATTATAAGAGATAAAAATAGAATGGAAGTTAAATCACAAGGACCATGGTATTTTGAGCAAAAATATTTAGGTTTAAATTATAGAATGACAGATATACAGGCTGCCTTGGGAATAAGTCAATTGAAGCGACTAGATATGATTGTAAAAAAAAGAAATGCTATTGCTAAAAATTACAACAGGAAACTATCTTCTCTTCCAATCAAAATGGTTTCAATTCAAGATGAGAACATATCAAGTTTTCATCTCTATCCAATTATGATTAAAAATGGTAAGAAAAATAAAAAACATTTAAAAATATTCAATTACCTCAAAAAAAAGGGGATTAATGTAGGTCTTCACTATATCCCTATTTATAAGCATCCTTATTTCAAGAGATTTAAATTTAAAAGTATTTCTTATCCTAATACTCAAGAATATTATTCATCTGCAATGAGTTTGCCTATTTTTTTTGAACTTTCAAATAAACAGATTAATTATATTTGCGATGAGCTCAAAAAAGCTACAGAAAAATTTAGCTAAAACTTTATATATTATATAGGGAAAGAAATTAAAATAGTGATTGAGCCAAGTAAATCAAAATTAATTGTATTAGTAACCCACTCACTGGGAGAACTTGATGTTGTTTTACCTATACTTTTAGAAAAAAAAAATAAAAAAAAAACAAAAATTGAAATAATTTTTACCGTCAAGAAAATATATAATGTTTTTATAGAAAGTGATTTTTACAATTACGTTTGTAGAGAATATAATTTCAGAATCTCATTTTTTCATTTTCAAAATAAATTTGATAATTCAAAAAAAGGACGACTGTCTAAATATTTATTTAGATATTTAATGTTGATAAAAAGTTTACCAAATTTTTTTATAATATTTTTTAAAGTTTTGCGATCTGATATTATCTTTCATGAATTTACTCATGCTAATTTTTCTGTGAAAATTGTATATTTTATCAATCATTTTATCAGAAAAAATATATACACATATTGCCATGGTGCATCATTACATCCCAATTCTAGAGGAAAAATTTTTAAAGATTCAAAAAAATCAAAATATTTACTATTTCATGAGATGAACAAAGAAAATGCCTTATCTTTAGGGTATAAAAATTTTATTAGAATAGGACTACCACAGTTTTACCCCAATTGGAAAAATACAATAAATAATTATATTCAAATCCATAAAAATAATTTTGAGGTAGCTTATGTTGCTTTATTTACTAGGGGAATTAATGAATACTACATGAATGAAAAACAATATCGTTATTTATTTCTTGAAGCAGTAAAGGCTGTAAGAGAAGTTTACTCAAATATATTAATTATTATTAAGCCACACCCAAGAGAGGATACGGAATTTTTAAAAAAATTAATTAAAGAAGAAAAAATACAAAACATAAAAATTACTTCTCTTCATGCTTCGCCTCTTGTTAAAATGTCTGAATTATCAATATCTCTATTTACTTCCTGTATTTTAGATTGTTTATCCATGCAGGTTCCAGCAGTAGAATTTTATAAATATTCTCAGAAGTTTCTAGACATTAACCCAGATGGTAGTGTCTTTAAGAATATCGGTTTTGAATCTTGTGATACTAAGGCATTACTTATAAAAAAAATTACTAATATAAAAAAGAAAAATTTTTTGTACCCAATAAAACTAATGAATAATTTATATTATCCTGATATAAATTCCCTGAATGAAATTTTTGATTAATCTAATAAGCCCCATATTGTGATTATAGCTATAATAATAGGTAGAAAAGGCAGTAAAGGCTTTCCTGGTAAAAATACTTATAAAGTATTTAATAAACCTTTAGCTGAATATTCAATTGATGTCGCAATTAAAACACCCGAAATTGACGATGTATTTTTGTCGACAGATGATGAAGCACTAAAGAAAATTGCTAGAAAGAAAAATCTTAAAATCATACAAAGACCAAAATATTTAGCTTCAAATAAAGCTTTGGGAGAGGATGCATTTCTTCATGCTTACAATCATATTAAGAAAAAAGAAAAAAAAGATATTAAATATTTTGTACTTCTAATGTGTAATTCACCAACTATTACATCTTTACAAATCAGTAAAGGAATAAAAATACTGAACAAAAATACAAAAATTGATTCAGCGGTAACAGTTTCAAAATATAATATGTATTCGCCCTTAAGAGCAAGAAAAATAAATGATCAGGGATTGCTAGATCCTTACTTACCATTTAAATATTTTGGAGATGAAAAAAATCTTAATTGTGATCGTGATTCCCAGGGAGATGTGTGGTTTGCTGATATGGGCTGTTCTATAGTAAGGCCTTCGTGTTTTGATAATATTTCAAATGGTTTGCTACCACAAAAATGGATGGGAAAAAAAATTTATCCTATCAAACAAGATGCTGGACTAGATATTGATTATGAATGGCAGCTTCCACAAATAAAATGGTGGTTAGATAAAAATAAGTAATATGCTAAAAAAAAACATTTTAGTGACTGGTGGAGGAGGTTTTTTAGGAGCAGTTCTTGCCCAGCAATTAGCTTCAAAAGGTTTTAAAGTAACTGTTTTAGATAAAAAAATTAAAAAAAAATTTAAAAATATTAAATATATAAAAGGATCTATTGAAAATTCTATTATTGTAAATAGATCTCTCAGAAATATTGATTATGTATATCATTTTGCAAGCATGGCAGGAATTGAAGAATGTAATAAAAATGCTGAAAAAGCAATTAGAACGAATGTTCTTGGAACTATTAATGTACTCAACTCATCGATAAGAAATAATATAAAAAAAATTATATTCGCAAGTTCTATATATGTTTTGAGTGAACAGGGCGGTGTATATAAATCTACAAAACAATGTTGTGAGAACCTAATTGAAAATTATAATAAGTTATATGGTTTAAATTTCGTTAGTTTGAGATTTGGATCCTTGTATGGACCAGACTCAAACGATTTTAATTTTATTAGTAATGCTATTAAGCAAGCAATAAGGGAAAATAAAATAGAAAGAAATGGTGATGGTTCTGAAGTGAGAAAGTATATTTATGTTGAAGACGCAGCAAGAGCTGCAATAAAAGTGTTAAAAAATAATTATCAAAATAAATATTATGAAATAACAGGTGAGAAAGCTATTACTATTAAATCTTTGTTACAAAAAATAAAAAATAAAATTAATACGCATACCAAAATAAAATACAATTTATTGCATAAGGATGCAGATCATTATTATAAAAATCCTAATACTTTCAAAATTAGAAAATCTAAGATACTTAAATTCAAAAATGTAGTCAATATTGACAAAGGTTTAGAATTTACAATAAAGCAAATTTATGATTCTAGAAGCAAGTGATTATCAAAACTTTATTTTTGACTGTGACGGAGTAATTCTTGATTCAAATTTAATAAAAACAGAGAGCTTCAGGGAAGTTTTAAAAAATGAAAAAAAAGAACTTAGAGAAAAATTTATTGAGTACCATTTATTAAATACTGGTATTTCTAGATACGATAAATTTGATTATTATTTTAAAAATATTAAATGTTTAAAAAATTATAAAAGTGAATTAGAGCAAATCTTAATAGACTTTTCTCAAATTGTGAAAAAAAAACTAATCTTATGCAAGCTTACACCAAATATTGAACTTTTTCTTAAAAGATTGAATACGTTAAAAAAGAATTTGTATGTAATATCAGCAAGTGATGAAGAAGAATTAACTGAAATATTTAGAATAAGAAACTTAAATGTCTACTTTAAAAGAATCTTGGGGAGTCCATCAAACAAAATTGAAAATATTTCAAAACTAAATATATCAGATGTTAAAGAAACAATTTTTTTTGGAGATTCACTCAGTGATTATAATGCAGCAATGCATTTTAATTTTGATTTTGTTTATATAAAAAACTATTCTTTATGGAAGGTCCCAGAAAACATAAAAAAAAGTTCTGGATATAGGGAGATAAACAACTTCAGTTTTTTGAAGATTTCAAATTAATATTAATTAAAAAATTTTCAATTTTGTTAATTTTGGACAAAAAATTATTTAATTTATTTTTATCAAAAGTACCCTTAAAACAAAAAATATTTTTAATAAAAATATTGACCCAAAAAAACTAAATCTTTGCCCTAGAACAATTAATTAATAATTTAGCAAAAGAAGGTAAAATTACTGTTGAAAATCATGACAAGCTTTGGATAGATGTTCAACAAAAAGTCGACTAAGTAATTTGAAAAAGCTTATAGATAACTTCGCCTAAATCCTTAGATAAGCTATTCTGAAATATTCAGAGCGATTTTTAAATACTTTGTTTAAAGAAACTTATTAATTACTCTTTATGCAAACATAATCTAATCTCCTATCTTTTATACTCTTATCGTCGGAAAATATTGTATTATTATTTTCTGAGTCATATATTTTTCTTACTTTAAAGCCAATTTTATTAAGTAAACCTTTAAACTCGATATTAGAACAAAAGTACATATTAGTTGGTTGCAAAGTATAAATTTTTTTTGAAAACAAGCATGTAAAATATTCTAATAGCTGATTAAAAAAAAATAAGATGCCCCTATTTTTAAGAACCCATATTAAGTATTTATAAAAAGAAGTTCCATAATCTCTTCCTTCCATTTCGTTTAATTCTGGTATTTCACCTACATACAATATTCCATCATCTGTTAGAATACGATAAAATTCATAGAGACTTTTTTTAACCAAATCATCATTAAATCCGACACTGTGTAAAACACTATTACAAAGTATAAATTGCTTAGACTTATCTTTAAATGGCAGGTTTGTTGATAGACCTTGAATAACAGTAATATTTTTATGATTTTTCAATAATCTTTTTACTACTTCTGTTTCTTCTTGAGTTGGTAGAACCCCAACAAAATTATTGCCAAGCTGAATTAGAGATTCCATAAATGAGCCATCTCCGCAACCAACATCTAACATATTATCAAAACTATCAGCCATTTGAGATATATTTTTTTTAATGTATGAAATCCTATTAGAAGTAAATTCTTTATCAGATCCTCTACCTGTAAGCATATGTCTATCAGTCAAGGATTTCGCGATCTCTCTGTATTTTTCTATAGAATTTATTACCTTTTTAACTGGCATTTTAATATCAATTATAAATAATTTATGTTTATTTTATATCATTATTCATATTTAAGAATTTCAATCATTAATTTTATTTTTTATTCTAAATTTATATGATTTTTCAACTTCTTTCCGTGTGAAAAATCATATAAATTTAGAATTTATCGAAATAAAAGATTTTCAAAAAATATGTCCCAATCAGTAATTGAAATTCATAAAAAAAAAAATTTATCTGAACTAGATTATTATCTTGCTCAACAATTTATTTTTTATGCAAAAAAAAATAGCAATATTTTAATCTCAGGTGGCACAACTTTTTTATCAATGTATAAAAAAATAATTAAATCAAAAATTAATGTTAAAAAAATAAACTTGTCTCTATCAGATGAAAGAATTGTACCAACTAAATCAAAACAATTAAATTATACATCCTTAAAATATTATTTTTTAAATCAAATAAATTCAGTAAAATATAATACTATATATTCAGGCGATGACTATAATAGGTCTAATAATGTAATTTTAAAAAAAGCAAATAAGAATATCGTAGAACGCAAAATCGACGTTGGCTTCATTGGTGTTGGAAGTGACGGTCACATTGCATCTATTTTCAACGATGCAAAAGTCGTTAAAAGAAACAAAAGATTATCTATAATTAAAAAGACAAATGAAGATTTTTCAAGAATCACCCATAACCTTGAATCACTTCTTGCGATCCCATGTATAATAATTGTATTTAGGGGTAAAGAGAAAAGTAATATGTTTTATAGCTCAATTTTAAATGTTAATAAGAAAAATAAATTATATAAAAATATAAGTGTTATAAAAAAACTTATAAAATTATATAAAGGAAAATTAGTTATTTTAACTACTTAATATATATGAATATTCTTTTAATTATTGGTAATCATGCTCGGCACTTATTTTTAGCAAATCAGATTATAAGTAGTTTCAATAATACATTTACTATTATTGAAAAGCGAAATCCTATAGGGCTCAGGCTAAAAAATAAATATTCAAAAAGAGATAAAAATAATTTTTTAGTGCATTTCACTGAAAGAGAAAAAGTTGAAAATAAAGTCCTTTCATCAAATTCTTTAATTTCTAAAAAAAATTCAGTTAAGATTAATAGCATTCAAAAAGAAGAAAAAAAAGTATTAGAGATACTTAATCATAATAAGCCAAAGATAGTTATCACATTCGGTTGTGGAATAATAAGAGATCCTCTTTTGAGTAAACTCCCAAAATATTCTTTTAACTTTCATACAGGTTTACTTCCATATTATAGAGGTACAGCTGGCAATTTTTGGCCATTTTACTTTTTACAACCCAACTTTGTCGGTATCACAATTCATAGAATTGAAAAAAAATTAGATGCTGGCTCTATCTTGCACCAAACAGTTCCTAAATTGTTCAAAAATGATGGTATACATGATGTCTCATGTAGAGCAATATATGATGGTGTGAATGATCTAAAAATAATTTTAAATAAAATTTCTAATGGTCATAGACCAATATTAGTAGTTCAAAAAAAGAATGGTAAAATATTCTCGAATAATGATTTTAAGCCTCATCATTTAAGAGTAGTTTACGAATTATTTGACAATAATATTGTAAATTGTTTCTTAAATAATAGTTTGCAAAAAAATACCCCTCAAATTATAAGTGTTCAATATGAAAAAAATTAATGTTGCGGTTGTAGGTTGTGGAAGAATTGCTGGGCACCATTGTAGAGCTATTAAGTTAAATCAAAATTACAATCTAATAGCAGTATGTGATCTTATTAAAGAAAAGAGCGATGAATATGCAAAAGAATTTGAATGTGAGTCATTTGATAATTATGACAGCATGCTGTCTGTAAAAAGTGAGATTGATTTAGTGTCCATTGTAACACCATCAGGCATGCATCATGAACATGCATGTGATATAATAAACAAATACAAAAAAAGCGTTGTTGTAGAAAAACCTACATTTATGAAACCTTCTCAAATAAGAGAAGCTTATATTTTAGCAAAAAAAAATAATGTCGAAATATTTCCAGTTTTTCAAAATAGATACAATATTGCAGTACAAAAAGTCAAACAGTCAATTGATACTGGAGAGCTTGGGGAAGTAAGACTTGTTAGCGTCAGAGTACGTTGGTGCAGACCTCAAAGATACTATGAAATGTCTGATTGGAGAGGAACCTTTTCTCACGACGGTGGAGCTCTCACCAATCAGGGCATACATCACGTTGACTTAATTCGATATTTAGGCGGAGAGGTAGAGCAAGTTAATTGCACGATGGGAACAATTGGAGTTCAAAATGTAGAAGTTGAAGATACTGCTGTTGGTACTTTCAAGTTTTCTAATGGAAGATTAGGGACATTAGAAGTTACTACCGCTGCGAGACCCGACGACTTTGAGGCATCTATCTCAATTGTAGGCTCAAAAGGATTGGCACAAATAGGAGGAATTGCAGTAAATATGTTGGAGATATTTACTCCAGATACTGATGTAATAAAACAATATAGTGATGACTTTAGTGATCTGCCAGATAGAGGTAAAGTCTATGGAAGAGGACATATGTCAATGTATTCGGATATTTCAAGACATATGATTGAAAATATTTCTTATCCAATTACTCAATATGAGTGCTTAGAGACAATCAAGTTACTTCATGCATTTTATCTTTCTGACGAGAATAAAAACTGGATTAAGATAAATAATGAAACTGAATCAAATCGTTTAGGAAGAAGCAATGATGAAATTTCAAATTTATATAGAAATAAATTTTAAAATTATAGAAAATTAATGGTACAAAAAATCCTAGTATCAACTTCTAGTTTTGCTGAAACTAGCGATGAAGCTGTTGAAATGCTGCGCAAATCTAAGTATGAAATTATTAATAATCCCTACAAAAGAAAATTATCAAAATCGGAAACAAGAGAGTTAATTAATAATGATGTTGTTGGAATTATTGCAGGATTAGAGGAGTTATCTAAGTTCACTCTTAAAGATTCGAATATAAAAGTTATTTCTAGGGTCGGTTCGGGTATTTCAAACATAGATCAGGATTTTATTAAAGAAAAAAAAATTAAATTATTTACTACACCTTTAGGACCTGTAAATGCTGTTTCAGAGATTACAGTAATGAATATGCTTAATTTATTAAAACATAGTTATAAAATGAATCTTAACATGCACAATAATAAGTGGGAAAGAATTTTAGGCAATGAAATAAAGAATAAAAATGTTGTAATTTTTGGATATGGAAGAATTGGAAAAAAAGTTTCTAAAATTCTTGAGTGTTTTAGTGCGAATGTTTTTTTTGTTGATCCATTTATAAATAAAGATAAGGCGCCAAATAATTTAATTGACAAAAATCAGGCAATCACGATAGCCGATATAATTACAATTCATATTAGTAATAATGAAACAATAATTTTTAGTGAAGATTTTAAAAAAATGAAAAAAAATGTTATCATTTTGAACAGCTCAAGAGGCAAATGTGTTTTGGAGGATGACTTGATAAATGCTTTAAACACTGGTGTGGTGGGAGGTGCTTGGATAGATACCTTTGAACAAGAGCCTTATAACGGTCCACTAAAGAACTACGATAATGTAATACTTACACCTCATTCTGCATCGTACACTCAGGAATGTAGATCTGAAATGGAATTAGAAGCTACAAAAAATATTTTAAACTTTTTAAATCAAAATAATATTTAGAAATATGATATTAATTACAGGATCAGCTGGTTTTATAGGGTTTCATCTTGCTAAAAAAATCCTTGAAAAAGATGAAACAGTTATTGGTATTGATAACTTAAATGATTATTACAATGTAAAGCTAAAGCAATCAAGATTGAATGAATTATTGAAATTTAAAAAATATCAACATTATAAAATTGATTTGGAGAACATGAGTGATTTATCAGATATTTTTAAACAAAATAAACCTGATAAAGTTGTAAACCTTGCTGCGCAAGCGGGTGTAAGACATTCAATTCAGGAACCAAAAAAATTCATTGACTCAAATATATTAGGCTTTTCTAACTTATTAGAATTATGCAAAGACAAGGATATAAATCACTTAGTATATGCTTCGTCTAGTTCAGTATACGGTTCAAATAAGAAGATACCTTTTTCAGTAAACGACTCAGTTGATCACCCAGTTAGTACATATGCTATGACAAAAAAAACCAATGAACTAATGGCTCATGTTTATAGTCATTTATACAAAATTCCAACTACTGGGTTGAGATATTTTACTGTTTATGGCCCTTACGGAAGACCAGACATGGCGATGTACAAATTTACCGAGAGCATAATTAATAAAAAAGAAATTGATGTTTATAATTTTGGTAAACACAGGAGAGATTTTACATACATAAGCGATATTGTTGAGGCTACAATAAAAATATTAGACCACCCTCCAAAAAAAAACTCTGACGTACCATGGAAAATTTATAATATTGGTAACAATAAAACTATAGATTTAAATTATTTTATTTCATTAATTGAGAATGAATTGGGTACAAAAGCTATTAAAAATTTTTTACCACTTCAAAAGGGCGATACCTATGAAACCTTCGCTAACATAGACGAGCTTATATCTGATTTTAACTATCGGCCAAAAATTAGCATAGAAATGGGTGTAAAAAAATTTATTGATTGGTATAAAGAATTTCACAAGTTATAAAGAAATATAAATGAAATCACCTCAAGTATCAGTAATTATTCCAGCGTTCAATCAACAATTTTATATTGGTAGGTGCATAAGATCACTATTAAAACAGACAATGAACGATGAAGATTTTGAATTGATAGTTGTGAACGATGGAAGTAATGACAAAACTAAAGAGGTTTTAAATCCCTTTATGGGAGATATAGTTTATATTGAAAATGATAAAAATTTAGGATTAGCCAAATCGTTAAATATTGGCATCAGGCAAGCCAGAGGTCAGTTTATAGTTCGAGTTGATGCGGATGACTATGTTCACTGGGATTATTTAAAAATTCTTTCAATGCATTTACAAATGAACTTATCTATTGATGCCGTATGCTGTGACTATCTTTTAGTTGACAATGAGCAAAATATTATTGAGCAAGTAGATTCTATTCTGAGTCCAATTGGTTGTGGGATCATGTTTAGAATTGTTCATTTAATAGAAATAGGACTTTATGATGAAAATTTTCGAGCACAAGAAGATAAAGATTTACGAATTCGATTTGAAAAAAAATATAAAATTACAAGAGT
>MDTA01168776.1_pt1 | contig 11282 bp, 9 predicted proteins | sample 811151 | NCBI WGS metagenome assembly MDTA01 (sample SAMN05326648, study PRJNA326480) | marine metagenome | isolation source: seawater | place: Indian Ocean: South | collected 2010 | reverse complement strand
TCACCGCCAACAGGAGAGCTGCAATAATTGCCACAAGAAGATCGATCCCTGGGGAATTCCCTTGGAGGAGTTTGACGCGATCGGTCTCTATCGAACGAAGTCTATGCGGTTGATGTCTAAGAATAAAGGAGGGGCTCGGACGGAGGAGTTTCATGCCCCGGTAGAGGTTTCCGATGTGATGCCTGATGGAGCGGAAATAAATGGGGCCCAATCCCTTAAAGATTATTTGCTGGAAACCAGGCGAAGCGATTTCGCCCGGGCTATGGTGGTGAAGCTGGCATCCTATGGACTGGGGCGAACACTTGAGTTTTCTGATGAACCGACTATAGAGGAGTTAACGACTCAATTTGAGAAACGGGATTATCGACTGGATAAACTAATAGAATCCATTGTACTGTCCGAATTGTTTCTTACCCGATGAGCACTCGCAGGGAGAAAATTGTCCAAAAAATTGAATTCAAACCAAACAGAGATCTGTAGGAGCGGCTTTACGCCGCGATGAAATGCGAGATCGCGGAATAAAGCCGATCCTACGACTAGATTGAATAAGACCGAGGCGAACTAATAATTTAGATTAAGCATAGGAGGACGCTCAAATGGCAGACAAATCATGGCATATGGATCGTAGGACTTTTCTCAAGGGGACGGGGGTCGCTCTTGGGCTGCCGTTCCTGGATTGCATGCGTTCTCCCGCTCACGCGGCTAAAAGCTCGGCCTTGGCCATGCCCAAGCGGATGTGTGCCATCCACTTTCCCTATGGAGCTAGTGTACCGTCGGAAGACCATGAAGATCGTGATTGGGGATGGTTTCCGGTGCGAGAAGGAGACAACTTCCGTTATACCAGGGTGCTGAAATCCTTGGAGCCGTTGCGTGATCACACCACGGTGATCGGCGGACTTTCTCATCCTACTGGACGCAAGATAGGTGGTCACGACACGGGAGACATTTTCCTCACTGGGGCCGACTTTAGCGGAGCCAATTTCAAGAACACTATTTCGTTCGACCAGGTAGCAGCGGCGAAGGTCGGGGACAATACTCGTTTTGCCTCACTGGCCCTTTCCAGTGATGGGGGCATTGGTATGCCGACCCGATCGAAGACTCTTTCCTTTACAGCATCGGGCCAGCCGATCCCAGGCCTTGATAAGCCGCAATTGATTTTCGACCGCCTTTTTGGTGTTGATGGAGGCACTTTGGCCGAGCAGCGGCGGCGACTGGAAACCGAGTCCAGTTTGCTGGATCGCGTTATGGATCAATCGAGATCACTTCGGAATCGATTGGGTAAGAGCGATCAGGAAAAATACGACGAATATCTTTCCTCTGTTCGCGATATTGAGCAGCGCGTGGCTCGGAGTCAGCAATGGCTAGACATACCCAAGCCAGACGTCGATGCCTCCGAACTCAACCTCGAGGTAACTCAAGAAGCGCCTCTCGAATACATGGAAACCATGTACGATTTGATGTACCTGGCTCTCCGGACGGATTCGACGCGCGTGATCACTTATATGCTGGGAGCCATGAATGGCAGTACTTCCAATCAATTCTCTAAGGCTTTGGGGCTCGGCACGCAGCACGAATTAGCACACGGAGCTGGCAAGCCAGGCGGATTCATACGTCAGGGCAAATGGAATGTTTGTTTGGCAGAGAACCTGGCTCGTTTTCTGCAGAAAATGGCGGATACCCCTGAAGGGGACGGAAGCCTTTTAGACAACACCATGGTGCTGATGGGCACTTCCAATAGCCGCACCCATAATAACCACAACTATCCGCTGATTTTCGCAGGAGGCAACAATATGGGCTTCAAGCACAATCAGTACCTGACCTACGAAAAGAATGGCGAAGACATGCCTATGTCAGACCTGCTCTTTACGATGCTAAATCGTATGGGAATATCCAATGCTGGTTTCTCGGATAGTGTGGGCGATCTATCAGAGCTGTATGGGTGAGAGTGATTTTGGGTAGCGGGCGATCTTCGAAGGCCCATCCAAGGATTAAGGTGATGGTCGCTCGGAGATAGACCGCTACCTCCCAAATTCCCAATGACGAATTTGTACTCAAAATTACCGTTTTCTATCCTCATTTTTCTCCTTTCCGCGGGAACGATCCTAACCGGTAAGCCGCCTGTGGTGCTGGAGAACGCTATCAATGAGGAACAGCTCCGCCGGGGCCACCATTGGACTCCTGATGAGGCCAACTTAATGATGAAAGAGTTCGCATCTCAATGGAGTGACAAGAAATCTTGGGAAAAGCGGGCCGAGGGTATCCGACAGGGAATATTGGAAGGGCTTTTTTGGGATCGAATGCCCGATTTCGAGGGCGACTTCGAACCCATCATCCACAGCCGACGGGAAATGGATGGCTATTTCGTGGAGAATATAGCCATCAAAAGCTTTCCGGGATTCTACATTACTGGGAATCTCTATTCCCCCGCCAACCCGATAGAAAGGAATCCCGCCATCTTATCCCCGCACGGCCATGCCTCGAATAAGCGACTCACCGAGGATGTGCAGAAACGCTGCGCGGTATTCGCCAGAATGGGGGCCATCGCTTTCGCCTACGATATGGTTGGCTACGCGGAATCTACGCAAACGACCCATAGGATGCCGATCGCAGCTCTCCTGCAGACTTGGAATAGTAAACGCGTTCTAGAATATTTACTGTCTCGCCCGGATGTGGATCCGAATCGGATCGGTATGACTGGCGGATCTGGCGGGGGGACGCAGACATTCGTGCTTACGGCGATCGACGATCGTATCAAAGTATCCGCTCCGGTGGTACAGGTTTCCGCCCACTTTTTCGGCGGTTGCGTCTGTGAAAGCGGAATGCCGATCCATCAGAGCGAGAAGCATGAGACTAACAATGTGGAACTCGCGGCTATGGTGGCTCCTCGTCCTTTATTGCTGGTTTCCAACGGAGCGGATTGGACGCGAAACACTCCTCGTATCGAGTATCCATACGTTAAGAGCGTATATGCCCTGTATGATGCCGAACATAAAGCGGAGCATGTCCACTTGTTTGGCGAGGGACACGATTATGGTTATTCAAAACGTTCCGCTGTGTATCCGTTCTTCGCTCACCATTTAGGCCTACGATACAAGCGAATCCCTTACGATAACGGTTTTGACGAAAGTTTCGTTACCATACTTTCGCCCGATGAGCTTTATGTTTTCAATGATTCTCATCCACGACCTGCGAACGCCTTGCACGGAGATAAGGCGGTAATGGCGGCTCTGGGGTTCGAGTGAGGTATCTACGGTAGCGCAGGCTTCTAATTGTACCGGTCATAGCTCGAAGAGCGACGACTGGACGGTTTACAAAGAGGCAGGATGCCTGTTCTACTCTTCGCGCGCTTAAGTTACGTGTCGCTGATTTTGGTTGTTGGTTGGGCCGATTGTCTCAAATCGGCAGAAGTGGGTGAGTTCGGCTGCTTAAGGACAAGCAGCCCTACTATTGGGTTGAAGGAGGTGGCAGTAGATCTGCCTGCTCCAATGTGTCAGACTACATGCTGCCCGCGATTGACATTGATAGGATCGAATATTGACTCTCGAGTGGTATGACTTGCATATCGTCGATTTCCCTCTCTTTACTCGCGCTTCTTTCGGCGACCGGCCTGACTGCCGATCTGGTGACGATTGAAAACAGTTGGCTTCGCGTTTCCGTAGACCCCTTAGGAGCCGAGTTGCAGAGTATACGTCATATAAATACCGATACGGAGTATCTTTGGCAGGGCGATCCCGATTATTGGGAAAATCGAGCTCCAGTGATGTTTCCCGTGAACGTTCGCTTCAAGGACAACCAGTTTTCCTATAGAGGTAAAAGGTATGAGATGCCCCGAATGGGGTTGGCAGTAATTTCCGAGTTCGAGACCTTTCTCTCGGAAGATGGCGAAGCGGTTACGCTCAGTCTTGCGGCTAACGAAATGACTCGAGCGCATTATCCTTTCGAATTTGTATTCGACGTTACCTATCGCCTGAAGGGCAACCGGCTTGTCAATGAATACCGGGTGTCCAACAACGGCTCCGAAACGCTGTATTTCGCGATGGGTGGGCACCCAGGTTTTCGGACACCTTTTAACAAAGGCCGTTCACGGGGAGACTACGAAATCTCCTTTTCCAAGCGACTGAATCTGGATCGCGTAGAGATCAATGACAGCCTCATACAGACCTCGAGAGTTCCCTTTCTGCGGGACGAACGGAAATTCACTTTGGACGATCCTAGGATTCCAAGCGGCGGCATGTTTCAGGAGGACATGCCTGCTCGTAAGATTGGCGTTGGACTAGAGGACATGTTGCCGTATGTAACAGTCGACCTTGGCGACTTTCCCAACGTCAATATCTGGACCCCTCCTGGAATGCCATTCGTGTGTATTGAGCCCATGGTAGCCCACCACGATATCCAGGACTCCCCGCTGGCTATCGATAAGAAGCCGTTTTTGATTCCAGTGAAGGCGGGAGAGGCGAAAACCTATGCGTTCTCGATCATCGTAACCCACAATGGCGATTTGGATTAAGAAGCCGGTCCTGGATGGTCGGTGATTCTGGTAACGGGCGATCTCCGATCGCCCACTACCCTAATCTTTCAGATCAAAGCCTATGCTTGCCAGGCCATCGAGGATCGTTGATACAACCAACTCAACGAATTCGTTTTTCTCCGCCTTAAAGATGGTTGCCTCCCCCAACAGCAATGCCCCTCGTCTCCTGGAAATGAAGGAGATCGTTAAGGCCTTTCCAGGGGTGAAAGCCCTCAAAGGTGTCTCTTTGACGCTAAGCAAGGGAGAGGTCCTGGCCCTGGTAGGGGAAAATGGAGCCGGAAAAAGCACGCTCATAAAGGCGCTAGGCGGTGCCCACCTTCCAGATTCGGGTGAGATACGCATCGATGGAGAAGCTGTCACGCTGCCCTCGCCTCATGTTTCGCAACTCGAAGGTATTGCCATAATCTTTCAGGAATTCAACTTGGTGCCGAAACTTAGCGCTCGAGAAAATCTATTTCTGGGGAAGGAGATCGTTAAGAACGGTTTTATTGATCGTCGGGCGGAACGAGCCAGAGCGGGGGAATTATTTCAAGAACTTGGAATGTCGATTGATCCGGAAACTCGTTGCCAAGACCTGACCGTTGCCGAGCAGCAAACGGTAGAAATAGCGCGGGCACTGGCATCTGATGCTAGAATTATCGTGATGGACGAACCTACGGCAGCGTTGAGCCAGCAAGAAGTGGATAAGCTCCTATCGATCATCCGTCGCTTGCGAGATGAAGGGATCTCGATCATCTATATTAGCCATAGGCTCGAGGAAATCTACGAGATAGCCGATCGAGTGACCGTGCTTAGGGATGGAGAAACGGTGGGCGAAGCGCCTGTTTCCGAGGTATCTAAATCGGAGCTCATCGAATGGATGGTCGGGCGTCCGCTCGAAGAGGAATTTCCTAAATGCCGATCTTCGCCTGGACCGGTAAGGCTAAAAGTGGAAGGGCTTGGGCGCGGAACCTCTGTAAGAGGAGTCAGCTTCGAACTTCGAGCAGGAGAAGTCTTGGGGGTGTCAGGATTGGTGGGCTCTGGGAGAACAGAAATGGCTCGCCTGATCTTTGGCGCGGATAATTTGGATACAGGCAAAATCGCGATCAGTGGAGAGAGGCGAATTATCAGGCAGCCTCGAGATGCGATCCGAAATGGCATTTGCCTACTAACCGAGGATCGAAAGGAGCAAGGTCTGATATTGATACATTCAGCTCAAGAAAACTTTGGACTGCCAAACTTGAATGCTTTCAAGAAGGGATTCCTGATCGACGGAAAGGCGGAGGCCCAGGCATTCGATTCGAGTCGTAAGAACTTGAAAATAAAGGTTTCTTCCGGGGCCCAGAAAGCTGGGCAATTGTCGGGAGGGAATCAGCAGAAAGTTGTCTTGTCAAAGTGGTTAGAGGGAAATGCGGATATCTTCATCTTCGATGAGCCGACTCGAGGTATCGATGTGGGAGTGAAATACGAAATATACCTGCTGATTAACGCGCTCGTGGCACGAGGAAAATCGATCTTGCTCATTAGCAGCGAGTTGCCAGAGGTAATCGGTATGAGTGACCGGATACTCGTCATGAAGGAAGGCAAAGTCATGGGCGAGATCGAGAACGCCCAATCAACCTCGCAAGAGACCGTTCTCGCTCTCGCGTTGAAGGAATGAGCAAAGAGCGACTCTCAAGACGATTTCCCACCATTTCCCTAGGCGACTACGGTATGTTGATCGCTTTGCTGGCCCTATGCCTTCTGTTCAGCCTATTAACGCTTAAACGACAGGCAGGGACGGGACCAGCGGCCGAAACCGAGATGGTCGGAGTTGTACTCAATCGGATCTCCGGTAGCGAATTGGCTCTAATCGTCGGGGCCTCCAATACGGATTCCGAAATCCTGGCCCGCAACGTTTATCAGCAGGTAATAGCTTCAGGCCGCGATACGGCTAGGCTCATAGTCGGAACGCCTCGTGATTTGCGTTTGGCGCTTGATGAAATGGCTGCCAACGACCAGCGACTCGGTGGCATCGTAATGAGCGGTGACGCCATTAAATGGCGAGTCATCGAGCAGATACCTATGAACTTTCCTCAATTTTCCAACTACTTGTTAGCGGTGCCATCTGAGAGATTGTGGCCCGATTTCTTAAAGGCGTCCAACCTCCTAGCCATTGTCGAACGCATTGTCGTCATCGCCATCATAGCGATCGGTATGACGATGGTCATTATAACTGCTGGAATTGACTTGTCCGTAGGAAGCTTGATCGCTCTTTCCGCCGTCCTGAGCGCGACGGTTGTCAAGGCGTTTGGGGGAGCTGATGCTCCCGGTTGGTCGGTTGGCCTCGGCTTCCTTGTCGGGACTTTGAGCTGCGGATTGATCGGCTTGTTCGCCGGCTCTCTCGTGCACCGATTTAAGGTCGCGGCCTTCATCGTTACTCTAGGCATTATGATGATGGCTCGCGGTCTCGCGTTCATGACCACGGGCGGCTTTTCTATCGATCAGGTGCCGAACTCGTTCGTCTGGTTAGCCCAAGGTTCTATCATAGGCATACCGAACACCATCCTCCTCTTGGTCCTGATTTATGGGTCGGCCCATATTTTTATGACCCACACCCGCTTTGGCCGCTACATCTATGCGGTAGGCGGCAACGCGGAGGCAGCCCGTCTGACGGGAGTCCCAGTTGGAGCGATGATACTGCTGGTCTACACCGTCAGCGGTTTGTCGGCTGGACTAGGTGGCTGTTTGCAAGCTTCTCTGGTTAGAGCGGCTGCTCCCAATATGGCCAATATGTATGAGCTCTATGTCATCGCTGCCGTAGTTGTAGGAGGTACCAGCCTATCGGGTGGATCTGGCCGCGTTTTCGGTACGCTAATTGGAGCGTTCATAATCGCCGTGATACAAAATGGGATGAATTTGATAGGGATTCAGAGCTATACCCAGATGTTCACCCTCGGTGGCGTTATCGTTCTCGCCGTGCTCTTAGACAAGGCCCGGCAAAGCGGAGGAATTAGGCAGCTATTCAGTAGAAATTGAGTTCTGCTGTGAAGAATCGCTCATAGTCCCTCGATCCGCGCGAGTTAGGCGATTTCCAACCAAGGCAATAATCGCTTGCCAGAGTGGTGTAGTGGGCGTCAGTTTGCTATTGTGTTTCGTTTATCCGCATCCTGTTTTCGATCGATTTCCAATGGCCTCTTAGCCTGGGCTTTTGCCGTTACCTCGCTGGCCTTGCTGGTTTCCTGTTCCGACAGAGGCGCCGATCAGGGAAGCGATACCCAATCTAAGGGGAAGATCGGCATGACCTGCATGGCATTAACGAATCCTTTCTTCAAGTTGATTGCCAATGTTATGGAGGAGGAAGCCGCTAAATATGGATACGAATTAGTGGCTCTGGATGGAGCTAATGACGGAGCTGCTCAAAATGCCCAGATATCGGATTTCATTGCTCAAGGGTATGACGCCATATTCTTGAATCCAGCGGATTCCAAAGCGGCAGCTGAGGGCGTTCGAAAAGCCCACGCCGCAGGCATACCTGTATTCACATTCGACATTCAAATCGATGACGACGAAGTGAAACAAATGGTAACCTCGCATATTGGTAGCGACAACTTTCAAGGAGGCCAACTCGCGGCCAAGAGTATGATCGAAGCGACTGGGGATCGCGGGCAAATCGCGATCGTCGGATTACCGGAAGTGACGTCCTGTATTCTGAGAGTCGAAGGATTCAAGGATCAGCTGGAAAAGAGCGGAAGCCAGCTGGAAATTGTAACGGAACTGAATGGAAAAGGGAGCCGTAACGAAGGCTTCGCCGTAACCAACGACATTCTTCAGGTTCATCCGAATATCGTAGGAATCTTCGCCATTAACGATCCTTCTGGATTGGGCGCCTACGCCGCCATCGACAAAGTGAACAAGACCGACCAGATCACAATAGTCGCTTTCGATGCCTCGCCAGCTGGCAAGCAAGGCGTTTTCGAAGGCAAGCTCTTCGACACGCCACAACAGTTTCCTAGAAAAATGGCTGTAGGAACGGTGGAGTCCTTTATCAAGCATTTGGAGGGGGAGACCGTGGAGAAAGCCATATTCATACCGTGTTCACACTATCGATACGAAACCGCGGCCAACGATCCGACCCGGGTTAGCGAACAATGGTAGTTGGAATGGCTAATTCGTGGTAGTCAAAATTGTCCCATAGCGAAATGAAATCGCTCATCGAGAATTCTTGTCTGAAACTGGAAAAGGTCCGCGAGTCGATAGCGGAAGTAATCGTCGGGCAAGAGCCCTTGGTTGACCGGCTGCTCTTAGCATTGCTTTGCGATGGCCACGTTCTCATAGAAGGCGTGCCTGGGGTAGCGAAGACGCTCGTCATAACCACTTTGGCCCAGTCCATGAAGGCCAATTTTAGCCGGGTTCAATTCACTCCGGATTTGCTGCCCAGCGATTTAGTCGGCAGTTTGGTTTACGATCCGAGGGAGCACACTTTTACTGCTGAAAAAGGACCTGTATTTGCTAATCTACTGCTAGCTGACGAAATTAATCGCGCCCCCGCTAAGGTGCAAAGCGCCTTGCTCGAGTCCATGCAAGAGAAGCAGGTGACTTTGGGGAAGGAAACATATCGTCTGCCTCACCCGTTTCTGGTACTAGCAACGCAGAATCCGATAGAGCAAGAGGGTACTTATACTTTACCGGAAGCCCAAGTGGACCGATTCATGTTCAAATTGAAAGTCGGCTACCCAAGCTTGGAAGATGAGCATCAGATTATGCGTCGCATGGCCCGTTCGGCTCCCAAAACGAGTGTTGAGCCCGTTATCGATCTGAAGGACATCCTAGAAACACGCGGGCTGCTGGACAAGGTGTTCATCGACGAGAAGGTTGAGAAGTACATATTGCGTTTAGTCGACGCGACACGTAATCCGTCAGCCTACGGGATTGATATTTCCCGCTATCTGCGTTTTGGCGCTTCACCACGGGCTACAATCTTTCTATCGCTCGCTGCTCGGGGGTTAGCCATGCTCAATCAACGCGAGTTCGCTGTACCGCAGGACATAAAAGACGTTGCCGGGGATGTTCTAAGGCATCGAATGGCGCTTTCGTATAGAGCGGAAGCGGAAGGTCTTACTTCTGACGATCTTATTGAGAAAATTCTGAATACCGTTCCCATCATGGAGGAATGAATCTAACCTGGATTTCCCACAAATTTCGTAGCGATAGCTCGAAGGACCAGGCCAGCGGTGGCTTGAACGCAGTCGAGCGGGTGAAGGTGGGTAGTCTCCCTGTAAAGTCGCTCGGCAAGTCGAAGTCGCTGGGGATCGGGCATGCGGGCTTGCAGCAGAAAATTTGTGAGAAATCCGGGCTAATCGCGGACAGACAACTAGATCTGCTAGAGCTTAAATGTCGGCGTCCAGTCGAGCATTTGTTAGCGGGCGAGTATCGAAGCGTATTCAAAGGGAGAGGAATTGAATTCGAAGATGTTAGGCCTTATACGCCAGGAGACGACGTGCGTTCCATGGATTGGAAAGTAACCGCTCGGACAGGCGTTCCGCACGTTAAACGCTACGTGGAGGAGAGGGAGCAGATGTTCTACCTGATGGTTGACCTTTCCGCATCCACATTGAGCGATGCTGAAAAAGCCAAGCGAAGGACGGTAGCGGAATTTTGCGGATTGCTGACGCTTTCCGCGCTGTCGAACAACGACCGAGTGGGTTTGATAATGTTCACTGATAGGGTAGAGCTGGTTGTGCCCGCATCGAAAGGAAGGCAACAAGGCATGAGAATTCTTGATGCCCTCTCGGGCTTCGAGCCTAAAGGGTCGAGTACGCGACTTGATGTTGCCTTGGATACCTTTAGCCATCTAGCTCGAAAGCGTTCGGTGGGATTCGTGATTTCCGACTTTCTCGCCGAAAACTACGAGCAAGAGCTTGCAGCAGCGGGATTCCGGCACGACGTAATCGCTGTTAATCTCTTTGAAGCTATTGAGCTAGAAGCGCCGAGATCTGGAATGGCTCGTATTCGAGATTCGGAGACGGGTAAATTGGATGTTGTAGACTTTCAGGCCGCTCAATCGAGGAGCAGGTTGGCCAAAATAAGGGAGTTAACCTTGGAGCGCGGCGTGGATCTGATCAACCTTCAGTCTGGCGGCGACTGCGTAGCGGTCCTTTCCGAATTTTTCAAGTCGAGGCAGCGTATGGCAGCAGATGAAGCAGGAGGCTAGGTCTGTGTTCATGCATCTAAAACCTACTTTCATATCGGCCATTTTCGCCCTGGTCCTGACCAGTCTAGCATTCTCCGATACTCCCTCGAGAGATGATAACGCCATTTTGAACGTCGAATCTCGGCTGGATACGTCTAGGAGTTACGTTCCGGGCAATATTATCGAGTTAGCGGTAATCGCTACAGGCCGTTCTTATTTGGATTTGTCATTACAGCCCCCTGTGCATCCGCATGCCCGATTGCTGGAAATTCAACCATTCCCCATAAGCCAGAATGAGGAGGGGCTTTTCCAGAATCAGTGGATTGTTCTTTATCAAATCGGGCGGTCGGGTTCGCTCGTCTTGGAAGGGGGCAGCATTGTCTTAAGCGCTGAACCTGAGTCGGAGGCCAAGATATTGCCGGAAATTTCTTTCAATGCTGCACCCATCGGGAAGGATCCCATCGGGGACTCCCCCGAGAGCTGGGTCGATGAAGCGAGCTCGAATGGCTTCCTAGACTTTTTTGGCATAGTCGCTCTAGTGGCGATTGGAATAACCGTGTATTTGATTTTCCATTATTTTTCAAGGAGGAGAATCAAAAGGAT
>MDTA01154353.1_pt1 | contig 11283 bp, 19 predicted proteins | sample 811151 | NCBI WGS metagenome assembly MDTA01 (sample SAMN05326648, study PRJNA326480) | marine metagenome | isolation source: seawater | place: Indian Ocean: South | collected 2010 | reverse complement strand
TGGTCACCTGCAGAACTGGCATAAGCCGTCACAATGTTTACTAAATTAAAATTCGATCTTACTTGTAAAAACTCAAGCATTTTTTTGAATCTGAGAGCACCTCTAGAAACTAATCTTGACTGTGCAAGTGTGGTTGGTGCTGTTGTGAAATCTTCTGCAACACATGGTGATATTCTTCCACCGTTGGTTGTTTCTGTGTCTAAAAATCCTGATGTATCTATTGATACCATGTATAAAACATTTTGAGGTTGTTCTATAACTACTTTGTTTGCTTTGGGTATTACTTTCACCATATTGTTAAATCCTTGCTTTTATTTATTACAGATGTATTTATTTAAGAAATACCCAAGGGTGTGAATAGCTTTTACAAGCCTTGTTAGTTAGGTGCCTATTAGCACCATTTAACTGAATATAGCTCTGATACACACGGCAATAGCCACTTGATGTAGGATATTGATGTACAACCCTAACTTTGCCTGTAGCCAGCCTCTTATTACTGTGCCAAGCAGTTATTTCACCAATATCTGCGTTGTTTAAGGTATGATATACTGCCTGTTTATGTAGGACTTTCTCAGACTTTGTTAAGTTAAATCTAATATATTGCACACCATTCCATAACATACCAGCGGCAGATAATTCTTGTTCTCCCAATGCACTAGGAAATGGCATCTTTGCCAACTGCTCATTTTGTTCCATCGGCTGATTTGACACTGATTTACTAACAGTGGCAGAACAATTTGCCAAAAAACAAAAACTAATTGTAGCTATGATAACCTTTAACAATTTCATATCCTCCATCCAATCTTTTACAAGCAATGCCTCTTTGTTCAACAAGTTTTTCTCCTAGTGGCATTCGCCAAGTAAAGAACTTGCAACTTTCAGCAATCTTCATACCATGCAAGAAGTCCATAACACCATCAGTACACTTAACCTTCTCTTTTGTTTTCTGATCGATTATTTCTCCCTTTTCATTCTTTGTTATGACTGTCTCGTGTGTGACATCACAGTATTGATCACTCCATGGTCCACCTGCGTGTGATGTTGTAATAAACATCAACAGGAAGAACAAAGTAAGCATCACCAGGGCAATAGACATAAACACTCTATTCATATTGCCCTACTTCTTCAACACTTTTTTTGCCGACTCTTCAAGACTTTTTGAGTCTATCTGTGCGACTTTTTTCTTATTGATCTCTTCTATGATTGCTTTAACTTCTTTCTTAGAAAGTGTTACCATCACATAAGATCTATAAGATTTGTTGTTTGTCATGTAAACAACCTGTTTCGTAACCTCATAACCTCTTGCTAATGTGTCTTCTATCACATTTACAACGATGTCCTGAGATCCTGCTTGTACTGTTAATGTTTCATTAACACCAGCTTCGTCTTTCTTGATTGTAGTCTGGTTGTTCATTAAACCATTGATTCTATCAACAAGTTTTGCTTTTGCCAATAGTGTACTTTTTTTCACAGCAAGTTCTAAATCAGGAGATACAGCCGTTGCCGCCTCTTGATAGTTGAACATTGTTTCATGATCGTATTTCACATACCATTTAGGAGTTTTGTTTACCACCCCGTTTTTGGTCATGTCTGGTTTTATCTTGTATGTTGAACACTGTGCCAACATCATACCTGCCAATAACACCAGTACTACTTTAAATGATTTACTCATTTATTTTCCTCCTTTAAGATTGCAGTTTATCTACGGTTTCACTCATCCAAGCAAATACATTACCAACCATGTTGCCAATTCCATCTAGATCAAAGTCTTTTAAGAACTGGGCATAGCCTTCACCTATCATCGGATACACCGCAAAAAATATTGCAATCAATATTATTAATCTAATCATATAAAAATTATAGCATAATTTCCAAATACGTCAACCTAGTTGATCTGATTAAAAAGTGTTGATTTTATTGACTTTTTTGTGTCAATTCTACTTCATTTTTCCACTGTTTCCTTTTTCCAGTGGTTTTTCCGCAGGCTCTTCTGCAAATATAGAAAGGTGTGTCTGTTGTTAGTCTTGCTTTGTATTCAGTGAATAGTTCTTTGTTATCGTATTGTCTTATATCAGAGTGTAGTTCCAATCCAATTTTGTTAAGATAGGCTTCTGCCATATGACAACAAGGCCAATATTTTCCAGTATAGTCTAAAAATACACTTTTGTCTCTATCTTTCTCACACACAATATTATCAGTGTATGATGTGCTGGAATAACCACTAGCTGGTGAAATACCTAAATTGGAAGTATATGTGTCCCATCTATCTGTTTCTTTTGATCTAAACCAACTGAATCCTAATTTACCAGCATATTCTTTTGCTTCTTCTACTTGATGCTTATTATGTTCAAAAACCAACATATCCCAATGTGCTTTGGCACCTGTGCTTATAAAGGCTGTGGCATTTTCTATAATCTTATCCCATTTAACATTTCTTCTATACAAATGGTTTGTATCTTCTAATCCGTCTATGCTGTACACACAATAGTCTTTTGGACCTTGCAACAGTTCACCTAGTTGTTTCCACCAATCCTTGGTCTTTAATCCTCCATTGGTATTCAATCCAATAGTAAGTTTTGAATTGTGCTTTTTAAAATATTCTACAATTTGTAAAAGTTCAGGTGTTGATGCAGGATCTCCAACATTACCACAGAAAAATATTTTGTTTAATGATTTAATTTGATCTGGTTGGATATTTTCCATAAACCAACTGCAAGATAAACTTTTTAATCTAATGTAAGGATTAAGACCTTTTCCATTAATATTCCTTGCACACATAGGACACTCTGCATTACACAGACTCGTAGGCTCTATGTGTATCTCTTTGATTTTGTTGGTAAGCATATAGTATTTAAAGTTTTAACTCGTTCATTCTTCTTAGAATGATCTTGCCATAATCAGGATTGGTGCTCCATGGTGCAAGATGTGGAATTAATTTTTCGTAGTTCCAATATGCTTTTTCTAATTGCTTATTTCTTTCTATTCTAAAGTTTTTGTATGCAGGATGTCTGTTTAATATATCAATTACATCTGCTACACTTTGACATTTGTTTTTATACTTTTTGACCCCAAATACAGCATTTGGTATGGCCTGCGGTTTCATTTGCGGAACTTTTGGATCCCAAGTTCTTACTCCAAACAATGCGTTGCCTTCTGTTGCAAATCTTGATGTGCCACTTGCACTTTCAACATCTGCCATGGCAATTATTATTTTGTCAGGAATCCTTCTGTGTTCTTCTGTAGTTAAATTGAGATAGTTTACACAATTTTGCACAGAAGCCACAAATTCTTTTGTGTTTTTATATTTGAAGTTAGGACTATGTAATCCAAACTTTTTTAATATACTGATTGTTTTTTGCTCTTGCACAGCCTCTATCTTTTTAACAAGATTTTTGTTAGGCTTGAATGTGCCAAGAGTAAATGTAATGAATAAAACCACTACACCTATAATAAACAGTTTACCACCGTTCCAAATTTTGTGTAGATATATCTCCCAATTTTTCATATGTGTGTGTAATGGTGCCCCGAAGGGCACCAATAAGTTATGCTACTTTTTCTATTGTAGATTTTTCTTCGGCTGAAGTCAACGATTTTTTGTACTCTGCTTCTGCAGAATTCATGTAATCGTTCCAGTCAGCTTTACTCAATCCAGTAAACCTTGTGATGATACCATCAGCAAGTATTTTAAATGAACCAGCTAATTTGTGAGTTCCATCAGGTTGATATTTGTGTACCACACCTGTTGCCTTACCATCAGCATTTTCTCTGCCCATGATAAACATATACTTTCCACTCTTACCTGTCCATGTATTTTTAGTTTCAGAATCTTTAGTGCATCTTGCAACTATCTGATCTAAAACCAATTGTGCTTTCGCCGAACATTTATACATATTCTCTCCTAAGTTACCACTATTATAACATATGTTGGAAATAGGTCAACCTGGTATTACCTGTGTTTTAATTGAGCTTTTTGTATTGTTTTAACAAATGAACGTAAACTTTTGTCCAATACTGTTTGAACTCTGGGTCTTTTGCAGACATCATCATCTTGTATGCATTGTTCATTAATCTTGTTTTACTAGGTTCAAAAAGTTTTGCAAGTTTATTCATTTTAATCCTTTTAAAAAGTTTTGTTCGTTTGATAATTTTTCTTCTGGAGTTAATTCAGTCTTCATTACTTCAGCAACCTGTTCACTTTCATCTTCTTCTACCTTTTTTGGTGGCTCTATAGGCATTCCGGTATTATCAAACCATCTTCCATCTTTGGTAACATTACAGGCACTATAAAAACTATTACCTTTATTTTTTATTAGTCTTCTTTTTTTGTAAATTTTACCTTTGTATTCTGTGCCATCTTTCTGTGTGAGCCTTTGATCAGAAGCAAATACTCCGCCATACATTCTATCAATCATGATATAAACTTCACCATCTTCATCTTTGTATTTTTTTGCTTTATCATAACTTTTTGGTAATTTGTGTAAAGGATTTTCAATATAAAATCTATTTGTATAGGATATTACTTTGTCTGTTGAAAATCTTTTGGGCTTGGTAATCTGTTTTAAATTATCTAATAGTTCTTTTGTTTTTTCGCTTGGCATAAAATTAACTATGTGCCTCCGTCGCCTTATTACCAAATTGTGCAACAAGGCCTCCATGCATGACCCTAGGTGGGGTGTTAGTTAGCGATGACAAATGAGTTTGGCACATAAGTTAATTTTGTTATATTATAGCAGATTTTGGAAATATGTCAATCTAGACTGTATCGTCGCCACCAAACCCGCTTCTTTTTAACACATCATTCTCGGGTTCGTCTTTTTGTTTAGGCGTTTGGATATAAATCCAAAAGTAGAAAAAACCTACTGTCACAATAAGTCCTAAAAATAATAATACAAATCCATAAATTGGTTCCATAATGTAATTATACAACAAAATATAAATTTGCCAACCTACATTATTAAATAAATTCATGCAAGTTTTAATAAAAACCACAGAATCCTGCCACAATATACAGTGCCAACAGCTAAATGGTGGCACTAAAACTGTAAGTTCAACTTTTGATATTCATCTTGAGTGGCACAAAATAACAATACCTTTGCCTAGGAAAAAAATTTCAAAAATACTAATTGATCAAGTTGATATAGGAATGATCCTTAATTCTGGCTATGAACACAATGGAAATTATACAATCTGGATTCACGGAGACATTGGAACATTAAAAGTTAGGGTACATGATTGTATAGAACAAGACGATTTATTAAAATTTAACAATCTAAAATTAAAGTATCTTTCCACAGTCAGTAGTTCAACTAGCACACCAGAATTTTTACCAACACATATTAGAAGATTTTTTGAACAGAGCGAAGGACCTTATTGGTGGAACTACAAGTATAAGGACAAACTTCCATATAGAACAACGGAAATAGAATTGAACAAAGAACAGTTGTTGGCATCACTAGATGATGATTTAAAGTTTACTGATCAAAAGTTTTATAAAAATGCAAATTGCAAAAGTTTACAAAGACGTCCAGAATTGCCTTTGACCAATGTATCAGATATAAAAAATAATACACTACGGAGTTTTTTAAAAGCAGTAGGCTACACAAAAGTTTTGCAAATACAATATGTTGAAATGCCTGCAAAGAGCTTTATAGATATACATAGAGATGATTTTGCTAATGTTTCTGGATTAGAGTATGTCAAAGGACCAAGTCAGTTGTATTGTGTTTTAAAAGGAAATGAAAACAATTTTAAAATGAAATTCAACCATGCAGGAGTAATTGACTTATCAAAACCTACTTTTATAAACAACAATAATTTTATTCACTCTTTGTATTATGATGGTGAGGATACTAGAGGTGCCTTACTTGTCTACGGAGATGCCTAGCATATCAAAGTGATCTTTCATGCTCCAGGTTGTATGATCTATCACATCACCTCGTAGGTTTTTAATTTGTATTTTTAAGCCAGCAAGTTTGTATCGCATAAAAGGTAGTTCCCAAGTTGCATTGTGTTCCCATTCTCCTTGTAGATAGTGCTTGTCAAAGTCATTGATTAAACATAAAGGCATATAAATGGCTTCAAGAGCAGATATATCATTATCAAGATATGCTTCTAATATTTTGTTTTGCGGTATAGGATGTTCCAAATGTTTTTTTCCATCTGTTAGGTCCACTGCAAAATAGTGGGCTTGATGTGGTTTACATTTTTCCTTTTGTGTGTCACGCAGATATCTTTGTAGGAAATAAAAATACTTGCCTTTTATGTCTCTGGCTGTGTTTTCACTCAGCAAATCATTTTTAAATTTATCAAGAATAGCACAGTCTGATTCAATAGTTGTAGGACTAGTTCTTTTAAAAGTTAGTTTGCGTTGTGTCTTTTGATCTAAAAGTTTATACCGTTGCAACATTTTTAAAGAAAGGCTTAAATTCAGAACATATATCATTATTCATAAGTCCCATAGATACCTTTGGTTCGTGTGGAGGATTAAACTGATCTTCAGCTGGTGCTTGTAATATGTAAGCCTCTCTCATCAAACTACTCATTGCCACAGGTGCGTCCCAACTAGTGCCTCTTGTGTGTTGCCATTGTTTCTTACCTGCTGAGTGTATGCCTTGTGCGTTTCTACCGCAAACTTTTATTAATGCACTTAATATTTTTTCAATCCAATCGGCTGGTAGGAACTTTGTTGACCCATCTTCTTTGGCCAACGCATACATCTTCACCAGTCCAATATAGATACCTTGATTGATTTCACCACCATCTTCGTCGCCATAATGAGTTTTAATGCCGTTAAGAATATTTTCTAACACATCAGCATCGCCTGTCATATCTAAACCCTTATATGCGTAATCAAAATGCGAGAAGTAGTGTTTGTTAGGCCCGCACTTGCCAGGACTTTTTCTAACACGTTTTGGTTCAAGATCTATTTTACATTTTTTGAACAGTGTATCAACTGTGTATGCAGTTTTTACTCTTGGATTGTTTCTATCATTATCGTTATTTGGATCATTATTCCATCTGTGAATAAGTCCTCTGTGTATTTCTTCTGTGCCTGCTCTTAATATACCTGTGTCATTTAATATTTCAAATGCAATAGCGTCAAAACTTTGATGTGATGTTTCTACCCATGTCATTGGTACTGCTTTGAATCCTAATACTGCAAGTGCAACAGATGTGTGTTGCCCATCAAATAGATAATATTTGTCATCACGTTTTACTGCTGATGCAGGACGTACAACTCTTGGATCAAACTTTTCACATATTCTAACCACGTGTGATGGCCTTAGATCCCTTTGAACACTATAATTGAAACATAAAGAATCATCTATGTCCACCTGCGTAATACCTTGTGGTAATTGATTTTCCGAGTCTTTTTGTAATTCTTTTAATCTATCTTTGGCTGTTTGTATTCTTGTTTTGAAATTAGCGACTTCTTCTTCACCGTCTTTGTAGAATTCTTCTACCACTTGACGAAGTGTCTTAACTGTTTTTTCGTTCATATGTCTCCTATAATAAAAGTTATGAGAAGTTCTCACTCAAAGAGTGTTTTCTCAAAAATTACTTACTATTATAACAGAAAATGGATAAAAGTCAAGCGTTAGTCGATGTACTTTTTACAAAGGTCTTTAGCTGTATCGTGCCAATACACACCAGAATCTCTTAATTTTTCATTACTGATTCTTAATCTTTCCATTGTGCGAACAATTTTATTTTTATGTACTCTTTTCAAAACTTTATTATCATCGAATGAATCTAGAACAAGTTTCAAAACTTCATCAATATCAGGACAAGTGATGTCAGGGACTTTAGGAGCTTTTTTCCTAACGCCGTTCCATATTGATCTGTGTTTTGTCTTTTTGAATCTGTACATAACAATCCCCAACATTGTTATTTAGGTGATTGTTAATTTTAATTAAATGCTACTCTTTAATTACCCAAGCTCGATGGTAAAAGTTATCAACACTTTTTTGTATTAAACTAACACATAATTGGTCAGCTTTCTTCTTACTTTTAAAAGGACCATATGTTTTTGTTGAAGACTTTTTTAAAGTCTTAATATCATTTGGATCTTTGTGAATACCTTCAATAACTTTGTACATAATTGTATGCAACTTTTCTGTTGCTAGGTAAGTTGCCAACCCCAGAGTTTAGTGGACTAGGCCGCTAATCTCAATGCAGATTTGCTTGTTGGCATTACTACCAAGTCTGCAAATCTTAATGCTTTTTTGTTTGCATTTAAAAACTGGCCGTTACCTCGTACCATTGGGTAAACTCCATTGAGCATTCATAACACGTCGATTCCAGGTCACCCCCGAAAGGGATTACATAAGCCACCTGCCTAGTCATGGTGGAGGTGGTGGGAATTGAACCCACGTCCGTCGAAACTATCTCTCAACTTCAACATCTACTCTGTATTTAAACACAGGTTGACCAAAATGTCAAATTAGTCTATTATAGCAGTATGTCACAAGAACTAGTAGATAAAGCATTTCAACCATTAATTGACGCAAAAGGGAAAAGAAAACTGTCAATCAGAATCACTGATCTCAAAGAATTTGATGAGACTAAAGAAGGCTTGTCATTCAAAAAAATTATAAAATCAGTACAAGGTAGTTTACCAAAAGGTACAAAAGAGATAAGTGTTGAGTACACAAACAGAAAAGGTAATCTGATTGAGAGAATGGTCCGAGTGCCAATTGGGCGGAAAAAGAAGCTTTCGAGATAAATTAATTGTATGTTCAACAAATATAAAAGATTTATTGTGAGATTAAGAATGTGGTACGCTGATATCAGAGGGCACCACGGCAAAAAATGGAACTATGAACCAGGAGATTGGTACATGGGTAGACACAGAAAGAAATAAATGGCAGATATAGACACTTTAGTAAAACAATTAGGACAACTCACAGTAGTTGAAGCAGGTCAACTTGCAAAACAATTAGAAAAAGCATGGGGAGTTAAAGCAGAAATGGCCGCAACTGCACCTGTAGAAGCACCAAAGGAAGAAAATGCTCCAGTAACAATAACTTTGACTGGATTCAAAGAAGGCAAAAAAATACCTGTTTTAAAGAAAATAAGAGAGTTTACTGGACTTGGCTTACTAGAAGCAAAAAACTTTGTTGAAGCATTACCCAAAGCTGTCAAAGAAGATATTGACAAAGACGAAGCTAATAAGATAAAAGAAGCATTAGAAGCCGAAGGCGGCGAAATCACAATTAAGTAATTAACTTAAAGTATCAATAGTTTGTTGAGTAGTAATTTCATTTTTGACTACTTCTCTATCTCTATTATTAAGGTTTTCAAGTAGGGATTTACTTAATGCAAATGTGTCTTTGTTTCTTTTGTCAATTTTCAACACATCACAAGCATCAATAATAATTTGTTCTGAAGTTTTACCTTGAGCTTTAAGCACTGTTGCAAGTCTATCATCTCGCAGTGCCTTTTGAGCTACTGCATCAACGTTTTGGAAATCTGTAACATCTGGAAGGCCTTTTATTTTAAGTATTTCTTCTATTTTGCTATCAAGAGAACTGTCAATTACATCTGTGTATAAAGGATTTAAAACAGAATTTCTTTGTTCATAATTTTCAAAGTACTCTTTAAAATTTTTATTGTTACTGGTTCTTATGATTAAATTCCTAGTGTCTTTATCTGCGGCCAAGTTTACATAACTGCTGAGTTCAGTAATAGTATTTTCATAGGTTCTTATTACAGCAAGATTTGAAACTTCCAATGCAATTTGGTCAACTATTGTTTTCCTTGAGTTGATCATGTTGGTTCTAAAAAACCCATATTCTCCCGCTTGTAGTTCTGTATCAAATTCATTAGCGGCCGTGACAAAGGCTGATTGGAGACTGTTGAAAGTGCTTTCGTTGAAAGCGGTGCTGTCGTCTAGACCATTTAAAAAATTAATTATGTTTTGTGACGCTGTCTGGTAGGCCGCATTTTTAACTGCTTGTTGTCCTACTAGGGCATCGGATCTGTCAGTTATGTGCTTTACCGCTTCTTGCAGTGTGACCATTGCTGAATCTATTGCACCACTGACTGTACCAAAATGTCCTGCTACACCTTTGTTTATTGAATCTGCTGTGTATCCATATAGAAATGGTATAGTGCCTATAAAGCCTTGAACTGCTTGTATATGATCTAAAAAACTGCCTGTGTTTGGTCTATCATCATTTAGATCCTGCTGTCCTAATTCACCAGTAAGTATTTTAGCTGAATGCACTGCAAGATCTTCTAAGAACCTTACTATGTTAAGATGAGGCTGAGTATCCATAGTATCTTTCAAAGCGTTTTTTTGTCCAACTATCAACACTGTGCTGGCATCAATTTTTTGTGCTATTGATCTAGTTTTTCCTACAAAACCCGTATTGACCAAATTGATAAGATTATCTATGCCTTGATTTGTAAACTCTGGAGTGTTTTCAGCAAACGTTTTTAATCCTTGATTGACTGCCATCTATCCTCCTACAAACACGTTTGGTGATCCTTGCACAACTCTTGTACAAGTTCTGTCTCCAACTCTGCCAACTCTTATGCCTTCTGCAAATACACTACTGGTTGAGGCCACAAGTCTTGCGGAGTGAGGACAACAACAGATAGGACACTTACAAGGTTTCAAGTGTGTGGTGTTGACATGACCATTGCACGAAACAGGAATACCGTTTGCAAACACTGACCCTACTGCTCCTTTTCTTCTTGGAGTTGAACAGTGTGTTGCTTCTCTATCACCTTTTCTGGCTATTGGTCTACTCATATCAATATTTATTGATTTAAATTAAGTGCTATTATAATGATGTTGATCTAACGCTAAAGTTTAAATTTAGAGAACTGACCTTTTTTGACGTCTTGTTTTATGCCACCAACAATATAACTTTCAACTTCAGTTTCCTGTGGTGCTACCTGCATACCTTTGGAACTTAACCAGTGCTGTGTCCATGGTAGAGGATTTTGTGATGCTGGTATGTCATACAATGGATCATATCCTAATGCTTTTAGTCTCTTATTTGCAATGAACTCTACATATTGTCCAAGTAGTTTTTCGTTCAATCCAATTATTGATCCGTCTTTGAATAAGTGTCTTGCCCAGGCTTTTTCTTCTTCAACACAGTTCTTAAACATTTCAATCACCTGTTTATCAAGTCCTTTCATGGCCTTTGTCATTTCTTTGTCATCGCCTTTTTGCCATGCTTTGATAACGTGTGTGGATAAGTTCAAGTGTGTTGCTTCATCTCTAGCAATCAATGAAAGAATCTTTGCAGATCCTTCCATAAGTTTAAG
>MDTA01204292.1_pt1 | contig 11284 bp, 15 predicted proteins | sample 811151 | NCBI WGS metagenome assembly MDTA01 (sample SAMN05326648, study PRJNA326480) | marine metagenome | isolation source: seawater | place: Indian Ocean: South | collected 2010 | reverse complement strand
TAAGATTACAATTGCTCCAGCAATAAGAACTATTGCAACAGCTTCGTAAACTAATGCTGCTGGGTCCATTTCTTTTCCTTGAAGAATAATAAATCGTGCTAATGCAGTAATAGCAATTAATAATGGCAAAGTAATACTAATTGATTGCTGATGCCAAAAAACTCTCACCATCGCAAGTACTTCTAAATATAGAAACATTAATAGCAAATCAGCTAACGTAACTGATCGATTTTGAAACATTTTACTAATTTCAATTCCAACAGCTATTACTGTGCTTACCAAAATGATGACCATTAATACAAGTTGTAAATTTTTTGCAATTTTTTCCATTATTTATCTTTACTAAATGGTAACCATTTTTCAAATACTGATTTTGAAGAACCTTCATATGGAATCGAATAAGAATATGGGTTTGGACTAGTCAGCACTTCAATTCCTTTAGAAAAAACGAAAATAAATACTATTACAAAAACAAGAACCATTATTTTAAAGGGGTCAAAATTTTTAGTTTTAAAAACACTTGCTGAATTTTCCTCTGCTCTATGAAAATGTTTGAATGTCATATAAACAGCAAATATCAAACCAATGTGAGCTAAAAAAAGTCCAGTCCAACCAAAAACAAAGGTTGTATATGAAAATACATACAAACTAAAAACAGTAGTCCAAATAAAACTTAAGACTAGTAAAATTTGCAATCTTACTGTTTTGGGAAGAGAACGAAGATCATTTTTACTGTCATCAAATAAAATATTTGCAGCGTCTTTCATCCAATTTTTTAATGATTCCATAAAATTAAATTATGTTTTTTTTAAAAATAAACAATCCCCAAATTGTCCTTAAATAAATAGCTAGTTTCTTAACTTTTTTTTATGAAAATTTATAAATTTTTCAACATTTGATTTATTAAACGATCTATTTTCCTCAAATGAAACTTTTTTCATTGAGTATGCCTTGCTTTTAGTAACTCTAGATTGTATCGAAATGTTTCCTTTATATATCTTTAGTTTAACGGACCCATTTACTTGATTTCTTTTTGAGTCTATTATTCTTTGAAGTTTTAATCTCTCTCTTGAGAACCAATAACCGTTATAAATTAGCTCTGCATATTTTGGCATGATAGCATCTTTTTTATGCATAGTATCTTTATCAAGCGTTACAGACTCAATTGCTCTATGAGCATATATTAAAAGTGTCCCGCCTGGTGTTTCATAAACTCCTCTAGATTTTATTCCAAGAAATCTATTTTCAACCAAGTCGACTCTACCAATACCATTTTTCCCAGCTATTAAATTCAATTTAGTTAGTATTTTTTCTGGACTTAATTTTTTATTGTTAATACCAATTGGATCTCCTTTTTTAAAATTAATTGAGATAAAGGTTGGTTTATTAGGAGCTTTTTCTGGAGATATTGTTCTTTGAAAAATAAATTCAGGAGCTGAATTTTTTGGATTTTCTAAAACTTTGCCCTCTGTTGAAGTATGAAATATGTTATCATCAATAGAAAATGGTGATGCTCCCTTTTTGTCTTTTGGTATAGATATTCCGAATTTTTTTGCATAATTAATTAAATCAGTTCTAGATTTTAATTTCCAAATTCGCCAAGGAGCAATTATTTTTATCTTAGGACCAAAGTAATGATATCCAAGCTCAAATCTTACCTGATCATTTCCTTTTCCTGTTGCACCATGAGAAACTGCATATGCTTTATATTTTTTAGCAGTAGCTATTTGATCTTTAGCAATCAGTGGTCTTGCAATTGAGGTACCTAACAAGTAAACACCTTCATAGATTGCGTGACCTCTTATCATCGGAAAAACATAATCTTTAACAAAAATATTTTTTAAATCTTTTATAATTACTTTATTAACACCAAGCTTTTTTGCATTTGATTGAATTTTCTTTTTATTAATATTTTGGCCTATGTCAGCAGTATAAGAAATAATTTCTGCTTTGTAATTTACTTGTAACCATTTGAGTATTACGGACGTATCTAGTCCCCCTGAATAAGCTAGAACAATTTTTTTTTTAGATTTCACCAATTAACTGCAATTAGCTTTTGTAGCATTGTAAGCTTTTGTAAAGCCTAATAAAGAATAATGATCAATAGTTTGAGAACCTTTTTGATTATAACCTTTAATCATAATTCTTGAACCCTTTTTCATTGTATTAATCATTTTTTTTTCTTGTCTAATATCATTCATCCAAGCAAAACCTTCTTGAGAAATATCAAATTTATATTTATTTTTTCCTGATATAGCAGTAATTTTATTTTGCTTATTGAATTCATAACCGGCAGTAATACTTATCTCATTAACTATATTCTCACTTGGTCTAAAAGTTATAAAAAGTCTTGCATCTCTTGGGTTATTTTTTGGCGCTTGTAGAACTGGCATTGATTGAGCAAAACAAATTTTACCTTTATCACTGTTTATAATATAAGTTTCCCAATCCTTATGTTTGCCCATTTTTTTTACTACTTCGGCTTGAGTATGGGTTAAAAAAAATGAGAATGTAATAATAAATAAAATGTTTTTAATTATGGACATGGGTTTGGATAAATTTTTTGAACTTCATTAATATCTTTTATAATTTTATCTGTTAGATTTAAATTTACACTTTCTATATTAGTTTTCAACTGGTCCATTTTTGTTGCTCCAATGATTACAGAAGTTACAAAGGGTTGGATTTCTAAAAATTTTATAGACATTTGTGCAAAATTTAAATTATATTTTTTAGCAATATTATTGTAAGCTTCAACTGCTTTTTCTGTATTTGGCTTGTTATATCTTGTCCAAAAATTTCTATCTCTTTCTAACCTTGAGTTTTTTGGCATTTGATTATTTAAATATTTACCTGAAAGCAGGCCAATTGCTAGGGGTGAATAGGCAAGTAACCCAGCTTTTTCCCTAACAGAAACCTCGGCTAAACCAATTTCGTACGTTCTATTGAGTAAATTATAAGGATTTTGAACTGATTGCATTCTTGGAAGTTTACTATTTCTTGAAAGTTCTAAAAACTTTGTTAACCCCCATGCAGTCTCATTTGAAAGACCAATAAATCTTATTTTACCTTGATCTATAAATTTCTTAAGAGTGTTTAAAATATCCTCAAATTTAGTCCATTTGTAATCATCTTTATGTTCATAACCTAAAGTTCCAAAAAAATTTGTATTTCTCTCTGGCCAGTGTAATTGATATAAATCTATATAGTCTGTTTTTAATCTTTTTAAACTTCCCTCTAAAGCTTCTGTAATATTTTTTTCTCCAAATTGATTACCACCACCTCTCACATAGGATCTCATTGGCCCACAAACTTTTGATGCAAGAATTATATCTTTCCTTCTGTTAGTTTTTTTAAACCAATTTCCGATTATCCTCTCTGTATGACCGAAAGTTTTTTCTTTTGGTGGTATAGAATATATTTCAGCAGTATCCCAAAAATTCACACCTTCATTTAAAGCATAATTCATTTGTTGAAAGCCATCTTCTTGAGAATTTTGTTCGCCCCATGTCATCGTACCGAGACAAATTGTACTAACCTTTAAGTCTGTATTTCCAAGTTTTTTGTAATTCATCGATATATTTGACAATTATTAAATTTTATAAAACTTTTAAGGTATCTTGAATAAATAGTAAAAGAGTATTATATTAAATAATATGGAATTTAATAAAGAAAACATTTTAAACAAAGTAAAAGCAAATCAGCAATCAACTGTTGTGATGGATGAAGGTCTAAGAGCCTACATGCTGAAAGTATACAATTATATGGCAACTGGAATATTGCTAACAGGAATTATTGCACTAATTTCATTTAAAATGTCAGTAATAACAGACTCATCCGGTGCAATATCAGGTTTTACAAATATAGGTAATGCATTATTTTTTTCAGGTTTAAAATGGATCGTGATGCTTGCTCCTTTAGGAGTAGTTTTTTACATGAGTTTTGGAATTAATAAAATGAGTGCATCAAAAGCTCAAACTGTTTTTTGGATATTTGCAGCATTAATGGGTCTTTCTTTATCATGGATCCTTTTAGTTTATACTGGAGCTAGTGTGGCAAGAGTATTTTTTATAACTTCAGCAACTTTCGGTGCTATGAGTATCTACGGGTATACTACTAAAAGAGATTTAACAAAATTTGGTTCTTTTTTAATGATGGGTTTAATTGGGATTATAATTGCCTCTTTAGTAAATATTTTTTTAAAATCTTCAATGATGTATTTTGTAATTTCTATTTTAGGTGTTTTAATTTTTGTAGGTTTGACTGCTTATGATACTCAAAAAATTAAGAATATGTATGTATCAAGCGACACTGGTGAATTAGTAGGTAAAAAAGCAGTAATGGGAGCTCTAACATTATACTTAGATTTTATTAATTTATTTATAATGCTATTAAGATTATTTGGTCAAAGAAGATAAAAAGTTATACTTAAAGTTTTTTCCAATCAATATTACTTAAAAGCACATTTAAATCGAAAGAATTTTTGAGAATTTTCCCGTTATTATCTATAATGGAATATCTAAAATTCTTATTCTTTGGTTTAAAATTTTTACAAATTTTGTATTGAGCATTTTCTGTTGCATTCTTGAAAACACAAAATCCAACTTGTTTGTTTGAAATATTTAATCCATAATCTTTCCAAGATCCTTGGGAAACCATTTGTGCATAAAGGTCTAATATAATCTTCAGTTCATTTTTTTCAAAAAAATTTTTCTCTTCTGTTTTGACATAAGAGTTATTAACCACTAATTTTAAGTTTTTATTCATCAGCTTTATATTTATTTATCAAAGATATTTGAAAAGCTGTAAAAATTAAAGTAATTGGTAGTAATCCCCAAACTTTAAAATTTACCCAGAATTCTTCAGATTGAGTTCTCCAAACAATTTCATTTAAAATTGCTAATGAAAAGAAAAAATACATCCACCTTTTATTTAATATTTCCCAGCCTAAATCATTTAAAGTAATGGATTTACCTAAAATTTTCTTAAGAATAGGTTCATCTGTAAAATATTTTCCAAATAATAAACCAAGACCAAACATAATATTTATTATAGTAGGTTTAATATAAATAAAAATTGGATTATTAAAATAAATTGTTAATCCACCAAAAAAAGTAATTAATATTCCCCCAAGTAAAGGAACAGCAGGAATTTTTTTTTCAAAAAACCAAACTATCATTAATGATATTAATGTCGCAACTATAAATGGCGGTATTGCAATTTTTAACTCTTTTCCACTATCGTAATAAATGTACAAAAAAATTGCTAATGGTCCAAAATCTGTAAAAAATTTAATTAATGATTTATTCACAAAAAAGATATTAACACATTCACATTTTCACAAAACATTTATATTTTTTTTATTGATTTTTTATTTTAAATCTCCATATTAAAGTAAATGGCAATACAAAAAGCAAAATTTTCAATTGGAGAAGTAGTAAAACATAAGCACTTTGATTTTAGAGGTGTTATTTACGATGTCGATTTTGAATTTAATAATTCTGAAGAGTGGTATCAATCTATTCCAAAAAACGTGAGACCTCGTAAAGATCAGCCGTTTTATCATTTATTAGCTGAAAACGATGAAATAACTTATGAAGCTTATGTGTCAGAACAAAATCTTCTGGTGGATGACTCAGATGAACCAATAAAACATCCTTTAATTGAAGAAATTTTCTCTGGAAGAAAAGGTTCTAGCTATTTTAAGCTCTCAAATTAAGATAATCTTTTTTTAAACACAATTCTCTCAAAACTTAGACATATATAGCAATTATAACAAAACTATATTCTGATCAAGGATGTATTATTTATCCCTTATTAATTACTCCCTCTACATTCTTGATCAGGTGTTTTTTTCGTAATACAAATTAAATAATTATTAATTAAAATTTTAAAATGTTTAGATCACTCGAACCAAATAAAATATTTAGTATTACATCTAAAGCTCCAAAATATGTTCTATTCTTATTTATTATAGTTTTATCAATCGGTTTAACAGAAGCACTTTTTTTCTCTCCAGAAGATTATAAACAAGGTCATTCCGTTAGAATAATGTATGTGCATGTACCATCAGCTTGGATATCATTAGGTATATTTTCTTTAATAGCTTTTCTTTCATTAATAAGTTTCATTTTTAAAAACAAGAATTTTCCTTTAATTTGTAAAAGTTTAGCACCCTCAGGATTAATCTTTAATATAATTGCTTTAGTAACAGGTTCTATTTGGGGAAAACCTACTTGGGGAACTTGGTGGGCTTGGGATGCAAGAATAACCTCAATGTTAATTCTAGCTTTATTTTATTCTATGTATTTATTGGCTTGGAGAATTTACGAAGATAAAAATTATGTAATTAAGATTACCTCATTGATTGCAATTTTAGGTGTAATTAATGTACCAATAATAAAATTCTCTGTTGATTGGTGGAATACTCTCCATCAACCTGCTTCGATAAACTTTTTATCTAAAACCTCAATCCATTCATCTATGTTAGTCCCTTTGTTTATAATGACTGCGGCATTTGCACTGTTTTCTTTATTAATTTTTTTAATGAAATATAATACGGAACTGATAAAAGTTAAAAATAAAGGATTAGATAGATTATGAAAGATTTAATTTTAATGGATGGATATGAGCTATATGTTTGGTCATCATTTTTATTTACATTATTAAGTTTTGCATATCTATATTTTTTAACTCAAGCACAATACATTAGAGAAAAAAATAAATTTGTTAAAAAGTTTGGAACTCTAGACTCTAAGAAAGCAAAATTTGCAAAATCACAAAATATTAATAAAGAAATTTTATCAAATACGTCGGGTATTTAACTTATAGGCCATGTATGGTAAGAAAGTTAAGTTAAGGTTTTTATTTATAGTATTAATTTTAATTTCAGTAGTTTTAACAACTTTTTTAATACTAAAATCATTAGAGGAAAACGTTGTATATTTTCAATCACCAACAGAAATAAAAAATTTTTCAAATTACAAAAACAATAAAATTAGAGTTGGAGGAATGGTAAAAAAAGGTTCGATATTTATCACAACAAATAAAGTTAATTTTGTAATTACTGATTTTAAAAACGAGATTAATGTAACCTACTCAGGATTAGTGCCAAATTTATTTGAAGAAGGAAAAGGTGTTGTGGCTGAGGGATATCTAGAAGATGATAATTTTTTTTCAGCAACTAAAATTTTGGCAAAACATGATGAAAATTATATGCCTCCGGAAGTAAAAAAAGCATTAGAGGAGCAATAAGCTAGTGGTAAACCAAATAGGATATTTTTCATTAATATTGGGATTAGGACTATCACTATTACTTATTCTAGTTTCTGTAAAAGACATGGATAAAAAAAATATTAATTTAATTAATCCAAAAATTTTATCGTTTTCATTTCTGCAAACATTTTTCGTTGGAGTGAGTTTTTTGAGTCTTATTTATTCCTTTGTTATTTCAGATTTTTCTAATGTGACAGTTTTTCAAAATTCTCATACAGCAAAACCTATTTTTTATAAAATTTCTGGAACATGGGGTAATCATGAAGGAAGTCTTTTGTTATGGCTTTTAGTTTTGACTTTATTCATTTTTCTATTTTTAATAAAATCAAAAAAACAACCAAAAAATTACAGAATTTATACATTAATATTTCAGCAAATAATAATAATTGGTTTTTTTCTTTTTTTATTAAAAACATCTAATCCTTTTGATTATTTATATCCAACGCCTAAAGAGGGTCTTGGTTTAAATCCTATACTTCAAGATCCTGCTTTAGCAATACATCCGCCGATTTTATATTTGGGTTATGTGGGTTCATCAATAATATTTTCGTCATCTTTGGCGGCATTAACACAAAATTATATCAATGAGAGATGGGCTGCTCACATAAAAAAATGGATTTTGATTTCGTGGATTTTTTTATCTTTAGGGATAATGTTAGGATCGATATGGGCTTACTACGAATTGGGATGGGGAGGATTTTGGTTTTGGGATCCTGTTGAAAACGTTTCTTTAATGCCATGGCTTACTTTAACAGCTTTATTACATTGTATAATTGTTTTAGAAAGAAAAAAAATTTTTGAATCTTGGACAGTTATCTTATCGATTACAACTTTTACACTTAGTATGTGTGGAACTTTTTTGGTAAGGTCAGGGATACTTAATTCTGTTCATACGTTTGCAAATGATCCACAGAGAGGTATCTTTATATTGGTATTTTTATTTATTTTAATTTTCTTATCTTTAATAATATTTTTTTATTTCCATAAAAAAACTGAAAAAAATATGCATAAAATTTTCTGGCTAAGCAAAGATACATCAATTTTGGTTAATAATTGGTTTATGATGTATTTTTTGTCAGTTATTTTAATAGGAACAATTTATCCAATTTTTTTAGATGTTATTTCTGACGAAAAGATCTCTGTTGGCCCTCCGTTTTATAACAAGTTGATTTTGCCATTTTTAATTCCATTTTTAATTTTTATGACAATAGGTCCAAAATTAAGTTGGATTAAATCTAAATTAGAAAATAAATTTTCTTTAATAAATTTTTTTATTATTTCGATTTTATTGTCTTTTGTGATTATAAATAAAACTGATATTAATATTTTATTTTATACTATTCTTTTAGCTTCAGCTTTTTACTTATTTTTGAGCACAATCAAAGAATTTTTAATAAATAAAATTAAAAATTTTTCCCAAAATATATCTCATTTTGCCTTTAGTCTTTTGATATTAAGCATTCTATTAAATAGTATTTTTTCAAGTGAAATTATTACAAACATTAAAGTAGGTGAAAGTATAAATTTTAAAGAAAAAACCATTTTTTTTGAAAGAATCGAAAAAATTAAAGAAAAAAATTATGAGTCGGTAATTGGATTTTTTGAAGTAAAAGATAAAGATGGAAAAGATTTTATTTTTAAACCAGAGCTAAGAATTTATAATCAACCAAAAGTAGTTACAAGTGAGGCAGACATAAATACAAATTTTTTTACAGATACTTTCTTAGTAATGAATTCAGTCAATAACCAGGATTATTTTAATATAAGGTATCAAAATAAACCTTTAATGATATGGATTTGGATATCTGTAATACTTTTGAGTTTTGGTGGATTAATTAGCTTGATTAAAAAAAGTTATGAAAAATAAATTAATATTATTCTTATTAAGTTTAATTTTCATTTTTTGTTTTATTATTTTTTATCAAAGTTTAAAAAAACCAAACTTATACTCACCATCGGTTACTTTAAAAAAACAAATCCCGTACTTTAAAAGTAGAACCTTAATTTTAAATAAAAAAATTGACTCTCAAGAGATCTTTAAAAGTGGAAACTATTATCTTTTTAATATTTGGTCTTCGTGGTGTGTTCCATGTAGAGATGAACATTCAATTTTGATGGAATTAAGTCAGAACAATTCATTAGAGATTATTGGTTTAAATTATAAAGATAAAACCTCTAATGCAAAAAAATTTTTAGAGGAATTGGGAAATCCCTTTTCACAAGTTATAATCGATAGAAATGGTTTAATTGCTATTGAGTGGGGAGCCTATGGGGTTCCAGAAAGTTTTTTAATAAATGACCAAAAAAAAATAATCAAAAAATTTTTAGGTCCTTTAAATTCAAAAATATTAAAAGAAATAAAGGTCTATTTAAAATGAAATTAATTAAATTTTTTTTAATAGTTTTTCTTTTGGTAAATTTTTCAGTTTTAAAATCTGATGAAAATGAAATTTTAAAAAGTAAGATTACAAAAAATATACGTTGTTTAATTTGCCAAGGTCAATCAGTTTATGACTCAGACTCAGAATTTGCATTAAGTATTAAGCAAGTTGTTAAAAATAAACTTGAGGAAGGATTATCAGAAAAAGAGATATACTTTTTTTTAAAAAATAAATATGGTGAATGGATATTGTATGATCCGGTGTTAGGTAAAAATACCTATATTTTATGGCTATTACCCGTATTGTTATTTTTGTTTGGAGGTGCAATAATATATAAATATTTAATTTTTAAAAAAAAATAATAATGTTAGATATGCAATTTAAAAAATTTTTGATTACTTTTTTAATTTTATTTTTACCTGTTTTTAGTTTTGCAGATGAAAAAAATACTGAATTTAATGTTTTTACTGGAATGTTTGATTTTAGTGATGATGGTAAAAGAGCAACACTAATAGGTTTGCAACATCAAAATGAAGAATTAAAAAGAGATACGTTTCTTGGGGAACTTTCGCCAGTCACAGGAGCATTGCTTACAGGTGACAATGCGACTTATTTTTACACAGGTGTTCAAGCAGAATATAAAATTGGAAGAATAAACTTTACACCAAGTTTTACACCTGGTTTATATGGTAAAGGTGATGGTAAAGATTTGGGTCATGTTCTTGAATTTAAGAGTGAATTACAGTTATCTCTAGACTTACCAAAAGACTCAGAATTAGGATTCTCTTATAATCATATATCTAATGCCAGTTTAGGAGATAAGAATCCTGGGGCAAATAGTTATATGTTTAATTTCTTTAAAAAATTTTAAATTAAGTTATGAGACTTAAAGATTGTCATAATTTTAGTGATTTTAGAAAACTAGCGAAACAAAAATTACCTTCACCAATATTCCATTATATTGATGGTGCTGCTGATGATGAAATTACTTACGCAAGAAATACTAGTGCTTTTGATGACGTTGATTTAGTTCCAAATGTTCTAAGAGGAGTAGAGGAAGTTGATTTATCAACAACAATATTTGGCAAAAAATTAGATCTACCATTTTATCTTGCGCCAACTGCGCTGCAAAGACTTTTTCATTATGATGGTGAAAGAGCAGTGGGAAAAGCTGCAAAAAAATTTAATACAATGTTTGGAGTTTCAGCTTTAGCAACTGTAAGTGTTGAAGAAATATCGTCTATGATTGATACCCCAAAAATGTTTCAATTTTATTTTCACAAAGATAGAGGTTTGAACGACTCATGTTTGCAAAGAGCTAAAGCTGCCAAATTTGATGTAATGGCCTTAACTGTGGACACTATTACTGGAGGAAATCGCGAAAGAGATTTAAGGACTGGCTTTACATCACCGCCAAAGCTTACATTATCTAGTTTATTTAGTTTTGCAACGAAACCAATGTGGGGAATAAATTATTTAACAAAAGGTAAATTTGAATTACCTCACCTTCAAGATTTTGTGAAAGAAGGCACAAGTACTAACTCTTCAATTGGAAATTATTTTTCTACTATGTTGGATCAATCTATGAATTGGAAAGATGCAGAAAAACTTTGTTCTCAATGGGGAGG
>MDTA01155810.1_pt1 | contig 11284 bp, 8 predicted proteins | sample 811151 | NCBI WGS metagenome assembly MDTA01 (sample SAMN05326648, study PRJNA326480) | marine metagenome | isolation source: seawater | place: Indian Ocean: South | collected 2010 | reverse complement strand
TAACCCTTCTGATGATGAAATTAATGATGTGATGAAAATGAATATTTGCAGATGTGGTACATATCCAAGAATTAAAAAAGCAATAAAATCCGCTTCTAAAAGAATTAGGAATGGCTAAAAATAATATAATTTCAAGAAGAGAATTTATAAAAATTAGTTCTGTAATTGGATCTGGTTTTGCTATTGGTTTCAATATGTCCTATGCTTCAAAAAATAAAAATTCAGACTTTTCTCCAGATACCTTTATAAATATATTAAAAGATGATTCAGTAGTTTTATCTGTTGCTAAGGCAGAAATGGGGCAAGGAGTTTGGACATCATTACCGATGTTAATCGCCGAAGAAATGGAGGTTGATTGGTCAAAAGTTAAAGTACAACAAATCACTGATGATAATTTTATGGGTACAGGTGGAAGTATGTCAATAAGCGGTTATGGGTGGGATAAAATGAGAAAGTCAGGCGCAATTGCAAAACAAATCTTAATCGAAGCCGCAGCATTAGATTGGAAAGTAAGTCCTCTTGAATGTCACGCAAATAAAAGTGTTATTTTTCACAGAAAAAGTGGAAGGAAGGCTTCTTTTGGCTCTTTAGTTGAATCTGCATCTAGGATTAAAATTCCAAAAAAAGTCAAACTTAAGGATCCAAAATACTATTCAATTTTAGGTAAGGATATGCCTCGAACAGATTCACAAAGTAAGGTAGATGGCTCGGCGCAGTTTGCTATGGATAAAGATTTGGAAGGTATTTTATATGCTATGGTTGAAAGACCTAAATATTTTGGTGCTAGCTATGTTGGATCAAATTTAGAACAAGTTCAAAATGAACCTGGTATAGTTAATGTATTTAAAATTTCTTCTGGCATTGCCATAGTTGGAATTAATACATGGGCTGTTATGAAAGCTAGAAAAAAATTAAAAGTTAATTGGAAAAAAAAGAAAAACTCTCTTAATGCTGACAGTGTTATTTATAATAAGCATATGGAATACCTTTCAAATAGAAAGTCATCTAAAGTTAAAAAACAAGGTAATCCTTCAAAAATTTTCAATCAAAATAATAACATTGTTGAATCGGAATATTATCTTCCATTTCAAACACACGCCCCATTAGAACCTTGTAATTGCGTAGTGAGTGTATCAAAAAATTTTTGTGAGATTTGGGCTGGAACACAAAACCCAAGTAATGTAATCAGTCGAGCCTCTGATGTAACAGGTATTCCAGAGAAAAATATTAAATTGAATATGACTTTTCTTGGAGGTGGTTTTGGAAGAAAATCATTTAATGATTGGATTGAAGATGGAGTTCAAATATCTAACCATCTTCAAAAACCGATAAAATTAATTTATAATCGTAAAGATGACATTAAACATGGATTCGCAAGACCATCGAGTAAGCATAAAATGAGTGCAGTGTTAGAAGATAATAATGTAAAGGCATGGAAACATGTTGTCATTTCTCCTGATCCATTAACCGGGAATGCGGTCAATCAATATGGTGCTAGCTTACCAATTCTTAAATGGGCAACTAGTATTGGTATAGTAAAAAACAAAGTTCGTAATTATTTAATAACAGATGGTGCTGCTCATATACCTTATGAATTTGAAAATATTTTGGTAAAAGCTTCACCTTTTGAAACTGATATCCCATTAGGTTTTTGGAGAGCAGTTTTTAATTCTCAAAATGCTTTTGCTAATGAATGTTTTATTGATGAGCTGGCTTTTCAATTGAAAATAGATCCTTTAGAGCTTAGATTAAAAAATTTAAATAATAATTCAAGAGCGTTTAAAGTTATAAAAAAAGTAGCTAAAGAATCTAATTGGGGATCTAAGTTAAAAAGAAATTATTTTCAAGGTTTTGCTTATCATTATAGTTTTGGTTCACATGTAGCTCAAGTTGCAGAAATATCAGTTGAAAAAAATAAAGAAATAAATGTTAATAAGGTTTATTGTGTTATTGATTGAGGTCAAACTATCAATCCTATGACTATAAGAGCACAGATGGAAGGATCAATAATATTTGGTTTGGGAGCTACTCTTTATAGCGAAATGACTGTAGAAGCTGGTCGTGTTAATCAGAGTAATTATGATGATTATCCTGTTGTTCGATTAAATGAAGCTCCTGAAATATACGTTCATATAATGGATAATAATAAAGCTCCAGGGGGAGTAGGTGAACCAGGTTTGCCTCCCATAGCTCCTGCAATTGCAAATGCTGTTTTTTCGGGAACTGGCAAAAGAATAAGGAAACTTCCTATAACTTCTCAAGATTTAAAAGCTTAAACAATTAAAGTTTTAGGCTTTATAATTATTATATGTTTTATTCAAATAGAATTCGAACCTTAAAAAGAGGTCAATTCGTTGGGAAGGCAGTACTTTATTGGATGCTAAGGGATAAAAGATTTAATGATAATTGGGCTTTATATTTAGCTCAAAAGGCAGCTTTAAAATATAATGTTCCACTTCATGTTTGTTTTCAATATAATGCAAAAGTATCTAGTTCAACAATCAGGGAATATGAATTTTTATTTTTAGGGTTGAAAGAAACTGTCAGCAGGCTATCTCAGCATAATATTCAATTTCATCTTCTTAAAGGAAGTGCTGTTTTTGAGATTCCAATGCTCTGTTCTAAGCTTAAAATAGGGTTATTATTAACTGATTATTCACCTCTTAAGTTATATAAAAGACGATTAAATCAAGTCTTAAATCAATTAAGTTTTCCTGTATACCAAGTTGATACTCATAATATAATTCCAGTATGGAAAGCCTCTGATAAAAAAGAATTTGCAGCTCACACAATTAGAAGAAAAATTAATTTAATCTTAAATGATTATCTTACTGATATTCCAAGCTGTATTGTTCACCCTTATGGAAATACAAAAAAAAACTCGATTAATTGGGAAAAATTTATTAAAGATTTAATAGTTGATAGGAGTGTTAAAAGTATTGATTGGATTATTCCTGGAGAAAAATCAGCTCTTAAAAAGTTAATGTTGTTTAAAAAAAATATTGATGGTTATAATATAAATCGTAATGATCCAACAAAAAATAATTTGAGCAACTTAAGTCCCTATTTTCATTTCGGACATATATCTACTCAAAGAGTAGCTTATGAAATAAAAAGATTAAACATTTTAGATCACGATAAAGAAGCTTTTTTGGAAGAAATGATAGTGAGGAGAGAATTAGCGGATAATTTTTGCGAATATGAACCAAGTTATGATTATTTTGAAGGTTTTCATCCTTGGGCTCAGAAAACTCTGAATGATCATAGAAAAGATAAAAGAGATTATATTTATTCTATTGATGAATTTGAGGAGTCAAAAACACATGATCCATTATGGAATGCGGCTCAAAATCAGATGAAATATCAAGGTAAAATGCATGGTTTCATGCGTATGTATTGGGCTAAAAAAATATTGGAATGGAGCCGATCTCCCGAAATAGCGCTTCAAATTGCTATTACGTTAAATGATAAATATGAATTAGATGGAAGGGATCCAAATGGATACACTGGTATTGCTTGGAGTATAGGTGGAATTCATGATAGAGCATGGTTTGAAAGACCTGTTTTTGGGAAAATTAGGTATATGAATTTTAATGGTTGTAAAAGAAAATTTAAGGTTAAAGATTATATTGAAAAATATATTGATTTATAGAACCTAATCTAATTTTTAAAATTTAACCTCTTACCAAAGAGTCTTTTTTCTGAAATTGGTGTTATGATTATCCAAAAGGTAACCCTTTTTTATAATTATTTTTCATAGTTTCTATAGCAAGAGACCTATTTTCAAGAATCTTTTTAAGATTAATTTGATTTAATTTTGAGTTTTCTATATTTTTAATACTCCATAATGTTAAATCTATAATAATGGGAGCCATATCTAAACCTATATCTGTAAGTTTATAAATATTAGTTTTTTTATTTTTTGGATCTTTTTCTTTTATTATAATTTTATGCTTTAATAGTGATTTAAGCCTGTTCGATAAAATATTAGATGCAATTTTTTCATTTGACTGGGCAAAATCTTTAAAGGTTTTTTTATTAAAAATCATCATATCTCTTATAATAATCATGGTCCATTTATCTCCTATAATATCAAGAGAACAACTGATGGGACAATTTGATCTATGGTTATTTTTTTTTATCATATAAAATTTTATTTATTTACAGAAAAAACTATTTAATAATTTTCTTGCAATCAACAATTAAAATAATCAATTTCACTTGTATTTTGAAAGTAATATGGGCTTTTTTAAGAGAGCATAATTATCAATTAAAATATGAAATATGCTATGGAAGATCATCTCTTTCTAATTTAATTTATTTAGGGGCAATATTGTTTGAGGGTCTAGTGGAATGTAGAAGCACATTCTATTTTGTTGCCCCTAAATAATAATAAATTACTCATTGAATATAAAAATTTTTTTTCTACTAAAGTTATCTTTAATTGAAAAATAAAAGAAAATAATTGGGTTAATTTACTTTGAAACAGTAAACTTTATTTAGTTTAACTTGCAACTAAAATATTAATATTATTTATAAATCTAAAATAAAAGCATAATATTTTAATTTATATAATTTGATAAAAAGCTTAAAACGCTCGTAATATACTTTATATTTTACGATCGTCAAAAAATTTAGTTGAATAAGCAACTATATTATTTGTAATCTAAGATTATGAAAAACAAAGAATCTCTACAATTTAATTTAAATATGGGTAAGTTGATTAGTTCAGCGCACAATATGATGACAAAGAGATTTGTTCAAAATGCTCATGAAGCAGGTCTAGATATTTCTTTAGATCAATGGATGGTTTTGGGACCCATAAGCTTCCATGGTGATGCATCTCAAAAATTATTGAGTGATTCTTGTTTGAAGGATAAAACTAGTATTACAAGAATAGTTAGTACACTTGAAAAGAAAAATTTAGTAGTTCGAGTTCCAGATCAAATAGATCATAGGGTACGTAGAGTAGTTTTAACTGCTGCAGGAAAACAATTACTTGTTGATGCAATTCCTATTATGAATAAAACTAGAGATGAAGTAGCAATGGGGATTAATGAATCAGACATAGAAATATTTAAACAAGTTTTATCAAAAATAATATCCAATCTTGAAAATGATTAAACTGATAAAATTTCTTCTCGTTGTAGCTTTAGCCATCTTCTTAGAAGGTTGTGCAAGCAATGTTAAATTGAGTTTAGACGAAATTAAAATAGATATGCCTGATGTATGGTTTACTAAAATACCTTACAATGAAAGATATACAGGCCAATGGTGGGAACAGTTTGAAGATGAAAATTTGGAAAAATTTATTCTAGAATTTCAAAATAATAGTCCAGATTTAAAGTCAATAATCAATAATAAAAAGATAGCATATCAAAGTTCAAAAATGAGCAGTGCAGGTGTTTTTCCCTTTTTAAACGCAAATATAAGAGTTGATACCAGTGTTCAGAATTTAACTGGTTTTGGAGAAGCTGGAAGTGTTTTACTTGGTGGTGAAAAAGGTGACGTAGTTAGCTTTGAAAATAAAACAGCTGGATTAGGGTTTAATTTTCAATGGGAGTTAGATATTTGGGGTAGAGTTTTGAATGGTAAGAAAGCAGCTCAAAAAAATTATGAAGCTTCCAATTATGATCTTTCATATTTAGGATTCTCATCAATTATAAGAGCTACACAACTATATTTTCAAGCAATTGAGGCTTATGGACAATTAAAAATAGCAGAGGAATCTTATCAAAGTTTAGTTGAAATTAGAGATGTTGTCAAAGATAGATATGAAAAAGGATTAAGGTCAAGTTTAGATTATAGACTAGCAGAAACATCTGTTCTTACATCTAAAGTTTCCATTGAAACTAGAAATTTACAATTAAGAAACTTAAATCGTCGTTTGGAGGTATTGATTGGTAAATATCCTAGAGGTGAGTTTAAAATCAATAAATCATTACCAATTAATATTCCAGATATAAATAACTCCATTCCTGCAGACTTAATTACAAGAAGGCCTGATATTAGAAGCTTATTTTTAAAAGTAGAGTCAGAAGGACTTTTGCTTGCACAAGCGAAAAGGAACCTGTTTCCAGGAATTACTTTAAATGGATCTGTTGGTACATCTGCTCAAAAATTAGAAGATGTTTTTAATGATGATTATGGAATATGGAATGTGGGTTTAGCTCTTACTGCGCCAATTTTTAATGGTAATAGATTAAAATCTGCTGCAAAACTTCAAGAATCCGTTAGAGACAAATCTATGAATGACCTCTTCAAAGGATTGTTAAATGCATTTTCTGAAGTTGAACAATTGCTTGAATTAGATAAATCTCTAATTGTACAACAAAATTCCATAGATTTAGCAGTAAAGCAGTCTTTAGATGCGTATAATTTATCAAAAGAAAGGTACGATAAGGGTGTTACTCTATTAGAATCAGTTTTGAACAATCAAAGACAGTACAACAATATCAAATCGCAATATTTATCACTAAGTAGGCAAAGAATAGATAATCGTTTGTCTTTACTCTTAGCGCTTGGTGGTGATTCAAATTGAAAAATAAAAGTAAGATATGAAAAAATATATTGGTTTAATTATTTTAATAATTAGTGTTTTAATTTCAGGCATTTTGATAAAAAGCAGATCTGTTGCACTTCCTGAAGAAAAAATCATAAAAGTTCCTTATGTAAAAACAATGATGATTTTACCTAGAACAGTTAGAGCATCAATTAATTCGCAAGGGATTATTCGACCAGAATCTGAGTTAAATTTAATATCTGAATTAAATTCTAGAGTTGAATGGCTATCAAATAAAATGGAGGCAGGATCAAGTTTTGAAAAAGGGGATACTCTAATAGTCCTTGATAAAAGAGATTATGAACTTGCATTGGTTTCTGCAGAGTCTCAAGTCTTAAATGCTAAGGTAAATCTCCAACGAGAACAAGCCGAATCTGATTTAGCTAAAAAAGAATGGAAAAGAGTTGGAGCTGGATCTGGAAGTGACCTAGCTCTAAGAAAGCCTCAAATGGCTCAAGCAAAAGCAACATATGCAGCAGCAAACGCATCTCTCGAACAAGCTAGAAGAAATCTAGATAGAACAGTATTTATTGCTCCGTTTAATGGTAGAGTTCGAAATACTAAAATTGAGTTAGGATCTACAGTTTTTCCAGGAAATTTAATGGGGAACATATATGCTACAGGTGCATACGAAATTAGGTTGCCTATTGCAGATCAAGATGTTCCGTTTAGTGGTCTAAAATTTAATGGTCGAAAAATAGAGGAGAATAAACAACTAGACGTGACAATATTAAAAGGAGATAATCAATGGTCTGCTAAAGTAATTCGAACCGAGGCAGAAATAGATCCAATAACCAAAATGATGGCTGTTATTGCAAGGATAAATAATATTGAAGAAAAAATCCATAATACCCCATTAGCTGTTGGTCAATTTGTCCAAGCAAAAATTTCTGGAATTGAAATAAAAGATATCACCATGTTACCTAGGTCATCAGTTAGAAATGGAAGCGTATGGGTTGTTGATAAACAAATGTTAATGCAAAATCGTTTGGTTGAAGTGATAAGGAATGAATCAGAGTTTGCTCTTGTGGGTGAAGGTTTTGAAACAGGCGATAAATTATTGATATCTAGAGTTTCTTCATTAGTAAGTGGTTTAAAAGTAACATTTGAATTAGAATAATTTTATGGAAAAAGTAATTAGATGGTTTGTTAATAATAGTGTAGCATCAAATTTGATGATGTTTTTTATTATTTTATCCGGTGTTGCTACTATTCCTCTACTAAAGATGGAAGTATTTCCTGATATTGAAGTTGATATTATTAATGTAACAGCTGTTTACCCAGGAGCAACACCCTCAGATGTAGAAAGTGCTGTCTGTATTCGTATAGAGGAAAGGTTACAGGGATTAGATGGTGTAAAAAAAATTACGGCAACAGCTTCTGAAAATGTCGGTAGTGTTAATGTAGAAGTATTAGCAGGACAAAATGTTACTGAGATGCTAGATCGTGTCAAAGCAGAAGTTGATGCAATAGATAATTTCCCTGAAGGTGTAGAAAGACCTACAGTTAAACAATTTATTGCTATTCAGGCGACAATAACTGTCGCTGTTGGTGGCGATATGGATGAATTAACATTAACTAATTTAACTGAAGAAGTAAAAGATGAAATAGATGCTCTACCTGAAGTAACGTATAGTTCATTTGTTGCTAAAAAAGAAAAAGAAATTTCGATTGAAATTAGTGAAGGCACTCTTAGAAAATATGATTTGACTTTCAGTCAAGTTTCAAGAGCAATTCAAAACCTTTCAATTGATATACCTAGCGGTAGTATTGAAAACACAAATGGTGAAATTCTAATTAGAGCCCAAGGTCAAGGTTACACTACAGAGTTTTTTTCATCTATACCAGTTATTTCTGACCCCTCAGGAGCTATTGTTAGATTAGGTGAAATTAGTAATATTCAAGATGATTTTTCTATTGATTATGATTTAGAGTTCTTATTTAATAGCAAAAAATCTAACTTAATTACTGTTTATCGCGTTGGTCAACAAAATGCTATCACTATAGCATCTCAGGTTAAGGAATATGTAGAGCAAAAAAGACTGAGCTTGCCAAAAGGAGTAAGCTTAACGACTTTTGATGATGAATCAAGATTGTTACTGGGAAGGATTGATACAATGACAAAGAATGCTTACCAAGGTTTGTTACTAGTTGTTATCGTATTAGCAATTTTTTTAAAGCCAAAATTAGCATTTTGGGTTTCACTAGGAATACCAATTTCATTTATGGGAGGGTTTTGGTTGATGTCTCCTTTAGATCTATCAATTAATATGTTATCTCTGTTTACCTTCATACTCGTACTTGGAATTGTTGTTGACGATGCAGTCGTTGTAGGAGAAAATATCGCTCTGTTTAGAGAGAGAGGGCTGGACCCTAAAGAAGCTGCTGTTAAGGCAGCTACTCAGGTTTCAACACCTGTTTTCTTTGCAGTTTTAACAACCATGGCTACTTTTTCACCAATGTTAGCGGTTGAAGGTCAAATAGGTGCAATTTGGCGAATTTTTCCCTTAATAACTATTTCTGTTTTGGTATGGTCTTTATTTGAAAGTTTAACTATACTTCCAGCTCACTTAGCACATAGCTCTGATAAAAAATCTAAGATATATTTGATTAATTATTTATCTAAATTTTGGGACACTTTCCAATTTAAAATTAAAAATGGGCTATTATATTTTATCAAGAATTATTATAAACCGCTATTAATTAAATCTGTTAATAGGCCATTTACTTTTTTGAGCATTGCATTATCCGTATTTATTCTTACAATTGGAATCATTGGAGGAGGAATTATTAAGTTTTCATTCTTTCCTCCAGTTGAGGCAGATTTAGCGATAGGAACTATTGAATATCCATCAGGTACTTCTATTGAAACTACCCGTAATGGTTATTTAAAACTTGAAGATGCAGCAAAAAAATTAGAGAAGAGTTTAAATAAAGAATTTCCTGGTGAAACTATCATAAAAAATAGACTTTCAACAATAGGATTCCAGCCTCAAAGAACCAAAACTTCAAGAGGCCCGGGAAATTTAGATGCGTCATTTGGAGGACCTCATTTAGCAGAAGTTGCTCTAGAGTTAATACCAGGAGAAGATAGGTCTATTGGTGCTGAAGAAATAGTAAGGAGATGGCGTGAACTAATGCCACCTGTTCCCGGTGTCAAAGAAGTTGGTTTTTTTTCAAGTTTATTTTCAGCCGGGGAGCCTGTTAATGTTCAACTTTCAAGTAAATATATGGATGATTTACTAGCTGCAAAGGAAGAGTTGAAAAAAGAACTAGTTCAATTTCCAGGTGTATTTGACGTTAAAGATAATTTTAATATAGGAAAAGAAGAAATAAGTATTAAACTTCTTCCTTCAGCTGAAAATTACGGTGTAAGCACCATGTTGTTGGGAAGTCAAGTGCAACAAGCATTTTATGGCTTGGAAGTTCAAAGTATCCAGAGAGGAAGAGATGAGGTAAAAGTAATGTTGCGTTATCCCAAAGATGAAAGACGCTCAATCTCTAATTTAGAAAGCATGATGATAAAAACACCAAGTGGATCCACTATACCTGTACGACAAGTAGCAACCTTAGAGATAGGTGAAGGTTTATCCTCTATTCAAAGAAAAGATAGAAAAAGAGCAATCAATGTTACAGCTGACGTGGATCTAACGGTTACTACTGGTAATGAAGTAATTGCGGCTGTGACAGCATCTGTTCTTCCAAATATCTTGAAAAAATACAGCTCGATTTCTTACAGTTTGGAAGGAGAACAGCAAGAACAAGGACAAAATCTAAAATCAATCGGAAAAAATTTTTTATTAGCGATGATAGTAGTATATATGCTTCTCGCAATACCTTTTAAGTCGTATTTTCAACCTATAGTAGTTATGTCATCTATACCTTTTGGTTTAACTGGAGCTATGATTGGTCATTTGTTCATGGGCATTAATTTTTCAGTGTTATCTTTAATGGGCGTAGTAGCTCTGACAGGAGTTGTTGTAAATGATAGCCTAGTTATGGTGGATTTTATCAATCGCTATAGGAGAGAGGGTAATAGTATAGCAAATGCTGTTTTAGAGGCGGGGCCAAGAAGATTTAGACCAATATTTTTGACATCCCTTACAACGTTTGTTGGTTTGATTCCATTATTATTAGAAAAGAGTGCTCAAGCAAAATTTTTAATTCCTATGGCTGTTTCATTGAGTTTTGGTGTGATTTTTGCTACAGCAATAACATTATTTTTAGTTCCTGTTGGATATCTTATTCTAGAAAAATATATTTTAAAAACTGAAAAGGTAAATATATGAAAGTTGCAATAATAGGAGGAACCGGGTATGTGGGTTCTTATGTCTGTGATGAATTAATAAAAAATGATCATATTCCTCGAATACTAGTTAGAAAAGGTAGCGAATCAAAAGTTGTTGCTCCCAAAAAATGTGAAACGGTAACAGGTGACGCATTTAATGAAAGTTCATTAAGAAAATTATTTGAAGATTCTGATGCAGTAATTTATTTAGTGGCTGTTATTCGAGAATTTCCAAAGGAAGGGATTACCAATGATAAATTACAATTTAGAGGATCAGAACTAGCAGCAAAAGTTTCTTCCGAAATGGGAATTAAAAGATTTATGTTGATGAGTGCGCTTGGTGCTAATGCGTATCCAGATGCCTCAAACTATCAAAAAGCAAAACATCTTTCAGAACAGTCAATAAAAAATACTAATTTAGATTGGACGATCAT
>MDTA01132165.1_pt1 | contig 11285 bp, 13 predicted proteins | sample 811151 | NCBI WGS metagenome assembly MDTA01 (sample SAMN05326648, study PRJNA326480) | marine metagenome | isolation source: seawater | place: Indian Ocean: South | collected 2010 | reverse complement strand
GTATTACTTCAGCTCCATTTTTTTTCATAGCTTTTACATTGGGCTGTTGTCTTGCAATATCTTTTGCACCCATGAAAATTTTGCATTTTAAACCAAATTTTTTAGCGGCCATGCTTAACATTTTACCTGCATAACCAGCGCCGGTATCCCCAATTATAAATTTTTTACCAGATCTTTTGGCAAGTAGACAATGTACGGTAGCATTGTATATTTTGTGTGCTCCCCCGTTTGCATCAGACACAACTTTGGACCAAATTTGGGCCCCACCAATATGATTTGTTAGATTTTTTAATTTTATAAAACGAGTAGGAGCACCAACCCAATTTTTAAAATATTTATCTCTTTCACCAATAAATTTTTTATCTTTTTTCAGTTTATTGAATAAAATTTCTAAATCATCTATAGGTTTTTTCAAAGTTTCAGGAACGAAGTTTCCTCCAAACTTTCCCCCCCAAAAACCCAGTTTGTTTGCCTGATCAATTAGTGGAATTTTTTTTTTAATTCTCATATTTTTGAAGATAAATTTAACAATTTATTAATTTTATTTACATCTTTTTTTCCATTATTATTTTCTAGTGATCCACTCAGATCGATTAAAAAGTCTTTATCTTTAAAATTAGGAATATCATCTATTTGTATATTTCCTGCAATCATTTTATTTAAATTTTTTGGTAAGCCATTAAGAAAACTATGATCGAAACTTTCCGATTTATGGTAACCTTTTGAGTCAAATAAAATTATTTCTGAGATCTTTAAATAATCTTTATATTTAATTACATCGTTTTTTTCAGAAACAGTGATTGCTGTTATTATTTTAATTTTGTATTTTGATTTAATTTCTTTGGTTCTTTCAGGCGTAACATCATATAGTTGGTAATAATCAAAATTTAAATTTTTAATTTTTTCTAAAACTTTATTATTTGGGTTTACAAGTACAGATACAAATTTTACATTTTTTTTATTGACTGCAATTAGATCTTTCAATTTTTCATATTTAACAAATCTTTTACTTTTTTCATAATTTGTGATGAAACCAATGAATTCTGGTGGGTTAGCATGATTTAAAACATAACTTAAAGTTTTAGGATCAGAGACCCCACATATTTTTAATCCCTTGATCATTTATTTAAGTGATCAATTAATTTTTTAATATTTTTTCTTATATTGCCTTTTGTGATTGGCCGTCCAATAACAAGCCAATCACTTCCATTTTTAAAAGCTATTTTTGGAGTACTTATTCTTTTTTGGTCATCTGCAGTCGAATTAAATCTTATACCTGGAGTAATTATTTCTTTATTAAAAACCTCTTTAACTATTTTTACTTCCTCTGTACTGCAAACTATTGCATCTAATTTTGCTTTAGATGCAATCATAGCTTGCTGTCTCACTACTTGTTTAATATTTTTACTAAAACCAATTTCTTTTAAAGACTTATCATTTAATGATGTTAATACTGTAACCCCGACTATTTTTGTTTTTCCTGAAACTTTTTTAATGGCCTTTAGGGCTTCTAAACCAGAACTGATATGCACAGTTAGATAATTAAATTTTAGATCTTTAACAGCCTTTACTGCAGATAAACATGTATTTGGAATGTCAGAAATTTTATAGTCTCCGAATGTTATTTCATTTTTTAAATTAGATATAAACTTTCTACCATTTTTTGAATTGAGGAACTCTAAACCAAATTTATATCCAATTTTGACATTATTATTTTTTGTGTATCTAATAATTTTTTTTATTTTCTTTATTTTAGTAGTATCACAGGCTATGAAAACTTTATTTTTCATCATTTATCTTTTTTGACCACATTTTAGAGGTTTTAAATACTATCGAATATTTTTCATTAATATATACTTTTTCTTTAGTCTTTGGATTTCTCGCAGTCCTTGCTTTATAAAGTCTGGGCTCCATTGAAAAGACATCTCTCAATTCAACTCTTTCATGTCTTTTTAACGAATTTTTTAATTCTATTATAAAAATTTCTATAATTTTTCTTAAATCTTTTTTTAAAAAGTTAGGGTAATTTTTTGATAATAAATTAATTAAATCTGACTTATTTGTAGACAATTAATTACTCATCATCCTTATTTTTTTTATCTCCCAATTTTTCTGACAACGATGAAAATGGAAGATTTTTTCCACTCAAAGGACTGGAAAATTTGGTTACTGCCTCCTTATTTTGTAGTTCTTCCAGTAATTTTATACTCAAACTAACTTTCCTTTTTTCAAAGTTTATATCCGAGATAGCAGCATCTATTCTTTCTCCACCCACGAATCTAGATGGTCTTGCATCAGAAGCATTTACAGCAATATTAGATTTTTTTATTAAGAATTCCAAATCACAATTCTCTGGCTTAACAATTAATCCTTTATTATCTGTTGATACTACTTTGACAGTAATGATGTCATTTATATTTTTATTTTTGAACCAATCAAATGGATCTTTACCCAGTTGTTTTACACCTACTCTAATTTTTTGCTCTTCTTTTTTTATCTCTAGGATTTTAACTTTTATTTTATCGCCTTTTTTATATTTTTTAAGTTCTTCATCTGGATTATTATTGTAGCTCAAATCATTAGCATGTAAAAAACCGTCAATATCAAATTTTTCCAACCTAACATAAAGTGCGTATTCATTTGAGCTTGATATAATTCCCTCAACCTCACTGCCCTCAGGATATTTATCCAAAAATAATTGATATGGGTTGTCTAGTGTAAGTTTATGTGAAATAGTCACTCTTCTTTTGTCTTTATCAATCTCAGTTATTATACATTCAATCATGTCACCCACTTTAAAAAGTTTTTTGGGAACAATATTTCTTTTTGTCCAGCTCATTTCACTACTGTGAAGTAAAGTACTTAAACCAGGCTCTAATGAACAGAAACATCCATAATCTGTAATTTTATCAACTTTTACATTATATTTTCCACCTATTTCATAGTTTGAAATATGCTCAAAAGGATCAGGCGAAAGTTGCTTAATTGAACATCCGATCTGCAACTTTTCTTTGTCAATTGAAATTATTTTTAAATCATGTTTTTGGCCTATGTTAAAAATTTCATCTGGGTGATTAACTCTCGAATACGATATTTCTTGTATATGGACTAAAACATCAATTTCGTTATTTACCTCAAAAAAACATCCAAAAGAAGAATATCCTTTAACAACAGCATCCTTGATTATTTCACCAACCTTAAACTTCTCTATTATTTTTGCTTTGTCTTCTCTTTTATTGGATGAAACTATTTGTCTTCGTGAAACGCATGCGTTTCCTCTTAATTTATCAAGTTTTATGATTGCAAATTTTTGTTCTACCCCTATTAAATGATCAATATTTTTTAATGGTTTGTCACTGATCTGTGATCCTGGGCAAAACATTAAGGACCCAGTGTCAACATGCTCAACTATTACACCACCTTTGCATTTGCTTGTTATTTTTCCTATAATTGACTGATTATCTTCATATGCCTTTTCAAGTTTGTACCAACCTTTTATTTTTTGAGCTTTTATTGCTGAAACTAAGACTTCGCCATTTTTATCTTCTATTTTCTCAAGCAGAACTGGAATAATTTCACCCTCAGAAATTTTATTTTTTAAACCTATCATTTTCAATTCATTAATGTCGATTATAGGCTCACTTTTTAAGCCTGGTATAAAAATAAAAACAAATTTTTCAGTTACTTTAGTGACTTTGCCTTCAACAATTTTACCTTCTTCAATTTTATCTTTTGATAATTGTGAATTTAATAATTTTTCAAATTCTTGATTTACGGGTGAGTTTAAGTCTTTATATATTTCCATTAATTATTAAGCTTATTATCCATTATTCTTTTTATTTTTAAAAAGCTCGCTTTCTTACTTAATTTAGAAGTATTAATCAAGATTGAATCTTTTGTTTTTTTCAATGGGCTGTTCTTTCTATTTTTGTCTAATTTATCCCGTTTTCTTAAGCTTTTTAATACCTCATTGTATGAAACTCTTTTTTTTAATTTTTTAAACTCATTAAATCTTCTTCTTGCTCTCACTTCTAAGTTTGCAGTTACATAGAACTTAAACATTGAATCCTTCATTATTACAGATGTAATATCTCTTCCATCAAGAACTGATCCTGAAAAAATTTTAGGGGGATTATAAGCACATTTCATCTGAAAATATTTTACAATTTTTCTTATTTTTTTGTCTCTAGAAATAATTGAAGCTGCAATTGCAATTTTATCAGCTAATAATTCTTTTCTATTAAGCTCGATAATATTTAATTTTTTTATTTTATCTTTTATATTTTTATAATCTAATTTATTGTTATCTATAGTAAGCTTTCCAATGAGGCGATATAATTTACCTGTATCTAAATATAAAAGTTTGTAATGTCTAGCTATATTTTTTGCTAAAGTTCCTGCACCTGCAGCAGCTGGTGAGTCTATTGCAACAGTAATAATATTTTTTCTTTTTTTCAATTTATCTTAGCGCCTAATTCTTTGATTTTTTTTAAAAAATCTGGAAAAGATGTTTTTGTTGAATCTTTGTCATAAATTTTCCACTTTCCGCCAAATGATAAGGCAGCAATACAGGCCATCATAAATATTCTGTGATCTTTCATGAAATTTTTTACTATATAATTACCTGTTAATTGTAAATTAGGATTTCCGTATATTTTTATATTATCTCTATTTCTTGAATATTTTATACCCATCATTCGAAGAAGTCTTAGTGCAATTTCTAATCTAGGACTTTCTTTTTTATTCAGTTCTCCCAGATCACTGAATGAGGAGACACCCTTTGATTTTGCAGCAACTAGAAAAATTATTAAAAACTCATCTATTGCAGAACTATTTAATTCTTTTGGGCAATTTATTCCTTTTAGAGATTTATTGCTACTAACAAATATATCTCCTATTAGTTCGCCTTTGTAATTCCTTTTATTTTTAAATTTAATTTTCGCATTCATTTTATTTAGAATCTTTATTATGCCTGTTCTAGACTTATTAATATTAATATTTTTTATTTGCACTTGAGATTTATCAGAAAGTATTGTCAAAACTAAAAAAAAAGAACAAGAGCTTATGTCTCCTGGAACTCTATACTCAAATGAATTAAAATTAGATGGACCTTTGATCTCTATGTAATCAAAAGTTTTACTTTTTGTGATTTTTATTGGTAATTTCAAATATTTAAAAAGTAACTCAGTATGATCTCTGGATTTCTTTGCTTTAATTTTAGTTATTCCAGAAGTTTTAATAGCAGCTAACATTACAGAACTTTTACATTGCGCGCTCCCTAGTCCTTCATAATAATTAATTGGTCGCAAGAACTTAGATCCAAAAATATTCACTGGAAGTTTATTTTTTTTTGAATTTATGTTAGCTCCAAACTCACTTAGTGGATTAGTAATTCTAGAAAAATCTCTATTTGAAAGACTTTTATCTCCGTATAAGGTTATATTGTTTTTTGAATTTACCAAAAGTCCAAGGATTAATCTTGCTAGAGTTCCTGAATTTCCAGCATTTATTGATAACTTCTTTTCTGTTTTATATCCATCAATCCCATATCCATATATAATGTAGTAATTTTTTAATTTTTTATAATTAATTCCTAATTTTTTAACAGAGCGAAGAGCACTAATAACATCTTCAGACTCTAATAAATTATAAATCTTTGATTGACCGATAGCTTGTGAGGCTAATAAAACACATCTGATAGAAATACTTTTATCTGGGCTAACATGTAATTTTTTTTTAAATGGTTTAATTTTATCGTTAATTTTTATATGATTACTCATAGATGAACTAGTTTATATTAAATTCATCTCCAAAATATTGTGTTTTTGCATCTTTATCACTTATTACTTCATTTGGACTACCTGAGGCTATTATTTTGCCATTAGATAAAATTATTGCCCTGTCGACACAATTTAGAAGATCTCTTGCTTGATGATCACAGATTACAATAGAAATTTCTTCAGTTGATTGTAAATTCAGAATTATCTCCTGTAACATTCTTATGGTTAAAATATCTAATGCAGCAAACGGTTCATCTAGTAATAAAATTCTTGGCTCATTAATTAGAGCCATTGCTATGACTAATTTCTTTTTTTGACCACCAGACAAATCTTTTGCTTTAATATTCAAAAGGGATTCAAATTCAAATTGAGATATAATTTTATTAACTTTTTGTTTTCGCAATTCTTTCTCTTTAATATGAATTTCAGATACAAGTTTTAAATTATCTAACAAAGTCAAATCGTGAATTACACCACCATATTGAGGCACTAACCCAAGTTTAAATTTTGTAAATCTCTCATTTATTGGGAGATTAGTAACATTTATACCCTCTATTATTACCTCACCATGTGTAGGATTTTTTAAACCAGTAATTAAATTAAAAATTGTTGATTTGCCAACTCCATTAGGACCTAGCATTCCAAGTATTTCTTGTTTTCTAACAACTAAATTTAAATTATCTAAAATTTGTCTCTTGTTGTAAAAAACGGAAGTATTTTTTAATTTAACAATAGTTTCTTCTTGTTTAAAACTTTTAATTCTAAATTTTTTAATAAGTGCCATTAATTATTTTTTTTTATTATATTAATTTTGTCTTCTGAATTTATTTTTATATCTTTTGTGATTATATCTAAAGTAATAATTTGCGCTTTCATTATTGATGAATTATCTTTAACAACAACATTACTATAAGCTATTGCAATATTTTCATTAATAATAAGATCCAACTTATCACATGTAATTATTTTGCCGTCATACTTTATAGTAACATTGTCATAAAATTTCGAATTTTGGTTGTTATAATTATAATTTGCAAAGTCGGAGGATAAGTATATGTTTGATCTAATATCTGACAGAATTTCTCCATTAACCTCTTGTAAGTCTAAAACACTTGAATTGTCTATGTTAGTTTTTCCATATTTAGCTAAAATTTTAAAAATATCTCCATTTTTATTTGAGGTAATGTATTCAATTTCTTTAGTTAAGTTCTTTATTTCGCTTATCTTTGTATTTTCATTAGGAATATTAATTTTGTCTTTATTTTCTGTCTTAGAATTTGTTTCAATTATATCATTTGTAATGTTTTTATTTACAACTTTTTTATTGTTCACAGAATTTGTAATTAAATTTTTATTTTTGCTGTTTAGATCGGTTAAACTTTCTAAAATATCGGTATCTTCAGTTATATTTTTTTCTTTAGAAACTTTGTTTAAATTTTCACTACTATTTAAATTGTTAAATGATCCAGTGTAAAAATATAAGTAATAAATTGATCCTATTATCAATAATATTAATAAAAATAATATAATTTGTAGCAAAGATTTAATTGACATTAATTAATATTAGATCTCAAAATATCATGCATATGAATTATACCTACAGTTTTTCTTAATTTTTTATTTCTATGAACACAAAGAGATGTTATTTTTTTTGTGTTCATTATTGAAAGCGCAGTTGCTGCCAATGTATCAATATCAACACTTATAGGATTTTTTGTCATTATTTTTTTTAAGTTCAAATTATCAAATTTTTTAAACTTTTGTGCAATCCTCTTTAAATCTCCATCTGTTATTATTCCTGTTGTTATCCCTTTAGTATTTTTAAATAATAAAACACCTAATTTTTTTTCGTTTATTATCTTTAATGCACGATCTATTTTAATATCTTCATTAACAATAGGCATTTTTTTTCCTGCCAACATTAAATCCCCTACTGTTTTAAGTTTAATTGATAAAGATCCACTAGGATGAATTTTTTTAAAGTCTAATTTTGTAAAATTTTTATAACTCATGCAAGCAATTGCAATTGCATCCCCCAAAGCTAATTGTGCAGTGGTTGATGAAGTTGGTACTATATTACCTAAACCTGCCTCTTTTATTAATGGCATTAAATATACTAGATCTGAGTTTTTAAATAATAAAGAATCTTTTTTAGAAGTTATTCCAATTAATTTTATATATTTGTTTCTAGACACATACTGAATGATATTTTTCAATTCTTCACTTTGTCCGCTATTACTTATCAGAATTACAATATCGTTAGATGTAATTTGTCCCATATCGCCATGACTTGCATTTGCAGCATCAAGAAAAAACGAAGGCGTGCCGGTCGAGGAAAAAGTTGCAGCCCATTTTTTTGCAATTATACCACTTTTCCCAACACCTGAAGTTATTACTTTACCATTTTTGCAATTCACTATCATTTTAATAATTTTATTAAAAGATTCACTTATACTTCTTTCTAGTTTTTTTAATGCTTCTATTTCTTTTTTTAAAACCTCTTTTCCAATTTTTTTGATTTTAATATTTTGCATCAGTGTGACCAAATATCTGAATGATAGGAAGCTAAATCTAAATTTACTCTGCTGTATATAAACTTGATAGTATCATTGTAGAGATAATCTCTTTTTTCTCTAATTAAAATTTTTTTTAGTTTTTCATAAATTTTATGAAGAAAAATCACGTCTTTTGCACAATACTGTAATTGTTTTTCTGATAGTTCGCCACCAAAGTCTGAGGATTGAAGATTTTTGTTTATATCGATGCCAGTAAATTCTTTGATCAAGTCTTTAAGACCATGTTTATCACTATAGCTACGAGCTATTTTACTCATAATTTTTGTGCATTCCACATTTTCTACTTTCACATCAAGATATTTTTTAATAAACAGCAAATCTGCTCTTGCATAATGAAATATTTTTTTTATCTCTTTGTTTTGAAGCAATTTTTTTAAATTAGGAGCGTTATAAGTATTTCTATTAAGCTTAATTATATGTGCATCATGATTCCCAGTAGAAATTTGGACAAGACAAAGACTGTCTCTCTCTACATTCAAGCCCATAAATTCACAATCTATAGCAATATTGTCACTTAGAATTAATTCATCTGGCAAATCTTCTTTGTGTAATTTAATATCTAAATTCATTTAAAGAATATATATATGAAACAAAAAGAAATTCTACTTTTAGGTGCAACGGGACAAATAGGTAGAAATTTAATAAGAGAGTTATCAAAAAAAAACTATAAAATTACAGCGGTTACCAGAAATATCCACACAGCTGGTTACATATTGAAGACTCAGGCAAACCCAGGATATTTGGAAATTGTAGAATTAAAAAATTTTAATTTGGATAAAATAGAACAATTGGTTAGAAAATCTAAAATATGTATTAATTTGATTGGAATATTAAATGAAAAAAAAAAAGATGAATTTAAATTAATACATTCTGATTTACCAGCACTATTATCTAAAAAAGCCAACGAATTTAAATTAGAAAAATTTATTCACTTATCAGCATTAGGCATCGAAAAAGCAAAAGATAGTAAATATGCAGAGAGCAAATTAGAAGGCGAAAAAAGGATAAAAAAAAATTTTAATAAATCAATAATTATTAAACCATCGATAGTTTATTCAGTTGATGATAAATTTACTACAAAATTTATGTCTTTATTAAGCATTCTTCCTTTAATGCCTCTGTATTATAATGGGAAAACTAAATTTAGTCCGATACATGTTACTGATTTAGTTAATGTCATAATTAACTTAATCGAAAGTAATGAAAATAACCTAGTTCTAGAATGCATAGGTCCAGAGGAAATATCTTTTAAAGAAATTATTCAGAAACTACTTAAGTCAATTGGAAAAAAAAGAATTCTATTGCCAATGCCCTTACTATTGGCAAAATTTACTGCTAAATTTCTTCAATTACTTCCAAATCCATTATTAACCGAAGACCAATTAATTTTATTAAAGTATGATAATTGTAAATCTGAAAATTATAAAAATAATTTTGACTTAGGTTATATTCCCAAAAAAAAATTTGATACCGAAATAAATAAATATAGTTATAATTGGAGAACAGGTGGACAATTTTCAAATAAAGCCACTATAAGGAATACAAAATGATGACATTTATAGTTATAGGGGCATGTATTATATTACTTTTAGCAGTTGTCTATGTATCTGCAAAACCAATTAGCATGGGTATAGAAGCAAGAAGAAATTTAAAAGATAATGAGCAAAATACCGAAGAAAAAGATGAAAATAATTCTAATTTTAATAATCAGCCAATTATTAAAAATTCAATTCCAGATCAAATAGAAAAATTAAATGACTTAAAAAATAAAGGTTTGCTTACTGAAGAAGAATATAAAAAAGCAAAAGAAAAAATATTATATTAAGCTGACTTTATTTTTTTTTCTATAAATTTTGGAACTTCATCATCTTTATCAACAACATCTTCTTTTTTCCCTTTTGGTTGAAATACGATCATTAAATGAAGCGGACAGTAGGAAAACTTTTCAACTGTTTTTCTTCCACAAAAACTAGCATCTTTTTCATTTGGGTTTGCTTCCATGTATTTACAAGTATCCTCGTTTAATTCTTCAAGACTTAAGTTCCTTGCAGCCTCAAAGTTTTTATCTAAAAGCAAAGTCTTTAGTTTTTCTTTTCGACCTTTGAGTTTTATTTGAGGATTTTTTTCTGCGTTTAAAACTCTTTGACTTTGAATGCTTGATCGTGTTTTTATTTTTATTGATAAATTCAGCCTATGAGCTTTACCGATTACTGCGTTTCTAGATACTCCTCCAATAATTTCTGCAATTTGGCTTGCAGTGTTGCCTTTCCCCCAAAGATCTCTTAATTTTTTTACTTTATCTTCTGTCCAACTCATTATTAATACTATATTTAGTATATATTTAGATATCAATTACATCATCTTGCATAATTATGAATTTAACAAGTTTTTTTTATTATTTTTCAACAAATAAATTAAATTTATAACTTGAGGTTGCAAATTAAACTGTCAATTAAAGTAAAAAAAAATATAAATAATTATGAGCGCATTAGCACAAAACTATAAAAGAAAAAATCTATCATTTGCTAAAGGAAAAGGAAGTTTCCTAATATCAACAAATGGGGAAAAATATCTAGATTTTGTTCAAGGTATAGCGGTAAATTCTCTCGGGCATTCAAATAAAAAACTAAATATAGCCATAAACAAACAGTCAAAAAAACTTTGGCATATATCTAATGCTTTTATTATTCCAGAAGGGGAAAAGTTAGCAAAAAGATTAGTAAAAAGAACATTTGCAGACTCAGTTATTTTCCAAAATAGTGGAGCTGAAGCAACAGAAGCTGCTATTAAGGTTGCTAGAAGATATTTTTACTCAATTGGAAAAGAGCACAAAACTAGAATAATTTGCATAAAAAATTCATTTCATGGAAGAACGATTGCAGCAATTTTTGCCAGTGGATCAAAAAAAATGACTGAGGGCTTTGGACCC
>MDTA01101409.1_pt1 | contig 11285 bp, 9 predicted proteins | sample 811151 | NCBI WGS metagenome assembly MDTA01 (sample SAMN05326648, study PRJNA326480) | marine metagenome | isolation source: seawater | place: Indian Ocean: South | collected 2010 | reverse complement strand
TTTTATTAGAGACAAACGCACAGGGTGGATCAATCATTTTTCTGAAGAACCGGCATTCAATGGCACATGGCTGCTGAGAATGCAGCCGTTTTCCTTCAAAGCCGACTTTCTTTCCATGAACAGGTGGGGGGGCTACGGGCAATCACCCCAGGCGTTGATCAGATACAGGACATCGTTCACGTCGGTGTCACCGTCTCCATCGCAGTCGCCGGAGTCATCCTGACCGTATGCGCCCAGAAGCAACAGGATGTCATTGACGTCAACGGATGAATCACCATCAAGATCACCCGGGCAGAGTGGTATGCAGAGATCATCGCTGCAGGGTTCGCCCCAGTAATGTTCTCCGCCCAGGTTGATGACACACTCCGTGTAATCAAGCAGGACACAGCTGTCTTCAAGGCAACACGCGGCGATCTCACCGCTGGAACAGGCGTCGTCACAGCCCGGATTCCCATCGCCGTAGTAGTAGCCGCCGATCTGGCTGCAGTACACCGGGCTGGCATCCTCAATGCACTCGCCGTCTCCGAAGCAGCAGCCTCCACTGAGGCCGCACTTCGCAAGATCTGAGAACTCTTCGCATGGTCCGTACCAGAAGGTTCCACCAGAGAGTTCGCACTCGTCTTCCTCCAGGAGTTCCAGGCAGTAGTCGCCGAAGCAACAGGCGCCGAGCAGGATGATGCACCAGGGCGCATCCTCGTTGCAGGTCGAGTCGATGCCGAAGAACTCACCGCCCATCGATGAACATTCGTCCTGGGAGATCAAGTCGTAGCAGATCTCGTCCTCCACACAGCAGGCCCCCAAATCATCCCGGCAGAAGCTTCCTTCGTTTTCGCAGGTGGAGAGTTCGCCCAGGAACACGCCGCCAGCGGATTCGCAGTCCTGTTGATTCAACAGATCCTCGCATTCGATCTCCATGAAACAGCACGCGCCACTCTGGCAACTGTTTGTCTTGCAACTGCTGCCAGCACCCATCCAGACACCTTGAAGAACTATCTCGCAGATCACTTGGCCATCAAAGGGAACATCGACGGGTAAATCGGTGCAACTTCCATCAGGCAGGCAGCAGGCACCGTATTCATCTGCTGTTGCATCCATCGGCAGCAGCAGTGAGATCATCAGGATGGCTGAAGCAATCAATCGATGCACAGTCTTCTTCCTCGCGTGTCGTCGCCTTGCCATCATCCAGTAGACAACGCCACCTTGGATTGATCAATCGAAACTGGATTCGATCCTGTAAATGGCATTCAGATTGATTCTGAGAAGTGTTTCAGGAGCGATCAGGCGTTGTTTGAGTCCGATGTGTCAAGGCCGGGAAATCGCCACGGCCTGGTCGAACCGAGATCTGCCATGGGAACCAGATGCTCACGAACACATTCAACCAGTTCGATCAGACCTTCACCGGTCACTGATGAAACGCACAGATCGGCATCCCGGCAGAGTCCGAGATCACATCGCAACGACAGCTTCAGATCGGGATCATGAGCACCTTCGTGCCAGCTGGTTCCGGGATCGCGTGTGGAAATCAGCATGTCCGCCTGCTGGATCAGGCCCGCCGCCTGTTCAATCGCTTCCTGTTCGATCGTGTCATCACTGGTTCGTTGACCCGGGGTGTCATGCCATCGCACGACCAGGCCGCCCAGCTCGACCAGCCCGGACACATGGTCGCGAGTCGTACCGGCCTGATCGATGGCAATCGCGACATCACGACCTGCAAGCGTGTTCAGCAATGAACTCTTGCCGATGTTGGCCGGCCAGATGACCACCACATCCGGAGGATCGATCAGTCGGGCAAGACGTTGTGACCGTTCCGTATCCTCTTCATTCCAGTCCGTACACTCCGCCCATCGTTCCGACTGCTGGAGGAGCAGATCGATTGCCAGCGGACTCGCTGCCCGAGTCATGGTCTTCAAGGCGGCCGCTTCGACGTCATCCCTGGCTTCTGGATACAGCTCGGCTGGGGAGATGGTCGACACGGTCCGGTCCTGACACGCGCCTGCCGCCTCCGCCGCATCCAGCAGTCGTTGGCGTATCCGGGTGCCGCCGTGGGGCATGAGTTGTGCGATGTCGGGTGCCGGCATCGATACCAGGCCTCGATCGATTCCAGCAAGATCACACAGTCGCAGATCGCCCACCGTCCATTGGCTGCGACCGGTCAGTCGCTCGAGGATCGGGATGACGTCACCGCTCAGCTGCAGAATCGATACGCCTCCGGGAGCCGGTGGTGTCATGGCCGCAATGCGACAGGAACCGGCGGTTCCAGTTGGTTCCAGCGGTGAGGTGGTCATCGACTGTCTGAGTCAGGGGTATCCGGAGCATCCGGGGCGTCGCCGGCCAACGCATGTCGAGCACAGGCGGCAATGCCGATCAGCGTCAGGTTCGGGACGACTCGATCGATCAGTTCATCATCCCCGAAGATCGTCTCCGCATCTCCACCGGTCGCGATGACCATCGGATAGGCGCCGTACTCGCCGGCATACTGTTCCACGAGTCTCCAGACCAGCCCGCGAATGCCCGCAAAGACGCCAAGGATCATGGCATCGCCGGTCGATTTGCCGAAGGCACCACCCTGGGGACTGCAGAATTCGACGTCGGGCAGGGCATCCGTGAATTCATGCATCGCACGAAGTTGCATCGATGCGCCCGGTGCGATGGCGCCGCCATGGAACGTGCCTTCGCCGTCGACGAAGTCGACGGTGACTGCGGTACCGCTGTCCACGACGATGCAGGCCTGCTTCACCGATTCCCATGCGGCCAGCGCATTGAGCAGTCGATCGGTTCCTGTGATGGTCTCGGGGTCGAGCCTGACCATCATCGGGATGGGGATGTCGGTTCCGATCTGGTAGACCTCTTCGGAGAGCTGATCCTTGATCGCCGAAGCCAGTCGCTTGGCAACCGGTTCATTGACGTCGGCCATGAGGATCGATGCGGTCTTCTCGGCGGTCTTCTGCCCCCAGAGTTCGACCACCCGGCTGACTGCACCGGCAAGATCATCATTCGCGTAGCAGCTGGGGGCACCACAGGTATCGCCTTCTGCCGAAGCGATGTGCGTGCGGGTATTGCCGACACTGATCACGATGAGATACGGGTCTGAAGCCATGAATTCCATTGTACGGCAGCCTTGAGGTGACAGGGGTATCCTTTGTTCATGAGTGTTTCCGAGACAGGCCGAATTCTCGATGGCAGAGCCGTCGCAGCCAAGGTGATGGAATCTCTTGTGCAGCGTACGGCAGCCTTGCGGGACACAGGACACCAGGCCAGTCTCGATGCGTTGATCGTGGGCGCCAATCAGTCCGGAAGCGTCTATGCGGCCAATCAGGCCAAGATGTGCGCGGAGGTCGGCATCGAATACCGGCTTCACGAGCTTCCTGAAGCATCCACTCAGGAGGACATCCTGGCACTCATTGATCGATTGAATGCGGATGATCAGGTCACGGCCATCATGCTGCATCTGCCCCTGCCCCAGGGGGTCGATACCGAGCTGGTCCAGTCCCGGATCGATGTGAGCAAGGATGTCGAGGGTGTGAACCCGGCCAACATCGGCAATGTGCTCTACGGTCGCCGCAGTCTGGTTCCGTGCACGGCACTGGCGACCATGACACTGATCGAATCCACCGGCATCGATCTTCCCGGAAAGCTCGTGGTGTGCATCGGAGCGAGCAACATCGTCGGCAAGCCAGTTGCGGTTTTGTTGATGCGTGCTGAAGCGACCGTGGTCTCCACCAACATCCATACTCCGGATATTGCGGCACATTGCCGACAGGCCGATGTGATTGTTTCGGCAGTCGGCAAGCCCGGTCTGATCCACGGAGACATGGTGCGTCCCGGTGCGGTCGTCATCGATGTCGGGATCACGCGAGTGATGGACCCGGAAACAGGCCGCAAGCGGACAGCGGGGGACGTCGACTTCGAGTCCGTTCAGACGGTGGCGGGATGGTTGACTCCGGTTCCCGGCGGCGTTGGGCCGGTCACGGTCGCCATGTTGCTGCGCAACACCGTAGACGCCGCTGAGCGGCGAATCTCCAGCACTCGGTGATCCGGGGCATCAGCTGCCGAAGAGTCTCTGGCCGGCTTCGTCGTAACGCGCGAGCGAATTGCTGATGACATCCTCTGGCAGACCGGGTCCGGGAGGAGTCTTGTCCCACTCGCCGCGATCACAGATCTCCTGCAACCAGTTCCGGACATACTGCTTGTCGAAGGACTCCTGGTCGCGACCGGGTTCATAGTGTTCAGCGGGCCAGTAGCGGCTGGAGTCCGGTGTGAGAATCTCATCGACCAGAAGCAGCTCATCCGTCGGCTGGCCGGACTCATCAAGCGCGAAGCCGAATTCGAACTTGGTATCGGCAAGAATCAGGCCACGTGGGCGGGCGAACTCGACTGCTCGCTTGTAAAGCTCGAGGGAGACGTCACGAAGTCGAGTCATGACATCAGTACCGGCGATTCCGCAATCAGTCTGGAAGTCGATGTTCTCATCATGACCTTCGGTTGCCTTTGTGGAAGGCGTGAAGATCGGCTCCGGGAGCTGGTCGCACTGCTGCAGACCTTCGGGAAGCTTGATTCCGCAGACGGTGCCGTCTCTGAGGTATTCCTTCCAGCCACTGCCTGTGATGTAGCCACGGACAACGCATTCGACTGGTACGACATGAGCGGCTCGTCCGAGCATCATCCGTCCTTCGATGCTTGGCCAGTGGGATTCATCCAGTCCGGGGACATCCTCAGGAGAGGTCGACAGCAGATGGTCGTCGATGATGTTCTGGTTTCGCGCCCAGGAGAACCATTCGGTGCTGATGCGGGTGAGGGCCTTGCCCTTCCCGGGGATGGGCGTCGGCAGGACTACATCGAACGCACTGATCCGGTCGCTTGCCACGATCAGAAGTGATGGTGGGCGTCCCGGGGTTGCGGGTACTTCGTAGATGTCTCTCACCTTGCCCTGGCGACGGCCTGGGAGGGGGAGATCAGTGTCATAAACGGCTGCTGATGTAGTCATGCTCATCATCGGGTCCTTCCGATGGGGTTCGTGATTGGGGGTTCCTCAACTTGAACCGAAGTGTAGCAGGATCAGGGCTCCCAGCCATCGTCCGGCTATCATGGGGGATCGTCCAGTCGCGGCCATCGGTTGTTTTCCGGCCCAAACAAACAGGTTGTCCCCAACGATGCTCCAGTTCGCCGTTTTTGACGACTCTGGACCAGCCAAGAGCTGGCCGTTGCACAACGCGCGGTTGCTCGACCGGGATGATGTGGTGGTGCCCGGCGAGATTGAATTCGCCGACGGTTTCATCACCTGCAATCGCAGAGGCGTGCGTCCAACCGCCTTGTCTCTGTTGCATGATGCGGGCCCGCTTGGTCAGCTGGCACTCCAGACCTGCCTGCTCCCTCATCGTGACACGCCCTACATCCTCACGGTGGAACTGGCTCGACATCGAATCGCCGTGTTTCTCGCTCGGCGGAAGCCTGGCAGATGCACCTGAGTGCGGAGCATCCATCCATGGCGATGGTCGAGAAAGCGCGTCACATCTTCACGCGTGCGATGGTGACCCGTGATCTCAAGCAGGCCTCCGAGTTTGGACGCGAAGCGCTGGAGCTTGCCCTGGAAGCTTCCGAACTGCTCGCTCTGGCTCATGCGGAGATCCTTCTGCATCGACGCTTCGAGGAACGACCCGCATCCCGGGCCACCTTTGGAACATCGATCTGGCCTCAGCGAGATGGGGCGGCGCTTCGGGATTTCGTCACTCAACAGTTCGCCCTGGTTCGCATTCCCATGGATTGGCGATTGATCTGTCCTCAAGAAGGCCGGTATGACTGGTCAGCGATCGATCGCTGGATGGAATGGGCCATCGAGGCGAAGCGGATGGTCATCGCCGGACCCCTTCTGGATTTCTCTCCAGGTTGCATGCCGAGTTGGCTGGATCCGTGCAGAAACGACTTCGGCACGCTGTGCGACCGGGCGTATGACCATGTTCAGGCAGTGGTCCAGCGCTATGGTGACAGCATCGGGATGTACAGCATTCTCTCGGGTGTGAACACCAATCTCGATTATCAATTCACCCTCAAGCAAATGAGTGATCTTGTCCGCACGCTGGCCCTGGTCGTCCGCCAGGGCAACCGCGGACGTCGAGTCCTGGTGGAGCTCTCGCATCTCTGGGGTGAGTATCTTGCCGATGCCCGTGAAGGCATCCCTCCGATCGTGTTCATCGAGCAGCTTCTTCAGGCGGGTATCCGTCTTGATGCCATCGGACTGCGATTGCTCTTCGGGGATTCCCAACGCTGGCTCGTCTCCCGCGATCTTCTGGAAATCAGTCGACATGTCGATCGATTCCTCCATCTGGAGCCGAAGCTGATCATCTCGGGTCTCGGTGTCCCGGATCATGTAGTCGATCCGGAAGCCGGTTGGTGGCATTCCGAGTGGTCCAGAGAGCGACAGGGTCGCTGGGTCGGTCAGGTGCTTCCGATGTTGCTTTCCAAGCCATTTGTCGAAGCCGTGGTCTGGAGTGATCTCTATGACCATGATGCAACCATGCCTCAGGGATCCGGCCTGTTGACCGATGCCGGTCAGCCCAAGCCGGTTCTCAAGAAGTTCGCCACGCTTCGACAGCGACTCCTGAAACCGCTCGGCAAGGTCGTCATGCCGGCCAAGGCGGATCCTGATTCGTGAGTCTCATGGCACGACTGCCAGGTGTTCTTCTCGTGATTCTGGGGCTGAGCGGTCTCCTGCTGGGGTACTCCCGCGTTTCGATTCCCCAGCCCGGCATCCGTTCCACGGATGGATGGCAGGTGAACGTTCGGTCTGCCGAAAGGGAAACGCTTCAGCTGCTTCCCGGCATCGGACCGGTGCTGGCCGACAGAATTCTTGCCTGGCAGCAGGTTCTGGACGGTGAACCGTCTGATCGCATGATGATCGAGAACATGATCACCATTCCGGGCATCGGAACGCGTACCATCGAGAGGTTGCGTCCCTTCATCGAGATGGGCGTATGTTCAGAGCCTGTTGTCCACGACCAATGACGGACTGAAATGAGTACGACGGGCGGGAAGATCGACAGACGCGTCGTGCTGTCGCGTCATGAATCCGTGCAGGGCCTCCTCAAGGCGTTGCGCAGCGGGGGGTGGCTGCGCGCCGAAGGCCGTTCGGGATCGAGCAGCACCGCGCTTGCATCCGTCATCGCGAGTGATTCCACTCACGATGCGAACCCGGTCCTGCTGGTTCGAGCGCATCTGGACGAGGCTGATGAAGCGGTCGACGAATTGCGTGACTTCGGCATCGATGCCGTTCGCTTTCCCGCGATGGAGCTCCTGCCCGGAGAGTCGGGAGTCCGGCTTGATCTGCTCTCGGATCGGTTGACGCTCGTGAGGCAGCTTGGTGAGGCTGGGACGCCGCAGGTCGTCGTCGCACCGATCGTCGCGCTCATGCAGGCGGTGCCGATGCGAGACGGTCTGGATCGAATCCATCGGGTGATTCGTCAGGGTCAGACGATCAATCCGGAAGAACTCGTTGCCTGGATGATCGATGCGGGCTACGCCCGGGTGAAGACGATCGATGCGGTCGGAGAATTTGCGGTCCGCGGCGACATCATCGATGTCTACCCGGGTGCAGGGGGACCGGCTCGTCTGGATTTCTTCGGTGACGAAGTCGAGTCCCTGCATGAAATCGATCTGGCGACCATGGGATCCGATCGGCGTCTTGAACGCGTCGATCTCGTCGGCGCAGGCGCCCAGTTCGATCTGAATGCCGAAGAGGATGAAACGGATTCATGTTCGCTCGTGTCCCTTCTTGATTCCAGCTGGCGGGTCGTACTCGATGATTGGGCGGAAATCTCCGAGCAGGCCCGAAGCTATGTGGAGCGTGTGAGTGACGACTCCGGTGTCTTCAGTCTGGAGACGCTGCAGAAGCAGATGCTCCAGCAATGCGGTGGCGTAGTGTCCATCGAGGTGGCGGCTTCAGGCGTTGATCCCTCCGAGTTGATCCGCCTTCCGGTGGATTCGCTGCCCGACTTCGCGGATCAGGCTGGCGAAGCCCTGACGGAACTGGGTGAACTGGCGGAGACCATGCAGGTGTCCGTCTGGTTGAACAACGAAGGGGATCAGAGGCGATTCGAGGAGTTGCTCCTTGAACACGTTCCGAATCCGTTGACGCGTGAGGCCATCCATCGGGTTCAGGGATATCTGCATCGTGGCTTCATCTGGAGTGGAACGGAAGCCTGGGTTCCCTATCACGAACTGATTCATCGGTATCAGGTCCGCCGTCGGGTTCATCGCAAGGACGGTGTGCGGGCAGTCGATGCCTTCGTCGACATGCAGTCGGGTGATTTCGCCGTTCATCGGGAGCATGGCATCGCGAGTTTCCTTGGCCTGCAGTTGATGGGCCGGGACAAAGGTGAACTGGTCCAGGAGGAGTTTCTGATTCTGGAATTCGCCAAGGGTGCCAGGCTCTATGTTCCAGCCAGCGACATCGAGCTCGTCCAGCGGTATGTCGGCGGTTTTCATGGCAAGCCGGATCGTTCCACGCTGGGGGGGAAGCGATGGCAGCGGCAGAAGATGCAAGCGGGCGAATCCGTGCGGGATCTGGCCCAGCGGATGTTGCAGCTCCAGGCGGTTCGTGAAGGTCGTCGAGGACTGGCCTGCGAGCCGGACACCGAATGGCAGAATGAATTCGAAGCTGCCTTTCCGTGGGAGGAGACGGCCGATCAGTTGGCTGCGATCCAGGCTGTGAAAGGTGATCTTGAAGCGATGCGACCGATGGATCGGCTGATCTGCGGTGATGTCGGTTTCGGAAAGACCGAAGTGGCGATCCGGGCGGCCTTCAAGGTCGTTCAGTCTGGACGTCAGGTCGCCGTGCTGGTGCCCACCACGGTGCTGGCCGAGCAGCATGGTCAGACCTTTGCCAGTCGCTTTGCCGGGTATCCGGTTGCGGTTGAATCGCTCAGTCGTTTTCGGAATCGATCGGATCAGAAGCGGATCCTCGAGGACCTGGCGACTGGTGGCGTCGATGTCGTCATCGGGACCCATCGCCTTCTGAGCAAGGACGTCGCCTTCAGCAATCTCGGGCTCATCATCATCGATGAAGAGCAGCGGTTCGGGGTCGAGCACAAGCAGCGACTGGTCGGTCTTCGAGCCACGGTGGATGTCCTGACCATGACCGCCACGCCGATCCCAAGGACCTTGCACATGTCGATGCTCGGCCTGCGTGACATCTCCTCATTGACGACGGCGCCACAGGATCGAAGAGCAGTCATGACCGAGGTCATTTCATGGGATGCCAGGCGACTGCGCGACGCGCTTCGCCGGGAGCTGGCTCGAGAGGGGCAGGCCTTCGTCGTGCACAACCGGGTGAGTGATCTCCAGGAGGTGGCGGATGAGATCAAGAGGCTGGTGCCCGATGCGAGGATCGTGACCGGGCATGGTCAGATGAAACCGGCTGAACTCGAAGCGGTCATGCTGGCGTTCATGCGACACGAAGCTGACATTCTCGTCTCCACGACGATCATCGAATCCGGCATCGACATTCCCAACGCCAACACGATGATCATCAACGAAGCGGACCGGTTCGGTCTCTCGGATCTTCATCAGCTGAGGGGTCGGGTCGGTCGTTTCAAGCATCGGGCCTACTGTTATCTGCTGCTTCCGATGACGCGGACCGTCAACCCCGAAGCCAAGAAGCGTCTGCAGGCCATCGAGAACTTCTCGATGCTCGGCGCCGGCTTCAGGATCGCCATGCAGGACCTCGAGATCCGGGGAACGGGCAACCTGCTTGGCCCGGAGCAATCCGGTCACATCGCGGCCGTCGGCTACGAGATGTACTGCCAGCTGCTCGAACGTGCCGTGCGTGAGCTGAAGGATGAGGACGTCGTCGATGTCGATCGAACGAACGTCGACCTCGGAATCCGTGGATACCTTCCGGCCGCCTACATCCCCAGCGAATCCAGGCGGATGGACATCTACCGACGAATGGCCCGGGCGGAACGAATCGACGAACTGGAAGATGTCGAGGAGATCGTGACCAGTGCCTATGGATCGTTGCCACCGCCAGCAGATCGACTCTGGGATCTGGCCAGGATTCGTGTGCTGGCAGCCCGGGCAGGCATCCATGGCATCCAACGCAAGCAACAGGACATCGTCTTCAGAACCCTGGACGCACCCGGGCTGGAACGCCGGTTTGCGAACGTGCCCGGAACGCTTCGACTCGTGGGCAGGCCGGATTCCCAGGGAATCTGTGAGATCTACTGGCGGCCCTCTGAGGCGACGCTCGAGGGGCCGGATCTGGGCTCTCTCAGGTCGATCCTTCGATTGAGGCTGGCTTGAGGCTGTTTTCTGGCTGATCCCTGGGGGCATTGAGGCAGGTTCGCATGCAATGGCCTTTCAGTGCCGGTCTGAGGGGTTCATGGCTGAACGCCCTGTGAACCCAAAACAAGCGTGATTATGCGTCATTGGTCTATTGAATTGTCCTCCCAGTCCCATACCATGGCGGCAGAAAGAGACGCCCTGAGCAAGAGGTCCAACCTTTTGTCTCATGAACAGGAATGAGAAACAGATCAGTCCATAGTGGACTGAGAGGGAGAGAGAAATGAAAACTATTGCAATGCTTGGCGCAGTATCTGTGTTGGCAGCAACTTCAGTTGCATCAGCCGGACTCAGCTACAGCGGTTCATTCAACTGGGACGATGGCGGCACCGTCATGGGTTCCTATGGTTCAAACGTTACGTTTGCGAATGTTGTCGACCCAGTCAGTGGTGGCAGTGATCGCGCTCTGCAGCTCACTGAAGATCCGCTGAGCGGCACACCCCAGGGGTATGTCAGCTGGATCACCGGCCTCGATGACGGCGACACCATTGATGTAAGCATGTGGGGTCTTGGCGATGGCTCACTTACGGGCAAGATTCGTCTGTGGGCTCACTACACCACCTCAGACATCACCACCTATGGCGGTTCTGCAAGTGGTCCCAGCGACTACAGCACATCCGCAACCGAATGGGTTGAACTGACCAATACATGGACCTTCAACTCCGACGGTGGAAACCGCAATGGCATCGTGATCGAGGCACGGCTCTACGCGTATTCCAGCAACGAAAATCCGTCCGGTTGGGTTGATGACATTTCCGTGACAGTCCAGTCCGGTTCAGATGATGTAAACATCATGTTCCCTGGCGTTCCGGCCCCTGGTGCACTGGCACTTCTGGGTCTCGCAGGTCTCGCTGGCCGCAAGCGTCGTCGCCACTGATCGACGTTTTCTTGTTCTTGTGTTCGCCAAGGCCGTGGCATCTGCCGCGGCCTTGTTCTTTGCGCGGCATGACCAT
>MDTA01068482.1_pt1 | contig 11285 bp, 10 predicted proteins | sample 811151 | NCBI WGS metagenome assembly MDTA01 (sample SAMN05326648, study PRJNA326480) | marine metagenome | isolation source: seawater | place: Indian Ocean: South | collected 2010 | reverse complement strand
TCTTCTACCTGTTCCAATCCTTCCAGTTTCTCCCACTGAAAATGGTGGAAAGTTATAGTGAAGCATAAATCTTTCTCTTTGAAGACCATCTAAACTTTCAATTCTCTGTTCGTCATCTGAAGTTCCTAAAGTGGTAGTTACAATTGCTTGAGTTTCTCCTCTAGTAAAAAGAGCAGACCCATGAACCCTCGGTAATATTCCAACTTCGCACATTATCGGTCTAACATCTGCTAAGCCTCGACCATCAATTCTATTTTTATTTTTAAGAATATCTGTTCGTACAATTCTTTTTTCTAAATTTTTAAGCTCATACTTTACATCTAGCTCAGTATAATTTTCATCCTCTTCATAAAGTTTTTTGGCTTTTTCAGTAATTTCAGATATTTGATTTGATCTATCCTGCTTATCTCTTGTAGAAAAAGCTTTTTTGAGATCTTCGGTAAATTCTTTTTCTAATTTTTTCTTTACATCTGATAGATCTTTTTTTTCTACTATCCAATCTGGTTTTCTACATTCTTTTGCAAGCTCCTCTATAATTTTAATCACTGGAACAAAATTTTCATGGCCAAATTTAACAGCATTCAGCATTTCTTCTTCTGATAATTCATTTGCTTCTGACTCAACCATTAAAACCGCATCTTTAGTTCCCGCAACAACAAGGTCCAGTTTAGATTTTTCTAATTCTATTTTTGATGGATTTAAAACATATTTTCCATCTATGAAACCAACTCTTGATGCCCCAACTGGTCCAAGAAATGGCATTCCAGATATTGCTAAAGCTGCAGACGATGCAATGATAGACAATATATCTGCCTCATTCTCCTTATCATAAGATATTACTGTTGGGAGTAATTGAACTTCGTTTTTGAAATCATCAGGAAATAGTGGTCTTATAGGTCTATCAATTAATCTTGAAATTAATGTCTCACTTTCTGTTGGCCTAGCTTCTCTTTTAAAATATCCACCAGGAATTTTTCCTGAAGCATAATACTTCTCCTGGTAATTTACAGATAAAGGAAAATAATCGACATCTGGGTTTACTTTTTTTGCTCCAACAACAGTTGCTAGTATCACTGTCTCTCCACAAGTAGCGATTATAGCGCCATCTGCTTGTCTGGCTATTTTACCAGTTTCTAAAGTTATTTTTTTCCCAGCTACTTCAATTTCTTTTTTTATTACTTTAAACATTTATTTTCTCAAGTTTAATTTAGAAATTACGTTTTTATAAGTTTCTAATTTATTTTTTTTTAAATAATCTAGCAGTTTTTTTCTTCTATTAACTGCTTTTAGTAGACCAACTGATGAGTGCTTATCCTTTTTAAATTTTTTAATATGCTTTGATAAATTTTCAATTTTATCAGTTAATTGTGATATTTGAACACCAGAAGATCCTGTATCCTTTTCATGTACTTTTAACTCTTTAGTTTTTGATGTCATTATGTTCCTTGTTTGTGTGTTTGTTTAATTAAGTTTTCAATTTTTTCTGCATAATCAAAAGATTCATCCTTAACAAAATATACCTTTGGTAGAAATTTCATTGTAATTTTTTTAGATAACACCTTTCTGATTATAAAAGAAAACTCTTTCAATTTATCTATTGACTCATCTGCTCGTATTCCCCCCAAAGGTAGAACAAATGCTTTTGCACTTTTTAAATCTGGGCTCATTCTAACTTCAGTGACAGTTATATGTTTCGTGTCTAAGTTAGGTATTTTAGCTTCGTCTCTGATAAATATCATTCCAAGTGCTTGTTTTACCATTTCTCCAACTCTTAGCTGTCTTTGAGATAATGTTTTATTAAGTTTTGTCATTAAACGCTTCGCTCCATAATTTTAGAATTATAGACCTCTATAATGTCTTTTTTTTGAAAGTCACTGAAATCTTTCAATGTGATACCGCATTCTAGACCAACTGATACTTGTTTAGCTTGATTTTTTTCTCTAAAAATTGAGCCTATTTTACCATTAAAAATTATTGCTCCATCTCTTATCAACCTTGCGTTTGAGTCTTGAGTTATTTCACCCTCGATCACTTTAGATCCTGCTACTTTTCCTACCTTAGATACCTTAAATATCTCTAATATTTCAGCAGATCCTATAATCTTTTCTTCAATATCTGGGGACAGTAAACCTGACATTTTTTGTTTTATATGATCAAGAGCTTCGTAGATAATATTAAATGATGCAATTTTTATTTTATCTTTTTCTGCAAGGAGTTTAGCTTCTTTTGTGGATTTTACGTTAAAAGCTATTAAAGCCGCATTAGAAGCTTTTGCTAAAGATACATCCGTTTCTGTTATCATTCCTATATCTGATAATATTATCTTTGGTTTCACCTCTTCGTGTTTAATATTAGTTATTGCATTTTTAATCGCTTCTGAAGATCCATGAACATCAGATTTAATTATAATATTTAATTCTTCTGACTTTTTGTCTTTAAAAGCCGAGTCCTGTGTCGCAAAAGTTAAATTATTTTTTCCTAATTTTAACTCTTGAGATCTGCCCTCTGCTAAATTTTTTGCCTCTTTTTCTGATTGTAATACTATAAAATCATCTCCAGATTTTGATGCTCCATTGATACCTAAAACTTCAACTGGAGTAGATGGTTCTGCCTCATTAATATTTTTTCCTTGGTCATTTATAATGGCTCTAACTTTTCCCCATTTTGAACCGCTAACAAAATAGTCTCCTTTTTTTAATGTACCTGCAGTTATAATAATATTTGCTATCGGTCCTCTACCAACATCGATTCTAGACTCCAGAATTATAGCTTTAGCATTTGTCTCAAAATCAGTTTTAAGATCTAATAATTCTGACTGAAGTATTACTGACTCAATTAATTTATCTAAATTTTTTTTAGTTTTTGTGGATATTTCTACCATTAATGTATCTCCAGAAAGATCTTCTGCAATAAGCTCATGTTCAAGAAGTTGATTTTTTATTTTTTGTGGGTCTGCTTCGGGTAAATCACACTTATTTATTGCTACAACAATTGGCACTTTTGCTGCTTTAGCGTGTTTAATTGACTCAACTGTTTGGGGTTTAACTCCGTCATCTGCAGCTACAACTAGTATGACTATGTCGGTAAGCTTTGACCCTCTAGCTCTCATTTCAGTAAACGCTGCATGGCCTGGGGTATCTATAAAAGTTATTTTATTATTATCTCTACTAATCTGGTAAGCTCCAATATGTTGTGTTATACCACCGAACTCACCTGCAACTACGTTTGATTCTCTCAGTACATCCAAAACTGAGGTTTTCCCATGATCCACATGTCCCATAACAGTAACTATTGGTGCTCTATTTTTTAGATTTTCAGTTTTTACCTCTTTTATTTTTTCTATTATTTCTTCAGTTTTTGCTTCTTTAATAGGATTATGACCAAATTCTTTAACTAAATATTCTGCAGTATCGCCATCAATAGTATGGTTTATAGTAACTGTTACTCCCATTCCCAAAAGATGTTTAATTATACTGCTTGATTGTTCCGCCATTCTGTTTGCAAGTTCCCTAATTGTTACGAATTCAGGTATTTTTACATCTCTTTTAACAGGTTTTAAATTTTCTTTTGAAATTATTTTTTGTTGTTCTCTGTTTTCTTTTAGTTTAGCTCTTTTTAGAGATGCCAAACTTCTAGACTTTGTGTCAGCATCCTCTTCACTTAGTGCTCTAGAAATTGTTAATTTAAGTTCTCTCCTTTTACCGCCTAGCTTGCTCTTATTTTCTTTATTAATCTCTTCACCTTTAACTCTTTTAGTGGCTCTTTGTTCAGCTAGTTTTCTTTTCTCATAGTCAGACGTAAATCCAGGTGTTTTTGGATTAATAAAAGGTTTTTTTATTTTTAAATTATCAACTTTATTTATAGACTTTGTAAAAGTTTTCTTTTTTGAGTAACCAACATTTTTTTTTTCTATGATTATCGAGTTTTTAGGCTGATATTTAGCTCTTTCTATATTCGAAATAGTCTTTTTTGTATTTCCTGAAATAGAAAGTTTTAATTTTTTTTTTTCCATTTTTCATCTCTCAATCTTTATAAATTTTTTCTCTTGCAGACATTATTAGATTATCTGCCTCACTTTTCGACAAAGCAAATTCTTCTAAATATCCTTTAATCTTTACTCTTTCACCTTTTACAACATCATAACTACCTGTAAGTTCATCTGACGCAAGGTCTGCAAAATCTGTAAGATTCAGAATTTTTTGTTCACCTAATGTTACAAGCATGCCTGGTGTTAAGCCCTTATGTTCAATTAAATCGTTATTCATACCTAAATCTTTTATTTTTTTTGAAATTTCTTCTTGTTCTTTTTGAAAAGACTCTTTTGCTCGATCTATTAACTCTTTTGCTGTATCTTCTTCTATTCCTTCTATTTTACTTAATGCCTCTACAGAACTCTCTTTAATATCATCTATAGATGTAAAGCCTTCAGCAACAAGTAATTGGCCAAGAGTTTCCTCAACCTCAAGATTTTTTATAAAATTATCTGTTTTTTCCTTAAACTCAATTTGCCGTCTTTCCGAGTCTTCCTCATCTGTCATTATATTAATCTCATAATTTAATAACTTTGTAGCCAACCTAACATTTTGACCTCTACGTCCAATTGCCTTACTTAAATTCTCTTCATTTAAAATAACATCAAGTTTTCTGCCTTCATTATCTACATTCACTCTTTGAATTTCTGCAGGTGATAATGCATTCGAAACCACTACAGCTGGATCTTCAGACCAATTTACAATGTCAATTTTTTCACCCTGCAATTCGTTTACTACAGCTTGAACTCTACTACCTCTCATTCCTACACAAGCCCCAACTGGATCTAATGATGTATCTATAGCTTTAACACATATTTTAGCTCTACTACCTGGATCTCTTGCAGAAGATTTAATTTCGATAAGACCATCGTAAATTTCTGGAACTTCTTGTATAAAAAGTTTTTCCATAAACTTTGGATGAGCTCTTGATAAAAATATTTGTTGGCCCCTTGGCTCTCTTCTTACATCAAGGCAATAAGCTTTAACTCTATCTCCTGCTTTAATATTTTCTCTAGGTATCATTTCATTTTTTTGAATTATTGACTCTGTTCTACCCAAATCAACAATAACATTTCCGTACTCTATTCTTTTAACAATTCCACTTAAAATAGTATCTTTTTTATCTATAAAGTCATTATATTGTCTTTCCCTCTCTGCTTCTCTAACATTAAAAGAAATCACTTGCTTTGCAGTTTGAGCTGCTATCCTTCCAAAATCAAACGAAGGCAAAGGTTGCAATATTTCATCTCCAATTTTCTTATTTTTGTTATCATCACTTATAGAAGTTGCTTGCTCTAAACTAATTTCTATGTTTTGATTTTCAGGATTTTCAACAATTGTTAGCTGTCTAAATATTCCTATTTCTCCATTTTCTCTGTTGATTTCAACTTTAATTATGTTTTCTGCACCAAATTTTGACTTTGCAGCTTTTGCTATACCGCTCTCCATAGAGTCTATAATTAACTCTTTATCTATCGACTTCTCAAGCGCAACCGCTTCTGCAATTCTAAGTAACTCTAATTTATCTGATCTTCTGTTTAACATTTTACTCCAAAAAAAAATGGGCCGAAGCCCATTTTGAAATTTCAATAATGTACTTTGAATATATTTACTTTTTTATAATTATCAACTTTTACTTTTTAAAAACAGCTGATTTATCAGTTTTTTCCCAAGAAAAGGATCCATCTGATCCAGGATCTCTACCAAAATGTCCGTAAGCGGCCGTTTTTTGATATATTGGCTTATTCAAACCTAGCATTTCCCTAATTCCTCTAGGAGTTAAATCAAAATTTTCGCTAATCAATTTTTCAACATGACTATTTTTTTCCTCATTATTATCAAATAAATCAACATAAATTGATAGCGGTTTTGAAACTCCAATTGCGTAAGCTAATTGGATTAAACATTTTTCAGCAATCCCTGAAGCAACTACATTTTTTGCTAAATATCTTGATGCGTAAGCAGCAGATCTATCAACCTTAGTTGGATCTTTACCAGAAAAAGCACCACCACCGTGTGGTGCTGCACCACCGTATGTATCTACAATTATTTTTCGACCTGTTAATCCACTATCCCCATCAGGTCCACCAATAACAAAATTTCCAGTTGGATTTACATAAATTTCATTTTCATCAAGATTTGATAATAATGATTTTGGGATTGATTTTTCTATGTAAGGCTTGACCAATTCTCTAACTTGAGATTGATTTACTTCTGCTGAGTGTTGGGTTGAAATTACAACTGATTTAACATTAGCAGGTTTACCATCTTTATACTCTATTGTAATTTGACTTTTAGAATCAGGCTCGATATTTTTTAATTTTCCAGATTTACGATCCTCAGCCATCAATCTTAAAATTTTATGCGAATAATGTATTGGTGCTGGCATAAGCACATCAGTTTCATTACAGGCATATCCAAACATTATACCTTGATCACCAGCTCCTTCATCTTTATTTCCAGATGAATCGACTCCCATTGCAATATCGGATGATTGCGAGTGGAGGTGACTTTCTATTTTGGTAGCCTCTTTATAAGTAAATCCATCTTGATCATACCCTATATCCTTTATGCAATCTCTCACTTTGGAAATTAATTCATCTTTATTTATTTCAGGACCTCTAGTCTCTCCAGCTAGCACAACTTTATTTGTGGTTGTAAGAGTCTCACAAGCTACTCTTGACTGAGGTTCTGAGCCTAAATATGTGTCTACAACCATATCTGAAATTCTGTCACAAACTTTGTCAGGATGTCCCTCTGAAACTGACTCACTTGTGAATAAAAAATTTTTTTTCATAGTTTCTCCCTTTTAATTTTAAAAAAAAAATTAACGTAATATAAAAAAACATAAAATAAAAGTATAACTTGTTGCCAAATGTACTAAATATAGTTTTTTTAGTTTTTCTAAAACTATTTACCTCAAATACTCCCTTGTCAGTTGATTCAATTTTTTTCTCTATTTCACCTGTTGGATTTATAAAAGCAGATGTCCCGTTATTTGCAACACGTATTAAATTTTTACCTTCCTCAATAGCTCTAAATTTTGAATGCGAAAAATGTTGATCTAGACCGATTGAATTTTTAAACCATCCATCTTCAGAAATATTTAATATTAAATCATATATCTCTTTTTTTTTATTTAAATTTCCAGAATAAATTATTTCATAACAAATTAATGGAAGAAATCTTATATCGTTTATTTTTATAACCTCTCTATTTTTACTTGGACTAAAAGATTGATATCCTTGAGTAATTTTTTTAAAACCAAACTTTTTAATTAAGTTTTCAAATGGTAGAAATTCACCAAAAGGAACAAGTTTATTTTTACTATAGATAGCCAACGTATCAACATTTTCATTAATTACTGCTAGTGAATTATAAATTTTTGATTTATCATTACTATTAATCCCCAAAATTATTTTGTGATTTTTAGAAAAATTTTTGGTAAATAGCGATTTGAAATTTTTTAATTCACTTAAACTTAGACCTGTTAGAGTACCTTCTGGAAAAATAAAAATTGTTTTTTCATTTAAATTTGGCTTACTCAATTGAATTAGTTCGTTTATAATTTGGATAGGATTGTTTAGATATAAATATCTTTCAATCTCAATTTTGGGAGAAATTATTTTTATTTTAGAATTTAATTTTTTTTCATCAGCATAGTCAAAATTTTTTATTTCTGTGACTCCGTATATGTAGTTCGCTAATACGACAATAATAACTACAAAAGATACAGAAATTTTTTTGTAAAGATTTTCTTTTAAAAAAAAAAATAGACGGAACTAAGAATATTGTTATAACCAAAAAGTTTAGTAAATCTGTGCCAATAATTTTTAAAATTTGAATAAATTCAATATAATTTGATAAACTGAACACTAAGTAATTCCAAGGAAATCCTCCAAAAATAATTCCTCTAATAAATTCTATAATAGAAAAAATAGAGGCAAATATTAATAATGAATTAAAATTATTATTTAATTTTATAAAACAACATATGAGTGTAATTAAGCCATAAAATAAACCAATGAACAAAGGTAATAATACAAAAGCAAAAGGAATCAAAGGTTTGAAGTTTTCATCAAATGTTAAAGAGTTTACTAACCAGTAAAGGTTTGAAATAAAATATCCAAATCCAAACGACCATCCTATTATAAATGACTTTATTTTATCAAATTCATAGTTTTTGAGAAAAAATATAAGGAATAAAGGCAATGTAATAAAATTTAGAAATAAATAATTGAAAGGCGGTAAACTTAAAGATGTAATTATACCTAATATAATCGGTATAGAAATTATTATTAAATAATTTTTAGATTTTATTTTCAATTTTTTTATTAAGATGTCTTAAAATTAAATTTTCTTTAATACTCATTTTATCATAATCTTTATTTTTTATATGATCATAACCGATTAGATGTAAATAACCATGTACCCACATTTTATTTAGTTCTTTTTTAAAATTTGTTAGCAAGGATCTTGTATTTATTACCTCGTAGCAAATGGCTATATCTCCAATATAATTTTTATTTCCAATATGTCCTTTGATTGGAAAGGAGAGAACATCTGTTATTCTATTTTTATTTCTAAAATCTTTATTTAGTTTTTTTATTTTATTTTTTTTTGTTAGTAAAATTGTAAACTCTTGTTTTTTATTTCTACAAAATGGAATTTTTTCCATTTTTTTAATTTCTGTATTTATAAATCTTTGAGGGTTTTTAATTTTTTTTTTCCAAGCTAAGTTATCAATTAGGACAGTTGCTTTTATCATTCATCATTAATTTTATCATTGTAAGCTTTTACAATTTTTGAGACTAGTGGATGTCTAATAACATCTTTATGATTAAAATCTACTACGGATATTTCTTTTAAGTGACTTAAAATTTTTTTTGAACTATTTAAACCTGAAAGACTTTTATTTGGTAAATCTATTTGAGATGGATCGCCATTAATTACAATTTTCGAATTTTCACCAATTCTAGTCAAGAACATTTTAATTTGGGTATTCGTAGCATTTTGAGCTTCATCTAAGATCGCAAAGGAATTTTTCAAAGTTCTACCTCTCATAAATGCCAAAGGCGCAATTTCAATATCACCCACTTCTATTTTCTTTTGTATTTTTTCAAAGTCTAGTAGATCGTATAAAGAATCATAAAGAGGTCTTAAATAGGGATCAACTTTTTCTCTCATATCTCCTGGTAAAAAGCCCAATCTCTCTCCCGCTTCAACCGCTGGTCTCGAAAGAATTATTCTTTCAATTTTTTTATCCAAAAGCATTGTTAAAGCAACAGCAACTGCTAAAAATGTCTTGCCAGTACCCGCAGGCCCAGCTGAAATAATAATATCCTTTTCCCTTAATGCTTTTACATAATTTTTTTGGCCTTCTGATCTTGGAATTACAGACTTTTTCGGCGTTTTGATTATGTAATCAACATTTGTTTTTTTTGAGTTAAGCTTTTCATTTATCATAAAATTGTTTACCGAAGAAATTATATCTTTTTTTTCAATTGTTCCATTAATTATAAATTGTTCTAATAAAAAATTAATAGCATTTTTTACTAGCTCGTTTTTTTTAGCATCACTTTTCACTAAAATTGAATTTCCTCTGGTAAAAATGTTTGTTTGAGTGATTTTTTCTAATTCTTTAATATTATTATTGAATTCACCTGAAACACCAAGCAAATGCTCATTATTATTAAAGATAATACTTAAACTATTATTCTCAGAATATAAGTATTTTAACTGGCTTGCTATTTTCTTAGGTGCTGTTGTTCTCAAATTAAGCTGCTCTCATTTTATTTTTAACTACTATATCTCCGAACAAAGTAAGTTGATTAACTTTTTTAATTTTAATTTTGACAATTTTTCCAATTTCTTTAGTTTCTCCATTAAATATTACAGGATTTAAAAAAATATTTCTACCAAACAATTTATGGTCATCCTTCATGTGATTTTCTACTAACACATCAATGCTTTTACCTATTAAATTTTCATTGAATTTTAATTGATAATTAAATAAAACACTTTGGATCTCTAATAATCTTTCTTTTGCAGTTTCACTTTTTACATTTTCTAATTTCGAGGCTACTGTTCCTGGTCTTGGGCTAAAGATAAATGAATAAGAATTAATAAATTTAATCTTATTAATTAAATTTAAGGTATCTTTAAAATCTTTTTCAGTCTCACCAGGATAACCAATTATAAAATCACTTGAAAATTGAATGTTTGAATTGATTTGTTTAAGCTTTTTAAAAATTGAATAATAATGGTCTGTTGTATGATTTCTATTCATAAGTTTCAATATTCTATCTGAGCCACTTTGTATTGGTAAATGAACAAATGGCATAATTTTTTTACATGAAGAATAAATATCTATTAAATCATCAGTCATATCTATAGGGTGGGACGTTGTATAACGTATTCTTTTTAATTCTCTAATTTTTTCTAGCTCAATAATTAAATCTGACAATTTATAAATTTTTGTTTTTTTTTTTGAAACAATATGCATTTACATTTTGTCCTAAAAGAATTATTTCTTTCGTTCCGTTTTTAACAAGATGCTCAGCCTCTTTTAAGATTTCATCAAAGGATCTAGATAATTCTGGTCCCCTAGTGTACGGCACCACACAAAAATGACAAAATTTATCACAACCTTCTTGAATTGTTAAAAATGACGACACTTTATTGTCTTTATTTTCTATTTTGTCAAAATACAAAAATTTATCAAGGGTATCAAATTCTGTTTCCTGTGCTTTTTTTTTATCTATATCAAAATTTTTAAGAATCTCATTTATCTTATGATAAGACTGTGGTCCCATCACAATATCGACATATGGTTCTCTTTTAATTATCTCGTCGTTTTCAGCCTGGGCTACACATCCGGTAACGATTACAGTAGGTTTAATTTTATTCTTAAAATGTTTTTTAAGCCTACCAATTTCATGAAAAACTTTTTCTTTTGCTTTATCTCTGATATGGCAAGTATTAAGCACATAGCAATCTGCTTTTGTATAATCATCTGTCCTATTAAATCCAATTTTTTTAACTGAGTCATATATTCGGTTAGAATCATACTCATTCATTTGACAACCAAATGTTTTAATAAATATTCTTTTTTCCATTAATCAGTTTTTTTTTTTGTGCAATACAACTCTAATTTATGATCTACAAGATTATATCCATATTTTTCAGCTACTTTTTTTTGAAGCTTTTCTATTTCTTCATCTACAAATTCAATAATATCTCCAGTCTTTATAT
>MDTA01159582.1_pt1 | contig 11286 bp, 14 predicted proteins | sample 811151 | NCBI WGS metagenome assembly MDTA01 (sample SAMN05326648, study PRJNA326480) | marine metagenome | isolation source: seawater | place: Indian Ocean: South | collected 2010 | reverse complement strand
GGGACGCTCGTCAGCTGATTGTCGCCGAGGCACAACAGCACCAGCAACGTGAGCTGCCCGATCTCCGGCGGCACGCCCGTCAGCTTATTGCCGAAGAGGTGCAACTCGGTCAACGATGTAAGCTGCCCGATGTCCGCTGGCACGATCGTCAGCTGATTGTAGCAGAGGTCCAACCTCTCCAGCGACCTGAGCTGCCCGATCTCCGGCGGCAGGCTCGTCAGCTTATTGTTGTAGAGTTCCAACTCCTTCAGCGACGTGAGCTGCCCGATCTCTGCTGGCAGGCTCGTCAGCTGATTTTCGCTGAGGTGCAACGACTCCAACGCACTCAGACGCCCAACCTCAGCCGGCAACGCTCCAGTCAAGCCAAAGTTTTCCAAGTAGAGCTCCACCACCCGGCTTTTTTTTATCGTCACACCTCTCCAGAGCTCTGGTTTCGCAGTCTCTGGCCATATCTCCTGCAGTGCGGGGCACATCGCACGCCATGTCCGGAGTACTCCGTGTTGGGGATGCGTGGGAGGTAGCATCTCGCGTGTGTTCCAGCCTTCCGGCGTACGATCAGAGTTTTCTCGTAACCACCTCTCCACGCTTCCGCGAGCAGTAAAGTTCGTGAGCACCACATTATCTGAAGTAACCGGAACTCTTGTTACTGGACATGTGAGTTTTCCTTTGCTCAGCCACTCTTCGATGGCTTGTCTATCGAAAGTAATACCTGAAGCCAACAAGACAACCGGGTCGCGAAACATCACGCCGCTGATTGGACAGAGAAGATCGTTCGGCTCGTCCTCGTGTAACCTGCGTCTCTGCGCAATAGATTGATCCGCATCTTCGCAGCCAGTCAGGTCGATAACCTTCACCATCCCGGCCGTGCACACTGGAAGTGAGAAAAATATCAAAAAAACACAAAAAAATATCTAAGTTGATTTCGCTTAGAAGTTTCTCAAAGTTGAAAAAATGTTGATTTGAAAACCCTAAAAAACAACATCTGATGGCTACTCTCATGCTCTTTCAATCGAGACACACGTGATCTACACCTACATCTGGCACAATGGCCGAGACACACAAATGATCCTATGATCCGAACGAATAACATCAAATCCATGCTTCTCACATGAATCTATGATCGTCTTCGCATCTCCACGATAGTTGAAGTAGAAATATGGTGACATGTGTTCCATAAGACGCTCATTCGTATATCTATGGTAAAACACGACATTAGCTGCATTGGCATTGACCTTCCTAAGCAGGACCCAAGCACTTGCTTCGTCCTCGGAGAACATTGGCAGGGATAAAAACCCTTTCGTCCCGACCTCCCGCATCACCTTATCAATATCTGTTTTGAAGTCTTTTGCGAATGATGCGCCGTGTGTGAATTCATCCGTGTCAGAATCATCCAAATCTTGAAGTCCTTCGATAACCATTTCATTGGTGACCGTCTCTTTCAATGGTTGTCGGTTAAGCATGATGGGCTGCTTTGCCTGCACTTCCAAAAATGATCTTTCCCAATAGGTATATTTAATAAAAAAAATATCTAAAAAATATATTTTCAATTTTCAATCGGTGTCAACATCTCAGTTGACATGTCGACAGGAGGCGAGGAAGAAGATCTGAATGGAGAACTCATGATTGAAAGACCTTCTCCAATACCCGTTGCACTCGCTGCGAATTTATACTCTTTGACGATGTAATATCGAGCTGCTGCGAACAAAACCATGACAAACGCGATGATAATCATCAAATATGCTACTCGTTTTCTCCAACCAGTTCGTATAACAGAATCTGCAGGGTTCGACGGATCGTATAAGATGTTTAGCCGCATATCCTTTGCAAATTGTTTTGATGTCGTCTTAGTGTCTTTGTACGAGTTTTTGTCGACGCGATACGTATATTCCGTGTCACAAAGTTTGGTGACCTGCCCCTTCTTGTCTCTGAAGTAGTTACATTTCGAATCGACGACTCGTCCCTCTGTGGAAGCAGAATGAGTGCCCTTTGTGACAATCAGATATATACCAATTAATACAACGATAACCCCGAAAATGATCGAGGATGCCAAAGCCATGAGAGTCATAAAAACTCCAAAATCTGCACTTGAATCAAACACTTGTTGCGATATCGTCTTTTTAACCATTTTCTTTGAATGAACAAAAAAAAATTTATAAAAAAAAATTGCTAATTTTTCATTTAAGTATGAACATTTTATCGAAAATCACCCAATATACTACTATGCCTATTGTGACATACAACAATTGAATAGCAGTCGTTGCCATGTTTGTTGATTTTCTATCAGCGGAGAACATCATGAAATTGTATAGTAGGATGATTGTCCATAATTTAACGATATCCTGAACTAATGGAATGAAATCCCTTGGGAGTACTTTTGATACCTCGATGGAGTATCTATTTTCTTTTTCATTATATGAGATCATGCGTACCTTTAATCTATTGAATATATTTTTTGTTGGCCATCAAACATTGGGTCCATGATCTCTTATCGGATCAACCATGTCCTCGGCGCTCAATTCCTCGTCGTCGCTTATGCATTCGGCAATTTTATCAAATTTTGCATAATCTGTAGCAGTTGTCATTTTTTTATTTTCTGCAAGTTTAAGCTTTTCTTTCAAGGATTCTAAGCGAACTAGTAAATCGTCACGCTCGTATTTTAGTTCGTCGCGTGCGCGTACAAGATCACCTATTTGACTATCAGTGACTTCGTGAGACGTGAACATGCTCACTACGTACTTAGAACCGTGCTTCAGAACATTTCCTCTATGCAACGTTCGCCAATCAGCCGGAAACATGACGAGTTTTCCAGCCTTTGGCCGAACGTGGACATCATTAAGGAATTCAGTAGTGCCGTCTGCATCTTCGTCCACGTCATTAAGGTAAAAAATCATTCCCATGATCCGATCTTTTCCTGGAATGTAATCCGCGTGCCATGAGAAATAATCTCCTTCGGTATACTTCTGAATCTGGGGTACAGAAATTTGTCGCGGGCTATTCAGTTGCGCTATCACATGTACCTTTCTGTGTTCGCAATACTTGTCGAGCGATAGGTCCTGAATGCGATCATTATACTCCATCATACAATTCCCCGCAGCCTGAGTGAATGCATCAAAGATTTCTAACCAATCATCCTTATGAGTGTAAGAATCTAATTGTGGATGCTCGGGAAATGGAATAGTCATATCTACAGATGATTTTATTTTAGAAACCTCGCGTCTTAAGTCATCTTCACTTTTCATGTCAGCGCCTGTGGCTGCATACCCCACCTTTCCCTTGGTTTTGAATGACGGATTTTCGGACTCGTATAATTCTATAATTTTATCACAAAATTTTTGATCAAACACCCCTTCAAAAACCTGTATAAAATGATCACGCATTATATTCCTTTTTTTAAAGTTATGAAAAAAAAATTAATATTTTGCGCGTCACTTTACAAGAATTTCATCGCGAGAAATGAGTAAGAGCTCTTCTCCTCGTGAAACTTTTTTTGTAGTGTAATATCCATTTGGGCGCAATGCTACGTTAGAATCGGATTTCGATTGATTTATGAACATTGCTCCATGATATTCACGAATTGGTATGGATGGAATGAAGGTGTACTGATGATTTAAATCTTGCATGAAGAGCTTTTTATTCTGATAGAGTTCTTGTAAACTCTGAATTGTTGAATAATCAATGATATTTTTTTCTTTCAAATCTTTTGTGTACACCCATTGCCCATTGTACAATGGGAGATCCATTACACTTGTATTTTCATCTATTTCTTTTACAGCGATCATTCCAATTTTGTTTTTGAACTTTTGGGACACTCCTGGTTTGCAATAAAACGTTTGCAATGATGTAAAAATTTGAGACATTTGCTATGTGCATCTAGTTTTATGTTTAAATACTTTTTTGCGGCTCAGATTTGGGATCGTCGAACTCTGACTTTTTACCGCCTTCGTAAGCATTCACAAGTCCGGAACATAGCATTCTATCATTTACTGAAACAGTGTCATGACGTCTTCTGTATACCTTGACAAGTGGTCGTCCATATTTATCGTTTTTGAAGCATTGGATCCAAACAAGTCCATTTACTCGATTTCTGCACATAAAGGGGTTCCACCATCGTGTTCCCTCTCTGTCATCGAATCCACAGAGTACTTTGAATCGTTCTCGTGCCGCTTTCGCAAGCATGATGTGTCGATCACGATTCTGCATGAGAAGACTAGGTTTCATTTCAGGTGAATCATATCCGATGGTCCTGAATCTGAATTTCAGGACTCTCCCGTGCAATTTGAGGCAAGCGTTGAATGTGTCGCCGTCGTACACGCTTGTTATTTTCGCGTACCCTTCGAAATTATTCAGACTGAATACTGGTACAGAGTCATCAGCCTTAGATAGAATGCGCTTTGTCAGACAAAACATTAAATTGCATTCTTTCAAAAATTCTTAAATCTATTTGTTTTGTCAATCGATTTAAGAAGATGAATATTAAAACATAAACAAATTTACATGAGTTCACATGCTTCTTTTCTTTCTGTGATTACGCCAATTTGCGATGATGCCTATTTCAATGAGTTTTCTTTGGAAGATTTTAAGACTGACGAGGAGGTTGATAACGATGGTTCAATAAATGATCCAGATAACGATCTTGAAGAAGAAGTTGATAGTAATGATCTCGTGGATCACGACGACAATTACAATGATGACGATGCAGGTTCTCGTGTTAACGTGGCGCAAGATATGGCGATAATAAGGGAGTTTTTAGAAGGGCAACAAGGTGAATCAGATCAACAGAATATATACGCTTTGCCGGCAGACATTTTAAATCCGACTTCGCGGAACCATTCATCGACCCAGAATACAAATGAACTTGAGTATGAACCATACGATGAGTTTTATGCCGAAGAAACTAAATTTCATGAGTCCTGTTCTAATTTGCTCGATTATGTTCAATCCATGGCAAAAGAAAAATCATGCAATGAACAAAATTATATTAAGATTTCTAACGAGCTACTTTCCCTATTTAAATCTAATCGAAACATGATGAATATGATTATTGATATCAATCATGATCTGAAGATGAAAATTGATCAGACGACCCTCAAATTGAAAGAAGCACAATTGACGAATGAAACAATATCTGAAAAAGTGTCTCAAATTCAAAAAGAGCTTCATCACGAACGCAAAAATAAATGTAGTATTTTGAAAATATTCAGATTATGAATGCGTTATTTCATATGCGTTGATCGAAGAAGCGAATGTAAGCCATATGGCCAAGGGGAGGGTATAGTACATAGCGGTCGATCTGCCAAGTTTGTGAACAACATACCATGACGTGATCGCCGAAGCCATAAGAACAAAGGCTGCTTCATATTTTAGTCTTTTGCACGAATACACTACTAACCATGCGCAACAAAGACCAATGACAAGAGTAAACAAATCATCTTGTTTGCTCAAATGCCATGCATAGCCCGTGGTGACATAAAGAATAGGCCAGACTATTCCAAACACCCAGCCTGGTGGTCGAAACGGGACGTTTGATCCGCTATTTTTTAGATTTGGGCAGAGTAAACTTGTAATAGAAATCGATAAAGCAGGGAGAAAAGCTCGAAACATTCTTGAATTTCAATGAGAAAAAAAATCAATCATACTCTATTCTCTTTATTCTATGCGTTGATACTAATATGTTCATGTCTCTTTTTACTGCATCGATGTTCTCAATTGGCAACGATATTGCGTCTTTGAACATTTCATTAATCACGTTATTTATTGTATCTCTTCCGTGAAAGAAATCAAAAGCTATTCTTTGTTGCTTTCCTGACTCTATACCCAGTACGAAATGGGATATATCGTCGATAAGGCTCCTATCGACTTCCATCCACTTAACTTTCCCAGCACCTTTACCCATAGGATATAATCTCCAAAGAAAATATTATGATCCTCGATTTTATTTTCAGATATTGATTTTAAGAACGCGCCGCAACTTTTGTAGTAGTATGTTATCTGGAATAGCTTTTCCACTTTCATAAGAGCTTATGACACTGGTCTGAACGCCAATTGCATTCGCCAAATCTTTTTGTGTCTTGAAGCCTCGTGCAACTCGTCCTGTTTGAATCAGCTTCGCAACGCTGCGTTTGACCTTGGGAATGTCTCCCAACTCAGTTTCTTCAAGCTTTTGTTCTTTACTTTTATTCACTGAAGATTTTTTGAATGTATTTCGTTTGCAAATAGTGACTGTGTTCCAGTCCTGGTGATCCATTTTCTTTAAGTTAATATGAAAATGTGAAGCGTTTTTTTTCTATATTATTTATAATTATGAGTATCGACATAAAAAAATACACAAATAAATCTCTTGGTCAATTTAACTCAATTCCTATCAAATTAATCGATTATTCTTCTCAACTCGACTCGCTTTATTTGGCGACCTACTTTCACAAGATGCGCACGAAACCTGTCGCTGCCATCCGCAAGTCCAAGCATTACGAAGCGACGCTCAGCGCATGGCAGAAAAAGTTGACGGACGTAGATACGTCGGACCTCGCAGCAGTTGCCAAAACCCTCGGCTTTAACGTGGAGGTCTTTAACCCACTCGCGTCTTCTGAACCGCAAACCTCATTTTCTGGAGGTGGAAGATCTAAACGCTTGGCTCAATTGCTCAAGGTCAAGAAGGGGGTGTACAAACCCATGAAAGCCGGGGCGATAATCGACGAACTCGGTGGACGTCGCGAAGGTGGGGCCGTGACAAGAAGACAAGCTGCATTGACTCCCGCAGAAAAATTTATACGAATCTTGAAGGACGAAAACAGTACCTTAGAAGACATACTGGCTTGTTTGGACGAAAAAAGTGATCAAATTTACATTGACGCTTGGAACGAAGTGTTGAATGTAGTTGATCGACATACACCAGATACGCTGATAATGCGGAGGAGGAAAATTAACCTGCAAGTCGAAAACGGAACGGCTGTTATCCCCGATAATCTTCAAAAGTGCGAGCTCGCAAGAAACCCTGACATGGAAGAAGAAAGCATTGTTGATGGTATCACTTACCCGAAAGGTTGGCCCGAATGCCCTATATCGACTACACCAGTGGGTTCGATAGTGGTAGATCGAGTGGGACGTGAGGCGACGACGTGGAAGGGGGAGTATTATTACACACGAGACCCTTCTTCAGGTAAAATTCTGTGCTATAACATCGATTCGATCGACAAACACCGTCAAGGTAAGGACTCCTTCAGAGATCCTTTTTTGCGAAAAGGAGTAGTGATGTTCGAACGGCTTCGGCGTGATTTGAAGAAGAGTACAAATGTGAGTTCGAGGGTGCAGTACGCGTTGGACCTGGAAATAGGCTTGCTGAAAGCGGTAGAAGAGGGAGATTTGGGTGCCACGATAAAGCTGATTAATGTTGGAGCAAACGTGAACACAAGTAAATATGATGAGACCCCTCTTCATAAGAGCGCTTCGAAGGGACACCTGGAGATCGCGCGAGCATTGATCGAGGCAGGAGCTGACGTTAAAGCCAAGGAGAAAACTGATGGCATGACCCCTCTTCACGGGAGCGCTAAGAATGAACACCTGGAGGTCGTGAAATACTTGATAGAAAAGGGTGCTGACGTGAACGCCAAGGATAAATGGGGCCGGACCCCTATTCACTGGAGCGCTCAGAAAGGAAACCTGGAGGTCGTGAAATACTTGATAGAAAAGGGTGCTGACGTGAACGCCAGAGTGCGTGGCGCGACTCCTCTTGTCATGAGCGCCCAGAGTAACAACCTGGAGGTCATGAAATACTTGATCGAAATAGGAGGAGCTGACGTGAACAATCGCGATGATGGCCCTCTTCATCACAGCGCTAAGAACGGAAACCTGGAGGCCGTGAAATATTTGATCGAAAAAGGAGCTGACATGGAAGCCAAGACGGCCTACTATGACATGACCCCTCTTCACTGGAGCGCGATGTATGGAAGACTGGAGGTCGCTAAATACTTGATTGAAAAGGGAGCTAACGTTAACGTAACGGGGGCAAGTGGCGAAACCCCTCTTCACAAGAGCATTTCGGGGTTTTGGGATGAAACAAACCCGGAGATCGCGCTATTATTGATCAATAAGGGTGCTGACGTGAACGCTAGGATTTCAGAAGATAGAGATTACGGATTAGCACAGGAGAAAAAAGGCATGACCCCTCTTCACTTATGCGCCATAAAGAGGTATGACCCTAGGGTTAATGGACGGGTTGAGAGATTGGGGGAAGAATTCTCGAAGGTGGCACAAGCCTTGATCACGGCGGGAGCTGACGTGGACCCCGTAAATGTACATGGGTGGACCCCGCTTCATAATAGTGCTTATAATGGAGGCTTAGAGGTTGCACGAGTATTGATTGAGAAAGGAGCTGACTTGAATCGTCACATATTACAAGAAGGAAAAATTTACGATAAAGATATGGAAGGAATGACCCCTCTTCACTTGAGCGCAGTGGGTAATCACAGCGACATTTCGAAATTATTAATTGAAGGTGGAGCTGACATGCACAGTAATATTTGCCATGGCCCAACACCGCTCCAGTTGAAACCCAGTATCGCGGAATATCAAAGAAACGTCCGGAGGCGAATCGGTGGCGGCGTTGGCATAAATGAAGATGAGACATTGTCAGAGGCTATTCAAGTACTATTTTCTCAGATGGAAGATTTAACATTGAAGCAAAACCTGACTAACAAGCTTGATCAAATTACAACTGGGGATGGATTTTTATCAAAAATGTTTGGTAAACGGAAAGAAAGTAAAGCTGCTGCAGGGCCATGACAGATTTAATATTGAAGAAAAAAATAGTAAAGATTGGTTATTTTTTAAGTTGCGTGTGGTTCTTGTTGATTGAATACCTCCTTGACCGAATCAAGGTTATCATCTTGAAGCGCTGCGTTTACATTGTTATTATCGTCCGTTTTTTCGCGCGCCTCCGCCTTTGCTCGTTCATTATCAGCAAGTCGTGCTTGGAGGTCTCGTTTGCGCTCGGCATATTGCACATCTTTATTTTGTGCGTTCTTGTCATATTCGTGAATAAGAGTATTGAGAGAATCGATAGCATATTCCTGGTCTTTTATGTCATTGGGGTTGGGGCACCATGGGCACCAGACACCAACTTCTGAAATGAATATGTTAAACTTATCCGCATCTATTTTTCGAAGCTGTTGACAGCGGCCTTGCGCCTCTTGCAAAGACTCATAAACGCCGCGAATTTTCAAACCTCTGATGCTTGTTTGGAAATCATGCTTCGTGTCGAATTCCTTGTTCAAAATATGGGCATTAGTCCCGGTGAAATTTTTGTATGAATCGTTAATTTTTTCTGGATTGAATATGTATTCGAACTCTTCTTTGATGCTGCGGAACTTATCGGTGTCCTGTGGATAATGACCTTCCATGCCTTTAAAAAGTTCATTAACCTTTGCCGAGAAATGTTGAATGTAATTTTCAAAGTAAAACGCTTCTTTATTTTTGAGTATTTCTTCTGGGCTGATGAAAGATAGACATGCAAAGTTTTGGCCACGAATGGGCGGGTCTTGTTCGAGTAAGTCCTTTTCCTTCACGGGGAGCATGTGAGCTTTTTATCATGTAATTTGTCAAACTTTTAAATGCTTTATTTGAAAATCATATGAAAAAATTATCTCACGATGTATTAAAAATAATGTCAGTTCGTCTGGATTTTGTTGAGGTTTTTATCCGAATGTTTAAATATCTTCTAGAAGGTCTCGTCGTTTCGAGTGCGGCGTTCATGTTCCCAGGGAAAAAGAAAGACATAAATGAGATCGTGCTGATCGGTTTCGTGGCCGCGGCGACCTTCAGCCTTCTGGATTTGTTCGCGCCTTCAATTGGTCTTTCCGCGCGGCAGGGGGCTGGCATGGGCCTCGGGGCTAATCTTGTAGGATTCCCCACGAAGTAGAATTTTCATACCGGTAACTATTTTTTTCAATTCATATGCTCCTTATGAATCTCCACCCTAGGTCTTCGGTTATCCGCTTCCATATCTGTTCTTGTTGATGAAGCTTCTCACGTGATTTTAGGAGAGGAAAGAATTTTAGGAATTCATTCTGTCCCAATAGTTGAATAAATTTGTGTATCACGTACGAGTAAGATAGGAAATTCTTTCGGTTCAGGGGGCTGAATTTCAAGAAGGGGACTTGTATTTCTTTGAACATAGCCTTCAACTTGTCCTCAAGCTCAGGGGATAAGTGCGGGTTGGGGTTTCCTGTTATGCGGTTCAGTATGTACGGAACGTGCTCGTAGTATTTGTTTATTTTGAGTTTCTTCAAGATGTCTTTGATTTTCTGACGCGTTATTGTTTTGAAGTCAACTATCCTTTGCTTTTTCAACTCCTTCATAATGCTATCAAATATTTCGTCAGGGATCTCCGTCGTTTCCTTACCCTGGATCTGGTTCAACCATTCTGTATAATGATTTATGCGCTTGTATGAAAAGTAGCTGATCTCCTTAGGTGGATCCTTGTACGATGGGGTCTGATTGTCGGTTATAACCTTTTCAACCGTGTGACACTCGTTGCACACGTATATGCTTTCGTTTACGATGAACTCTAACTCTCCTTTTTGACAGAATGTGCAAATTTTAGATTCTGATTTGTTCACGGCATTATCTATATAATTCTCATCCGTGTAAGATAAGTATTTATCCAGCAATTCCGCTCGGTTGTTTTCATGAATACTTATGTTAACATTTTTAGATTCATCGCTTTTATTGTTCATAAAGAAATCGACCACGCATTTTTTATTTGTATCATTGCCAGCAACTGGCTTTGATTTTTTTACCGCGGTTAATGGAACATTGTTCGAATTCTCTAGCAAAGAATAATATTCAAACAAAACCTGGCCGGTATTCATGAAATAGTCTATCTCTTCTTTGTCTTTGCTCACGCTGTCTAGCTTTTTCTGCAAATCAGATATTGAATCTTGAGTTTCGATTATATCCATTAATTCCTGGTCAGAAAGGTCCTTTTTCGGTTTTGATTCTAACTCTTGTAATCGTTTAGTGAATTTCTCTAGCTCCGATTCGTGCTCGTGCATCAAACCTTTATCTTCAGTGAACTCTTTCATCTGTGATTGATGTCTAAGATCTAACGTTTTCGAGCTGACCTTGTAGTTACATTGCCGCTTGGATTTTTCCTTAGCCATGTTTATAATTTATATTTATACTTGCGTATAAAATTTAATTTTAAATGAAATTTTTTTCTCACGTATAATTAAAACAAACACGATGGGTGGCGGACTTATGCAACTCGTAGCCTACGGCGCGCAAGACATC
>MDTA01147816.1_pt1 | contig 11286 bp, 8 predicted proteins | sample 811151 | NCBI WGS metagenome assembly MDTA01 (sample SAMN05326648, study PRJNA326480) | marine metagenome | isolation source: seawater | place: Indian Ocean: South | collected 2010 | reverse complement strand
TCAGTGGTTGATTCATCAGGTCTTGAGAGGGCCAGATTATTGTTGCATGAGATACTGGCTGAGGCCCAAGACTTGGGAGTAGAAATAAGCCCAGCATCCCATACTCCCTATGTTAATACTATTCCTTGGGATAATCAGGTAGCATACCCCGGTAATCTGGAAATCGAGAAAGAGATACAAGATGCTATTTTATGGAATTCTGCTTTAATTGTGTCAGATGCAAATAGAAGAACTGATGGAATCGGAGGGCATATCTCGACATATGCTTCCTCTTCTACAATTTACGAAGTTGGATTCAATCATATATTCAAAGGTAAAGAATCCAATGGAATTGGAGATGCACTTTACATCCAAGGTCATGGCAGTCCAGGAATTTATGCTCGTGCTTTCTTAGAGGGCAGAATAACTCGTGAACAATTAATTAATTTCCGTCAGGAAGCCTTCCTTGACGGGCTTTCTTCTTACCCCCATCCTCGTTTAATGAAGGATTTCTGGGAATATCCTACTGTATCGATGGGATTAGGGCCATTAGCTGCTGTCATGCAGGCGAGATTTTGGAAATATCTTACAAATAGAAATTTAGTTGATACATCGCAAAGTACGGTATATTCTTTCTTGGGTGATGGTGAAATGGATGAACCTGAGTCCATAGCTGCAATAGCGGTCGCAGGTAGAGAAAAGTTGGATAATTTGATTACTGTGGTTAATTGTAATCTTCAGAGACTAGATGGCCCCGTACGTGGTAATTCAAAGATAATCCAGGAGTTAGAAGGACTCTATAGAGGAGCGGGATGGGATGTTTTCAAAGTACTATGGGATAGTAACTGGGACCGTTTATTTTCTCAAGATACTAATGGATTATTACTTTCTAGACTAGAGGAAATAAACGATGGAGATTTCCAAAGAATGAGCACACTTTCACCATCAGATTTCCGTAAAGAATTATTCACTGGTTCCGAGGAGTTGGTTTCAATTGGTTCGAAACTTTCTGATGAAGAAATTACTAATTTAAGAAGAGGAGGGCATGACCCACTGAAAATATATGCTGCTTATCATGCTGCATTAGAATCCGACAAACCTGCAGTGATATTGGCACACACAGTCAAAGGTTGGGGCATAGACTCTTTTGCTGGAAGAAATACTACACATCAGAAAAAGAAAATGAATATTGACGATCTAATCGCTTACAGAAATCGTCTTAATATTCCCTTAGATGATGAACAGCTACAACAGAGTCCATTTTATTCATTAGATGAAGAATCGGATGCGTTAGAATATATACATTCTACTAGAGAAAAACTGGGTGGATATTTACCTTCTAGAAAATCCCCAGATATCAATATCAAGCTTCCATCCGAGAAAACTTATTCTGAATTTGACAATGGTACCCCAGAAGGCCAGAAAGTATCTACTACAATGGCTTTTGTTAGATTGTTAAGAAATCTTATGAAGTCAGAAATAGGAGAAAAAGTAGTCCCAATAATTCCTGACGAAGGCCGAACATTTGGGATGGATCCATTATTCAGTGAATTTGGTATTTATTCATCTTCTGGTCAAAAATATAAGCCTGTTGACCACAGAATGATTATGAAATATAAGGAGGCAGTCAATGGACAGATTCTAGAGGAAGGAATATCTGAAGCAAACTCCATAGCTTCATGGATTGCATCTGCAACATCGTATTCTCATGCTATGACTCCTACTTTGCCATTCTACATTTTTTATTCTATGTTTGGCTTTCAACGTGTTAATGATCAAATTTGGCAAGCAGCAGATGCTCGTGCCCGCGGCTTCTTAATGGGTGCTACAGCAGGGAGGACAACACTCAATGGAGAAGGATTACAACATCAAGATGGACATTCTTTACTTCATGCAAGTACAGTTCCATTCTGTCGTTCTTGGGATCCTGCATATGCATATGAATTAGCCACAATTATCCAACATGGAATTCATGAGATGTGGGGTGAAAATCTAGATGTATTCCATTATATAATGCTCTATAATCAGAACGAAAGACAGCCTCCAAAACCAGAGGGTGTTGATGGAAAAATCATCAAAGGTGCGTACAAATTATCAGAAGAGAGGGGTAATTCAGGGCCTTTAGTTAGACTTTTAGGTTCAGGGCCAATTCTAACTCATGTGATTGAAGCATCTGAGAAATTATCCGACCTAGGAATCAACTCTGAGATTTGGTCTGTAACCTCATACGGTGAATTGAGAAGGGAAGGATTAGCATCTCAAAGAACAAATCGTCTATATCCAGAGGAGAATAAAATTCCTTATGTTTCAGAATGTTTCGGAGATGAAACTACAACAATAGCAGTTTCAGATTATATTACAGCAGTCCCCGAAATGATTCAACGTTGGGTCGGTGGTAATTTTATTGTTCTAGGAACAGATGGTTTTGGAAGATCTGATGATAGACTAGAATTAAGAAAGTTCTTTGAGATAGATACTAATAGCATAGTTTTGGCCACAGTTTCTGCATTAGAAAGAGAAGGTTCAGTCAAAAAAGGATTGACAAATGAGATAGTTGACAAGCTCGGGATTTCTAGAGAGAGATTCGACAAGACTCATTAGTTTTGAAAATTAATTTTTACTTCCATTGTTTTATTCACTGAGTGACATACAGGGCATTCGCATCCTTCTTGAATTAACCATTTTCTATCTTCTTCTTCGATGTATTTTGGTAGTTTGATTTTTATTTCTAGCATCCCAACCCTCCTTGGATTTTGATACATAGTTTTCTCTACACTGCCCAACATACCTGAAACATCTATTTTTTTCTTTTCCGCTCTAATTCCAATAATGGTCATGATACATGTAAGCATAGAAGTAGCTAGTAAATCGGTGGGAGAAAAGGACTCTCCTTTACCATGATTATCTAAAGGAGCATCTGTTACTAGTTCTCTTCCTGAAGGAATATGAGTTGCAATACATCGAAATTCACCTTCATACTTCACTTCTATTTTAACCATTAATTTCCCTCCAATTGTTGTAAAACGGGTGAATTAAGTGAAAAATTATGTTTCAAAGCATCTTCAATACTTACCCAATCTGGAGTAGTGCCATCTATCCAGTCATATCGATGACCCGGTATTAATCGCCATTCTTTAGGCAGATTTAGAAGTAATTTTCGAGCATAAAGTATGCTATTCCATTGTGCTAAAGGATCACTACCTGGTAAATCTACTCTTCCACTATGTGCTGTAAATAGTAAATCTCCTGCATGATAAACACCGTGTCCGTGTATAGTGACATGTCCTGGAGCATGCCCTGGGGAATGTGTAACTCCAAGATCTATCCCTCCACAACTCCACTGAATAGTTGTGTTGGGTTGATTATTCCATTTATTTGTAAAATCTACTTTCTTAAAAACTGCAAATGATAGTAGTCCTGAAACGGATGCGTCTTCGTGTCCCCAAACCTCAACTTCTGGTACAAGACTAATCATTTTTCTATATCCCTCAACATGATCTCTATGCGTGTGTGTATAGAGTAAATGAGTAGGCCGCAATCCTTCTTCTTTTAGGGCTGAGACCCATCTCTCAGAATCAAAAGGGTCAACAATTGCTACAGTTCCTGTAGAGCGATTAATCCATGCTGTATTCATATTCATGTAATTACCCATTTGAGTAACCCAAACTTCAATTCCATTTTCACTTTTTTGAATATCAAACTCTCCATCGCCAAGCATTATAGTGAATGCAAGTGAACCTACTGCATAGCAATACCGGCTCATATTCTAAGGAGAGGATTCATATCAAACTCTAATAGTCGACACATGTGAATCAGGTGTTGAACTCATTAACTGGAGAAAATAGATCTTCAATAATCATCACGCTTCGCTTGATGATATTGCTTAACTGAGGAAAGTTATAGGAAGTGTTTCAATGGAATATGACATGCATCAGATAGAAGAATTTTGGCAACAGAAATGGAAAGATGAAAGAATCTTTTCAGTTGACATGGATCTTAAAAAGCCTAAGTTCTACTGCCTCGAGATGTTCCCTTATCCTTCTGGAAATATGCACATGGGGCATGTAAGAAATTACTCTATTGGGGACGCGATGGCCAGATTTCAAAGATTAATGGGCAAGAATGTCCTTTATCCAATGGGATACGACTCTTTCGGAATGCCTGCTGAAAATGCTGCTAAGAAGGAGGGAGGCCATCCTCATGATGTAACAGAGAGAAATATTGCTATGATACGTAAAGATCAGGAAAGAATGGGCTATTCTTATGACTGGAATCGTACATTTGCTACTTCTACACCTGAATATTATCGTTGGAATCAAGAAATTTTCATTAAATTCTATGAGGCTGGCCTTGTAGAAAGACGATTCGCACCTGTAAATTGGTGTGTTGATTGTGATACAGTACTTGCAAATGAACAAGTAAAAAATAATCGTTGTTGGAGATGTGGTTTAGAAGTCATTCAGAAAGATATGGCGCAATGGTTTCTTCGAATGACTGAATATGCTGACGAATTATTAGATGAACTGGAAAATATAGACTTTCCCGAGAACGTGAAAGCCATGCAGCGTAATTGGATTGGCAGATCGCAAGGTGCACATATCGACTTCCCAGTATTTGGAGACGACTCTGTAATTGGCGCGTTTACAACTAGGCCCGATACTATTTTCGGCGTCACTTTTGTAACTCTCTCTCCCGAACATCCTCTTTGCGAGTCACTTGTTTCAGGTACTGAATATGAAGAAGATTGGCGCAATCTTCGTGATGAATGTGCTAAAATGTCAGAATTTGAAAGAATTAATATGCTCAAAGAAAAGAAAGGAGTTCCTCTTGGTAGATTTGCAATTAACCCATTAAATGGAGAAAAAGTTCCTATTTATGCAGGAAATTTTGTTGTGGCTAGTTATGGTACTGGCGCTGTAATGGCCGTTCCAGGTCATGATCAAAGAGATTATGATTTTGCTAAGAAATATAACTTACCTATCAAACCAGTTCTTTCTCCTAGCCTCGATGAGGAAGCAATTGAACAAAATCCTGTTTTTGATTCTCTTGGATATATGAAAAACTCTTCACGTGATGGATTTGATGGATTATTTGGAAATGAAGCAAAGACTCAGGTGATTAATGTCCTTGAATCGGAAGGTTCAGGATATGGAACAGTACAATACAGACTCAAAGACTGGTTACTAAGCCGACAAAGATTTTGGGGTACGCCAATACCAATGTTACATTGTGAAAGCTGTGGAGTAGTTCCAGTCCCTACTTCTGATTTGCCTGTTAAGTTGCCCTTGAATATTAAGTTTAGTTGGGATGAGAGCGGTAATCCTCTAGCAACAAATAATGATTTCCTTAATGTAAAATGTCCTAAGTGTGGAGAATCAGCAAAGCGTGAAACAGATACTATGGATACATTTTATGATTCATCTTGGTATTTCTTCAGATATGCGGATTCAGGCAATAAGAGTAATTCATTTGATAAAGAAATAGCCGATTATTGGATGAAAGATGGTGTAGACTTGTATATCGGAGGAATTGAACATGCAGTCATGCATCTCCTTTATGCTCGATTTTTCACTAAAGCTATGCGAGATCTTGGAATGAACAGTATTGGCGAACCATTCGGTCAATTAGTTTGCCAAGGAATGTTAAATGCTCCAGCACCATTTTGTAACGAATGTAATATTGAATTTCATGTCGATAGAAATGGAGACAAATGTCCTACATGCGATTCTCTACTTGTAAATAGACAGGCAAAGATGAGTAAATCTCTAGGAAACACCGTTAGTCCTGGGGCTATGGTCGAAGAATATGGTGCAGACACGGTCAGATTATTCATACTGTACGGAGCAAATCCGGAGGCAGGAATGGACTGGTCTGATAATGCTATAATCTCAAATCATAAGCAAATGCAATCAATTATTGATGCATTCAAATCTTCAAGATCATTTACAGATGCATCTAATATAATTGACTCTTGGTTATTATCTAAAATGAGAATAAACCATGCGAAGTGGAAATCAGCAATGGAAAAAGTCAGTCTCAGAGAGGGTGTCATGATCAGTCATTTTGAGATGTTATCTGATTGGCAGTGGTATCGGAGAAGAGGCGGTTCTGATAGGAAAACAGCGGAAATTTTCTTCAGACATTGGATTCCAATGATGGCACCAGCTACTCCGCACATAGCAGAAGAATTTTGGTTAGAACTTGGCGGCCAAGGAATGGTGAGTGAATATATTATCAAAGAAGTTAGTAAACTTGAAGATGATATAATTCATATTGCAAAAGAGGAATATCTTAGAGATTTAATTGATAGTTCTAGGAATGTAAAAGGATTAGCAAGTAGGCATTCAGAAGGCATTCTCTCTAAGTGTATAATTCAAACATCTCCTAAATGGAAGAATGATATTGCCATTAGTGCTCTTTCTTTATCCGCCGAGAATTTTGATTTTAAGAAAAATGGAATGAATTATCTTAAATCATTAGAAATTTTTGGATTAGAAAAATTACGTGGAGAAGTTATTCAAACTTGGCAATCATTTACTACAGGGAATAAGAAAATTAGAGGTAAGATAAACACCTGGACAGAAGCCGAAAAATGCTTAATCAATTTAAGATTTAATGAGTCAGAATTTATTAACGATAATGCGGAGTTTATCGCAAAAGCCCTATCAATCGAATCCGTATTTTCTTATGATGTCGGCGAGGGAGATGATGTTGCAGGTAAAGCTCGAGTCTCTTCACCTCTTAATCCTGGAATCGCATTCATTTAGGAGTTAATTTCTCTAATCTTTATCGGTGGGTTCATGTTCCTCTTTCACTTGGGTTGATTATTGAGTGACCGAGAAGAAGGTAAGAAGAGGCCAAAGCGCCGAAATCGCCGCCGCCGTTCTAATGGAAATAAAACTTCATCAGCAGTAAAGGGTACTGGCGATAATGAAGCAGTTGAGCGTGCTTTATCTCGTTTTACTACCGACCCTCCTCCAATGGGTTTTACACAAGATATCGACCCTCCTGCAAAAATTGTCAATATTAATTGGAAGCTGAATGCAGTCCCCAAATCTGTTCAGGATAGAGCCAGCCCACTAGTTTGTTCACCTGGTGAGTTTGGCTTTCTTCCAGAAGAAAGAGTCGATCAAATTGCCAAAAAAATTGAGAAGCTAGATATCACTCTAGAACAATCTCTTTCCCTTAGAAGCGCTTTAAATCAAGAAAAAAGTGTTTATTCACATGGAAGGTTAATGAGTCGCGCTAATGAATTGAAGAGAAGATATGATTCAGGTGAAAGCGTTTTATCTTTATCGACTAGGTTCGATGCCCCACCTGTTAACGTATTTAGAGCAATTCTAACTGGAAGAGGCTGGTCGAAAAATAAAATTAAAGAGACTCTTAAAGCACCCAGTAAATTGAATAAAAGAGATAGGGAACAGTTCGAACTTGCAGAATCCGCTGATCGTGTAAGTTCAGTTAATCAATCAGAAACACAAAATGCTGCTGAAGTTTTTGAAGATATTTTATGCGATTATTTCAGTTCACTCGATGTCAGATTCCGACGTCAGGAGGAATTACTCGACGAACAAAAAAAATCTGAAGGACGTGCAATAATCACACCAGACCTATTATTATTGGATGATGTTAGAATCAATGGGATTCCTTGTGCCTGGATAGATGCTAAACATTTTTTTGGAGCAGATCTTAGATTTCCTAGGAAGAAAACCCAGAAACAAGTAGACCGATATGTCAATGAGTATGGCCAAGGAGCTATTGTTTATCGGCATGGTTTTTGTGAAACATTGAAATTAAAGGGAGCGATTTTATTGGACTCCAGTCCATTGGATTTACAGCCGTTGTCAACATTTCATGAAACATTATCTGAATCAAAATAGCTTTGCTACATTTGTTTTCACAGTATCAAAACCTGCATCTTGTAAGGAATCAATTAAAGCATTATAATCTAAATTATTACTATTTTTTATATTCTTTGGCACAATAACTAAACTTTTACCTAGTAAACATAAAAGTGGTTTTACATTAAGATCTGATTGCATTATTATCTTCTCAACTTCCTTTAGTAGTTCTAATCTAAGTGAGTCTTGAAGCAGTCCACTTTCATCGACAAAGATTTCTGATCTTTCTAATAGTTCTTCCCAACGATCTTCATTCCACTTTCCACTAAGCAGGCACTTCATTTGCTTAATACCGGCGGAACTGATTGACTCCTTCCACATATCATCGTCAATATACGAGGAAGTATGTTTACCCGAATCTTCTTTCCACACTAATATCACTTCTATTTTTTTGGTCCAACCTTCTGATGCTCCTGGTCCTCTATTGAGTAAGTCTCCACTAAATGGAGCACCTGGAGCAATCCTTCTTTCTACTCCTCCTGCTGCTAGAGCAGTTACATCTCCTAATCCTGTGGAAAACTCTCTTTCTACTCTGTGTGCGATCGAAAATGCTCTTCTCAAACTTTCTTCATGCGGCTCCCCTAATGCTCTTTGAAGAGCCATAGCCGCAGATATCGCTCCCGAAGCAGACATGCCAAAACCTTGAGATAATGGCAACTTTAATTTTACAGCCAAATCCCATGAATATTCTCTAACTCCCGCAATTTCTTCTGATAATAGTTCCAATGTTCGAAAATAAAGATTATTTTTTCCATTTCCTTCAATGAATTTAATCTCAATATCATATTCACCTTCGACTCCTCTGGCAATAGTTTCTACTCCTCTCTCTAAGCAAAGCCCCGCTCCTAAACTGCCTTGATTTATGATCTCATCATCATCATCACTAACTGTGAAAACTAGAGTCACATGTGAGCCGCATTCTCCACGCCCCATTACCACAGTCATGCTATCGCATCCTGTATCTAACTGAATAAATACTTGTTAATTTAATCAGAGTATAGCCTTAGAATCTTGTTCGATATTATCGAATCTTCCAGATAATTCTTTGACAGCCATGTTAAATGCAGTCTTCGGAGTCATCGAGCCATCTGTCTCGAAACTTAGAACGAATTCTCCAGGAATATCTTCCAAAGTTATAGCATCTTTGAAAGCTCTTGATTCTTCAGTTCCTTCACCAACATGATGTAATTGTGCTTTCAATTCTTGTACCTTATGATAATCTTCTAATTTACCGTCAGCAAAATCTTTTGCTGTTACTCCTAATTTCAAATCCCATAGAATCTTAGCTTTAGTTTTATTATTAATAACACCCATTTTCCTTGCCTCAAATGTAACTCCACACGCAGGAGACCATTTTGCATGATCTCTTCCTCTGCCCATTATTGCTGTTGCATAAAACTCAATCATTTGTCCATTGAATAGTTTTGTAATTGGGATTGATTTGTATAATTCCGGTATTTCCAAACTTGAATCTCCAAGATAGTTTAGATCTCTCGCAGTAACCATAGTCCCTTCTTTGCTTCCAAAAGCCTTGCAAGTGTAAATCATTGTACACATCGGACATCCTCTATCTTCTTCAACAAGCTCTGCACAGTTAGGACATTCGTGTTGGAAGTGGAATTCCTCATGGCGTGTTGGAATAGGAATCATTGCAAGTCTTTGAGCAATCATTTCATCAGGAAGAGGGCCAGTAGTTTCCCAAACCTGATCCTCTTGTTCTATTGTCCCCATTTCAAAACGTACAGTTTCTATAGCCATTTTCGGAGTATCTGAAATCAGACTCCTTCTAATTGAGTTTACCAAAGCTCTATCAGTATCCGCTAATAGAATCTTGATTTTATCATCTGATTCTTCAATAATTGTAACTTTAACCATATTTCACACCTCACACTCTTCGGCCACGTCGGCCACCTTTTGCTTTTGTCCCATCTGTTGGAATTGGAGTAACATCTTCAATACGTGTAATTTGAACACCTGCTCTTGTAAGGGCACGAATTGCTGATGTAGCCCCTGGTGCATTGTGGTTTCTATTTCCACCTGCACCTCTATATTTCACGATTACTTGATCAAAATCTTTCTCTGCAAGCATTTCTGCAATTCTTTCTGCAGCTCGTGTTGAAGCAAATTGACCTCCTGAGTCACTCCCTCCCTTAGTCACCATACCGCCAGAAACTTTGCAAATTGTTTCAGCACCTGTCAAATCTGTGGCTGTAATAAGTACATTGTTACTAGTACTAAAGATATGTAAAATCGCTTTATGTCCCATCATTTTTCCTCCTTAGGAATAGTTTCTTCAATTTTTGGGGCTTCTTCAGCATCTTTCTTGATTTGCTCAACGAAATCTTCAGTAGCTGCTTTAGGAGCTCCAACTTCTTCAGGCTCCTCATCACTAACCATAGTTAATCTTAGTTTTTCCATTTCAACTCTGAATGGATGATTAGGATCATTGTAAACTGAGTTTGAAGAATAATTCAACATTTCTTCTTCTTCCTTCTTAATGTGGTAGCCCGGTACTGTCATACGTTGTTCACCAATTGAAATATGTCCATGAACAATCATATTTCTAGCAGCCCTCATAGAGGGGGCCAATCCTCTGTAGTATACTACCGACTGTAACCTTCGAGATAACATATGTTCAACATTTATTTGTAAAACATCGTCAAGGCTCTCTCCTTCAACCAATAGTCCTTTACGACATAATGAATCAATCATGTCATTCTTTTCCCTAGCAAAGTGCCCTTCTGTTGTATCGACTCTTCCAATAAGTTTCATAGCTTGATTCCTATGTCTTCTTAAAGCGGATTTTTCTCTCCAGATTTCTTTCATACCACCAATTTTCTTTAGGCCATATTTTTCTTTTAACGCATGTTCTTCATCGATACGTGCTTGTTTCCAAGGATGAGTTGGAGTTTGTGTCTTAGATCTTGCAAATTTTGGATCACCCATTCTCTCACCTCACTTCTTCCTCTGCACACCAAGTGCAGTTCCACTTCTACCATTACTTCTCAATCTCTGACCACGAACTTTGTGGCCACTTCTATGCCTTAGTCCTCTATATGTTTTCATTCCTGCTAGACGAGAGATATCATCATCTCTAGTCATTCGAACATCCATTGCAACTAGGTGAGCATCTTCATTTGATTCTAAGTCTCTTTGCCTATTTACTAACCACCAAGGTACATTTGTTGCATACCCATCGATAGTTTCTCTAAGCCTATTCTGCTCATCATCATCGAGATGTCCACCAAGTTTTGTACCATCGATTTCTGCTAATCTGCAAAGTTGCTGTGAAGTACGTACTCCAATTCCTTTTACAGATGTTAATCCAATAGCTATTGGTTTCAATCCATCTATGTCGCTGTCAGCCATTCTGATAATATAGGAGAAGTCATCTCCAATCTCTTGT
>MDTA01106185.1_pt1 | contig 11286 bp, 10 predicted proteins | sample 811151 | NCBI WGS metagenome assembly MDTA01 (sample SAMN05326648, study PRJNA326480) | marine metagenome | isolation source: seawater | place: Indian Ocean: South | collected 2010 | reverse complement strand
ATATTCAAATGTCATATTAAAGACAAAAATCTTGGACTAGTTGGAGAAATTTATGAAACAAATGACAATAAAATTAAATCTTTGATTAGAGATAATTATGTACCGGTCATATCCCCATTGGGTTTATGCAAAAATCAAACTTTAAACATAAATGCAGATTCAGCAGCTAATGCTATCTCTAAAAAAATTCAGCCTGATAAAGTTATATTTTTAACTTCTGTTGGGGGCATTTTCAATCAGAATAATGAACTAATTTCAAATATTAGTCTTAAGGACGATTTTGATGATCTTATGAAATCTAAATGGCTTCATTCTGGTATGAGATTAAAGTTAGAACAAGTAAAAAATATATTAAATGAATTACCTACTGCAAGTTCTGTATCCATTACTAATCCAAAAAACATGACAAGAGAGCTTTTCACTGATAATGGTTTTGGAACAATGGTGAAACTAGGCCATACAATTCAGAATATTAGTTTGCTTACAAAGCAGAATAAGTTAGATATTCAAAATATTATTGAGTCTTCCTTTAAAGGAAAGCTGATTCATAATTATTATGACTCTAACAAAAGAACCTTTTTACTAAGTGATTGCAATAGAGCGGTTATCTCAATATCAGAATTGAACGATTTTTGTTATATGGATAAATTTGCCGTTTTATCTGACGCAAGAGGAGAGGGTTTGGGAAGTGCCATATGGAAAAAAATGGTAAGAAATAATAAAAAAATTTTTTGGAGATCAAGAATATCAAATCCAATAAATAATTTTTATAAAAATGTATGTGATGGTTTTCAAAAAAATAACCAATGGTTAATTTTTTGGATTGGAGAAAATCAAGTTCAAGAAATTGCTAAATATATAGAATATGCATTAAATCAGCCTGAGACAATAATTTATGAATAAATCTATAAACATAGCTCTTATTGGTGCAAGAGGATACGTAGGTAATGAAATAGTATCTATAATTAATGAACACCCCTTTTGTTTTATCACTAAGGCGTATTCAAGAACGTCTTCAGGTCAGCTTCTAAGAAACTATAAGAAAGAAAAGGTTTTTTACTCAAAACCTAATCTAAAAGAAATGAATCTTGATGGCATAGATCTAGTAATTATTGGTCTGCCTAATGGCTTTTCCTCTAACTATATAGATTATCTTGATACAAGATATCCTGAAATTAAGGTTATAGATTTAAGCTCAGATAATAGATTTAATACTAGATGGGGTTATCGTATACCAGAGTTTTGCACGAAAAAAAAATACACAAGAATAAGCAATCCTGGATGTTATGCCTCACTAATGCAATTTGCATTAATGCCATTGAAAAATCTAATTGATGGAACGGGTTTTTGTTTTGGTATTTCTGGATATAGCGGAGCAGGATCAAATTCTAATGAAAGAAACAACAAAATATTTTTAAAAGATAATGTGCTTCCTTATGCTTTGAAGGGGCATATACATGAAAGAGAGGTTGAAACCTATTGTTATGATGATATTAAATTTATTCCACATGTAGGAAATTTCTTTAGAGGAATATCACTGACAATAAGTTTAAAAATTAATCAAAACCTAACCGAGCAAGAAATATCTGAGCTTTTTGAGAATTATTATAAAAATAACACTTTGATAAGAATAACAAAAAACATCCCGACTATTAATAATATTTATAAAACTCATTTTGTAGATATCGGAGGATTTGCAATAGATTCATGTAACAATTTAACTTTTTGCTCTGCTCTAGATAATCTTTTAAAAGGCGCGGCAACACAAGCTATTCAAAACTTAAATTTTTTATTTAATTTAAATGATCTAGAGGGGATATATCATGACTAGAAAAATATGGAGTTCAAATAATACAAATATTAACAATGAGATTTCTGACCTGCTCTCTTATGATGATATAAAACTCGATAATAATATTTTTATATATGACATTGAATCCACAATTGCACATACAGAAGGACTTTTTAATATTGGAATAATTTCAAATGAAGAATTAATAAAAATCAAAAACAGTCTAGAAAAGCTAGAAAAAGAATATTTATCTGGCAAATTTAAGTTAACTAATCAATTCGAAGACTGCCATTCTGCAATTGAATTTTATTTAATTGATAAAATTGGTGAAGCAGGAAAGAAAGTTCATACTGTAAGAAGCAGAAATGATCAGGTAATTACTGCAATAAGGCTTTACTCTCTTGATCAGCTAAATGATTTAAAACAAATATGCATAAATATTACAAAATCATTTTTAGATAAGGCAGCTAGGCACAAGAAAGATATCATGCCAGGATATACTCATCTTCAAAGAGCAATGCCTTCATCATGGGGTCTTTGGTTTTCATCATATGCAGAATCATTTATAGATAGTATAGATCTTCTTGAGAAGACATATGATTGGATTAATTCAAATCCATTAGGAAGCGCAGCTGGGTATGGAGTGAGTATCCCGCTTGATAGGGAGTTTGTTTCCAGTAAACTTAATTTTAATAGACTTCAAAACAATTCTCTTTATGTTCAAAATAGTAGAGGTAAATATGAGCTACAAATTATTGCCTCATTAAAACAAATTATGCTTGATATCAGGAAAATCGCATGGGATCTTAGCCTCTTTCTTTCTAAAGAATTTGATTTAATTGCAATAGATAAAAAATATTGCACTGGATCATCAATTATGCCTAATAAGTTAAATCCAGATGTTATTGAAATTCTTAGAGCAAATTATTCAATATTGGCTGGTTTATCATCGGAGCTTGAAAATATTCTTTCTTTACCTAGTGGATATCACAGGGATTTACAATTAACAAAAAAATCTTTGATTGGAGCATTTGCAATAGTTAAAAAATCATCAAAAGTTATTCCTGACTTAATTAAAACACTTGAAATAAATCATATTAAATCGAAAGAAATGGTTGATGATGACATGTTGATGACAGAAAGAGTTTTTGATTTAGTTAATATTGGTTATCCTTTTCGTGACGCATATCACGAAATTAAAAATAATAATTTTGATCAATCACAGAATAAAGAGAGTAAAAAATATTCTTTGGGTTCACCTAATAACTTAAATTTAGAATTTTTAGCTGATAGATTAAAAAAGCATACTTGAACTTTTTAAGTTAATATTAAATATACATGATTTTTCCAATTAGGTTTAAGCTAGTTTTTTTATCATTTTTAGCAGTCTTCATTTGTTATATTGATAGAGTAAATATTTCTGTAGCAATAATTCCAATGCAAAAAGAATTTGGATGGACTGAATCTCAAGTTGGTCTTATTTTTAGCTCTTTTTATTTTGGCTATATGATTTCTATGATCTTGGGTGGTCTTTTAGCAGATAAGTTTGGAGGAAAAAAAGTATTAGCTTATGGCGTAGTTTTATGGTCATTATTTACTATCTTAACTCCTGCTTTTGCATATAATGGTTTTTTTTATATTATCTTAATAAGAGTTCTGCTAGGCTTGGGAGAGGGTATAACATTCCCTTCGTGGCATTCATTATATGCACGTTGGATACCTTTTAGAGAAAGAACTAGATCTATTGCAATTACTAATAGTGGCATAACTGCTGGGACAGTTTTTGCTCTTGCAGTAACTGCAATAATCATAGATCGTTACTCGTGGGAGATGGTTTTCTATTCTTATGGATTATTGGGTTTTGTTTGGTTAATATTTTGGTCAAGAGATGTTACATCATTAACTGAAAATCATAAAAAAATAACAAAGAAAGAGTTAGATTTAATAAAAAAAGAAGCGCCTGCAAAAGAAAAGGCTCTTAATATTCCTTTTATTAAATTGATAAAAAATAAACCTTTTTCAGCAATTATCGTCGCAACTTTTTGTAATAATTGGGTGTTATTTACTTTTATTTCATATCTACCTAAATTTGCTAATGATTCAGTAGCTGCTGGAGGACTGGGTATTGATTTAGGCTCATCAAAATTTTTATTAATAACGATACTTCCAGCATTAGTATCTTTTATATCAATAATTTTTGGAGGGTTTTTAGCAGATTTTTATATTAAACGTGGTATTAGAGTTATACTAGTAAGAAAATTTTTTAATTCTATTGGTTTTTTTGGCCCAGCATTATTGCTCATAATAGTTCCGCATATTTCATCAATTATTTTAATAATGATTTTGTTATGTTCTATAAACTTATTTATTGGCCTTGGAGCAGGTGGATTTGGTGTAAATCATGCTGATCTTGCCCCTAAATATACTGGTTCATTAGTTGGAATTTCTGGAAGCATTGGAATGATTGCTGCAGTCATTAGCTCTTATGTTGCAGGTCAGATTCTATTTATTCTAGGGTCATGGCAATATTTATTTTATGTTTCAAGTTTTTTCCTGATTTTTGGTGGTGGATATTATTTACTTTACGCAAGCACATCTAAACAGTTTGATTAAATTGTCTTTTATTTATAACAAAAGTTACAATAATGAATGGAAACAAAATTAGATATTTCAAAAAATTGGCTTCCAAGATATACGGGGATGCCTCTTGATGATTTTGGTGACCATATTCTAATAACAAATTTTTCTGAATACGTTACAAAATTTGCCAATCAATTCTCTTGTGAATTAAAAGGTGAAGGAAGAGCAATGCAAGCTGCTACCAACTCAGATGGATTAACAATAATTAATTATGGTATTGGCTCACCTAATGCAGCCACCATAATGGATTTATTAGTAGCAACTAAGCCAAAAGGCGTTCTTTTTCTTGGAAAATGTGGAGGATTAAAAGAATCATCTGAAATAGGAAATTTTATATTACCTATTGCAGCTATTAGAGGGGACGGAACATCGAATGATTACTTTCCTCCTGAAGTACCAGCTTTACCATCATTTAAGCTTCATAAGTTTGTATCAGATATTATTATCAATAAAAATAAAGATTATAGGACAGGAGTGGTTTATTCAACTAATAGAAGGGTTTGGGAGCATGATAAATCATTTTTAAAAAAACTTAAAAAAACAACTGCTCTGGCAGTTGACATGGAAACAGCAACAGTTTTTTGTGTTGGTCATTATAATGAGATTGCAAGAGGTGCTCTATTACTAGTTTCTGATGTGCCAATAACTCCAGATGGAGTAAAAACTGAAGCTTCTGATTCCAAAGTAAGTCAAAAGTGGGTTGATCTACATTTAGAGATTGGTATCGAAGCAATGACTAATCTTGGTAAGTCGGGAGAGGAAATAAAACATTTTAAGTATTAGTTATTATGAAAATTATCTTGAATATTTACTTAATTTTTATGGGTTTAACTTATTTCCTAATTGGGGCATGGGCTATTGTAGATCCTATTACTGATGGTATAGATTTTGATATCCCATCTTTTATGAATGCAGTTGGATTATCAGTAATCACAGAAATTGGATATTCTGAAGTGGCAGGCATCTATGGCGGATTAAATTTAATAATAGGAATTACATGTTTCTTAGGAATTTTTAAAAGAAAAATTGCTATATTTATCGTCAAAGTAATAACATTTATTGTAGGTTCAATCGCTTTTGGAAGGTTTTTATTTGCTCAAATCCCATCAACCCCAACATTTGTAAACACTTTTTTTATTTTTGAAGTTACTGCTTTTTTAATTGGCCTATTAATTTTATTTTTAAATTTCTTAACTATAAGAAAGTCCAGTAAGAATGAAGAGATAGATAATATAGAAGATTATAAAGAAAGCTCCCAAAATTTTAGTGAATCTTAGAGATATATTCTCTTTATGGTAATTTAATGCCACTAAAACAAAAATTAAAGTCAAAAATAACATAGCAAAATAATCTCTAGTAAAAATACTTGTTTCGAGAGTAATATCTGAAAATAGGCCGATTATTGGAATAACCAAACAAATATTTAAAACATTCGATCCTAATATATTTCCAACTACAAGATCATTCTTATTTTTCAAAATTGAAGATATTGTAGCTGCTAATTCTGGCAAGCTTGTGCCAATTGCAACAATTGTTAATCCTATAATAATCTCAGGAACATTTAGAGAAATGGCGATATTTTCAGCATAAATCACAAAGTATTTTGATCCAAAAATTAGACAAGCTAAACCTAAAAGAAGCAAGAAAGTTGTTTTTAATAAGTTTGATTCGATAAATGATATTTCATCATCTTTACTTGCAACTCTTAGATTGTAAGTTTGATAAGTAAAATATAGAAATATAAATAATAGAAAAAAACTTTCATAAAAAGAAATTTTTGAATCATATAAAACAATACCAAGAGCAAGAGCTGAATATATAAAAGGCATAAATCTTTTTGCATTTGTTTTGTTAGGATAAAAGCCAATGAAAAGGCAAGAAATACCAAAAATTAATGCTATATTGGAGATATTTGAACCAACTACTGCGCCAACTGCTATTTCTTCTGAATTATTAATTATTGAAGAAATACCAACAAATATTTCAGGTGCAGACGTACCAAGAGCAACAATAGTAAGACCTATAGTTAATTCACTTACACCAAGTTTTAGTGCAACAGTTGATGAGCTATCTATAAACTTGTTAGCACCCCACATAAGCACAATTAAAGAAATAGTAAAACCTAAAAAATTTATAAAAAGATCCATAATTTTATTTGCAGTCTAGTTATATTTTTCAAACAATATAATAAAGGTAAATATTTATTAGTATAATATCATTATAAAATAAGAGAGATAGTATGAAGATTAATGATTTATTTAATGTTGAAGGAAAAATTGTAATAGTGACAGGCGGATCAAGTGGTATTGGTGAAATGATTTCAGCTGGTTATCTTGCAAATGGTGCAAAAGTATACATAACTGCAAGAAAAGAAGTGCAATTATATAAAACAGCTGATGAATTATCTAACAAATATGATGCTGAATGCATTGCAATACCAGGAGATTTAAGCACTTTGAAAGGAATAGATAATTTTTATGAGGAAATCTGTAAAAAAGAAAATTCCATTGATTTTCTTATTAATAATGCAGGTGCAGCATGGGCTCAATCTTTTGATGATTTTCCAGAGTCAGGTTGGGATAAAGTAATGAATTTAAATGTAAAAAGTATATTCTTTATGACTCAAAAATTTAAAGAACTATTAAAAGAAAATGCCACACCTAATGACCCATCAAGAATTATTAATATTGCTTCAATTGATGGTCTTGGAGTGCCTGCAATGCAAACTTTTTCTTACAGCGCCTCAAAATCATCTGTTATTCACCTTACAAGGCATTTAGCTAAAGAACTTGTAAAAGACAATATAAATGTAAATGCTATTGCTCCAGGGCCATATCCAAGTAATATGCTAGGCCCAGCGCTTAATCATGATTATTCAATTGTAGAATCTGCTAATCCTAGAGTACGAGTGGGAACTCCAGAGGATATAGCTGGCCTCACAATTTTTTTAACTTCTAGAGCAGGAGCTTATACGGTTGGTGAAACAATTACCTCAGATGGTGGAATAATTAAAGCCTCTGTTCATAATTTGGCATAAATTATTTTTTTACTTGTTTAAAAGTTTCAATAATTAAGTTTTTCATCCATTGATGACCGCCATCACCGTCATCATTTTTATGCCAAAAAAGGAAGTATTCCATTGGAGGAATTTCAGCAGGGATTTCAACAAATTTAAGGTTATTCTTTTTTGCAAAACTAAGTGTTGCAAACATTACGATATCACTTGATTTTATAATCTGAGGTGTAATTAAAAAATGCTGACATCTTAGAGCAATATTTCTTTTATAACCAATTTTTTCTAGTTCAAGATCAATAAGATGCATACCTCTTCTTCTATTAGATACATTGATATGTCTCTCATTTAATATATCCTCTATAGTAAGATTTTTTATTTTAGATATAGGATGGTCATCTCTATGTGTAAGAACAAAATGATCTTCGAAAACTTTTGTTGAAACAATATCGGTTGATTCCGGTATGATTGGATCAACCACAAAATCTAGATTATTTGTAGCAAGAGCATGAACTTGATCTCTTCTCGGATAGTTATAACTACCAACTGAAACACCTTTAGCATTTTTATCAAGATATTTTAAAAGATCAGGTAAGACCCTACCTTCAGATACATCTCCTAGAGATAATCTAAAATTTCTATTACTTATTTTATGATCAAATGTATCAGGCATGTGGACACTTTGTTGCATTAAAGATAATGCGTTTTGAATATCTACAATCATATTTTCAGTTTTTTGTGTTGGAACCATTCCTGCACCAGTTCTTACAAATAATTCATCATCAAAACGATCACGAAGTCTTGATAAGGCATTACTTACAGCTGGTTGGGTTATGCCAACAACTTCTGCAGCTTTAGTTAAGCTACCCTCTGTATAAATAGCATTTAGTATCACAAATAAATTTAAATCAAAATCACTAATTTTCATAAATTACTTTTGTCAGGCTTTATATATAGATTTATTCATCTCATCAGACTATTATGTATTTAACCTATCTTTATGATTATTCATAAAGATTATAATAGTAACAAAATATTGCTTATAAAGGAAAGGGGAAAAAAATGTTACCAAAGCTAAGACCTGAAGCAGATGATTTAATTAAAAGGGTATCAGATTTTATTGAGAACGAATGTAAGCCAGTAGAACATATATTCGAAGAACAAATTTCAGATGGTAAAGATAGATGGACTACTTATCCAAAGATAATTGATGAATTAAAAACTAAAGCAAAAAAATTAGGTCTTTGGAATTTATTTTTACCTGAGAGTGAATTTGGCGCAGGATTAACAAACTATGAATATGCTCACTTAGCTGAGCTTATGGGCACTTGTCACATATCATCAGAGGCAATGAATTGCAGTGCTCCTGATACTGGTAATATGGAAGTCATTGCTAGATATGGAAATGAGAACCATCAAAAAGAATGGTTGCAGCCTCTTTTAGAGGGAAAAATAAGATCTGCTTTTGGAATGACAGAGCCCGGGGTAGCTTCATCAGATGCTACCAATATGAGAGCAACTGCCAAACTTGATGGCGATGAGTATGTAATCAATGGTGAAAAATGGTGGACATCTGGTGCAGGTGACCCAAGATGTAAGATTATCGTATTTATGGCTGTCACAAATCCAGATAATCCAAAACATCAGAGGCACTCAATGATGTTAGTGCCAATGGAATCTGATGGAGTAGAAATACAAAAAATGATGCATGTATTTGGTTATGATGATGCACCTCATGGACATGCTCATATTAAATTTAATAATGTCCGTATACCTAAAGAAAACCTTTTGCTTGGTGAGGGAAGAGGTTTTGAAATTGCACAAGGAAGATTAGGACCTGGAAGAATACACCATTGTATGAGAACTATTGGCGTTGGTGAAAATGCTATTAAAATGATGTGTGAAAGAGGTGTTGATGCTAATAAGAAACCTTTTGGTAAAAACATTGCAAGCCTTGGAGCAAATTTTGATTATATTGCGGAATCAAGGATAGAATTAAATGCTGCAAGATTATTAACATTAGATGCAGCTCATAAAATGGACGTAGTTGGAAACAAAGTTGCAGCAAGTGAAATTGCTCAGATAAAAGTTTTTGCTCCGCAAGTAGTTTTAAAAATTATTGACAGAGCAATTCAAATGCATGGTGGAGAAGGAGTCTCACAACTTACACCTCTTGCATCAATGTATGCTCACATCAGAACATTGAGACTTGCAGATGGTCCAGATGAGGTACATAGAAGAGCAGTAGCGAGACACGAGCTAGGTAAATATATGTCATAAAAAACAATGCAAGAAAAAAATCTAATTTTTTATGATCTTGAAACAACTGGTACAAAAAAAGATTTTAGTCAAATAATTCAGTGTGGTTCAATTCAAACAGATAGGAATATAAAAGTAATAAATACTCATAATGCTAAATGTGGTTTGCTTCCATGGGTATCAGCTGAACCTCGTGCAATTCAAGTAAATAAAAAAACTGAATGCCTGCATTCAAACAATTCACATTACAACATGATGTTTGAAATTCAGAATAAATGGAAAAATTGGTCAGTTGATATTCCGAATGTATTTATTACATTTAATGGGCATAGTTTTGATGAAGAGTTTATTAGAAGACAATTTTGGTCAAATTTACTTGATCCATATATTACAAATACTAATGGAAATTCAAGATTGGATCTCATGTTAATGATTCATAATATTGCTGCATTTTTTCAAGATGATTTTAATTTTCCAGAGCACGAAAAAGGTGGGATTGGGCATTCATTATCAGCGCTGGCCAAGTTACATGGAATTGATATTGATAATGCGCATGATGCAATAGCAGATTGTAATTTAATGATTGATCTTACAAAGATTATAAAAAATACTTTTCCTGAACTATTTGAGTTCTATATAAAAATATCCTCAAAAGAGGGTATAAGAGATGAGCTAAAAAATAATGAATTTTTTGGTTTAGGTGAAATTTTTAGAAGACAGGTCTCTAAATATCCAGTTGCATTCTGTGGAAGCGATCAGTCCAGGCCCAATGAAATTGCCTTTTTTGATTTAGGTTATGACGTTGATGAATACCTTGATTTAGATTACTCAGATATATGCAGTATGTTAATCAAACCTTCAAAGGAAGACCCAATCAAAATATGTAAAATAAATAAAACTTTGCCAATTTGCCCTGGAAACTATATTAAAGATAAAGATACTTTTAATTATGATTTTGATAGCATTAGGAGAAAAGCAGAAAAAATTAATAATAATGAGAATTTCCAAGAAAAAGTTTCAAATGCAATGCAAGATAGATTAATAAGCTTTCCAGATCCTTCATATATGGAAGGAACAATTTATTCTGGTGGCTTTGCATCGATAAGAGATAAAAGTTTAATGCAAGAGTTTCATTTAGCAGAAGATGTTTCATATAAAATAAAAATTTCAAGAAATTTTGAAGATGAAAGATTTAAAAAATTTGCTGAAAGAATTATTTTTTCAAACTACTCAATAGAATTACCAAAAGATATACAAGAAAGATGCAGCAATTTGATTAATGAGAGATTAAATACAGATGGGCCATGGGGCAATGTTCCTAAATCATTAGATACTGTTGAAAGAATGATTGAAACAGCTGATTCTGACAAAGATGTAACATTATTAAAAGAAGTAAAAGCTAGCATTGAAAATAAATTAGCACAAATAAAAAACGGAGGCATGAACCTCCGTTAGGATATTTTGTCAGCATATTTAGGGGGAGATGAGTGCTGACGGTATTATTATATATATTTATATTTAATTATCAATATAATTTATATTATAATTTTTAAAATTTATATATAAATCTTGTATAATCCTT
>MDTA01019051.1_pt1 | contig 11287 bp, 10 predicted proteins | sample 811151 | NCBI WGS metagenome assembly MDTA01 (sample SAMN05326648, study PRJNA326480) | marine metagenome | isolation source: seawater | place: Indian Ocean: South | collected 2010 | reverse complement strand
GCTCCACCAGCTAAAATCTTTATGGGTGACACTGGCTCATTATCTTTGGGTGGCTCTCTAGGAGCAGTGGGAATAATAACAAAACATGAAATAGTCTTAGCAATAACAGGAGGACTTTTTGTTTTAGAGGCAGTTTCAGTTATGGTTCAGGTTATTTCATTTAAGCTTACAGGAAAAAGAATATTCAAAATGGCACCGATACACCATCATTTTGAGAAGAAAGGATGGCCGGAGTCAACCGTGGTTATAAGATTTTGGATTATATCAATAATTTTAGCAATGATTGGTTTAGCTACTCTTAAATTAAGATAATGAAAAGTTTTTCAAATATCTTTTTAAAAAAAAAAATATTAGTCTACGGATTAGGTAAAAGTGGCTTATCCACATTAAAATTTTTACAAAAAAAAAGTGAAATCTATGCATACGATGATTTTGATAATAAAATAAAAAATCTTAATTTAAAAAAAAAAATAATAAGACTAAATAAACTAAAAAAAATCAAATTTGATAAAATAATTTTAAGTCCAGGAATAGATATTAATAATTGTAAATTATCTAATTTTTTGAGAAATAATAAAGATAAGATTTACACAGATCTCGATATCTTTTTTTTGTTTAATAAAAATTTTTGCATTACGATCACCGGAACAAATGGAAAATCAACTACATGCCAACTATTATACGAAGTATTACGTAAACAAAAATTTGATGTGAGGTTAGTAGGAAATATTGGTAAACCTATTTTATCTACAAGAAATATAAAAAAAAAAACAATATTTATTGTTGAAGCTTCATCATACCAACTTGAATATAGTAAAATTTTTAAATCTAAGTACGCAGCAATTATAAATATATCACCAGACCACATTGAAAGACATAAAACTTTAAGAAATTATATTAAAGCAAAATTTAAATTAATCGAAAAACAATCAAAAGGTGATTTAGCATTTGTAAAAAAAAAGGACAAATTAATTAATGAAGGACTTAATTCAATAAAATTTAATAGTAAATTGATAAAAATAGATACAAATATAAATAATATTTTTTTAAAAAAAATTAAAAACAATTATTTTTCAAATGAAGCAAATAAAGAAAATTTATTGTTTGTTTACGAAATTTCAAAAAAATTGAATTTAAATAAAAAATTATTTTTGAATACGATTGAAAAATTTAAAGGACTTAATTATCGTCAACAAATCATTTATGATAAGAATAAATTGACAATCATTAACGACTCAAAATCTACAAGTTTTTCTTCTTCAATAGGTATATTGAAGATGAACTCCAATATTTATTGGTTAATAGGAGGAGTTCCAAAAAAAGGCGATACATTTAATCTGCCAAATGAATACCAAAAAAAGATTAAAGCATTTATATATGGTAAAAACACTTTCTTCTTTTACAAACAACTTGAAGGTAAAATCAAAGTTGAGAATTTCAAAAATCTCAAAGGTGCTTTAAGAAGAATATTTAAAATCTTAGATAAAGAAAAATCAAATCATAAAACAATATTGTTCAGCCCCTGTGCAGCTTCTTTTGATAGTTTTAGAAATTTTGAAGACAGAGGTTTATATTTTAATAAATTAGTAAAAAATTATCTAAATGAAAGATAAAATTTTTTTTTTTAATTATTATTATCAATGGTGGAAAAATATTGATAAGTTTATTTTTTCTTTAATAATTCTTTTATTTTTAACTGGTCTTTTTTTTTCATTAGTTTCGACTTCTTTAATAGCTTCCGACAGATTGAATACTAATGATTATTTGTTTTTTTTTAAACATTTAATTTTCATTATTTTAGCTATAATAATTATTTTCTTTTTTTCATTGATAGATCAAAAAAAACTTTTTAAATTATCCTCTGTAGTTTTTTTAATATCTTTGGCTTTTTTGATATTAGTCCCAATAATAGGTGTTGAAGTTAAAGGATCAAAAAGATGGATTGATTTAAATTTTTTGCCTAGATTTCAACCAATTGAGTTGGTCAAACCTTTCCTAATAATTTTTATAAGCTCAATTTTAAGTAGCCAAAGATATACCAATATCTATTTGAAATACTTACTCACTTTTTTGATTACTTCATGTGTAGCTTCATTATTGGTTATTCAACCTGATATAGGTCAGACTATTCTAATTTTTTTTTCATGGTCTATTTTGATTTTTGTTTCGGGGATAAATATTTTTTTTTTAACATCTTTGTTTTTGATATTATTTTTTTTATTTATTTATTTAATTTTGTTTGTTTCAAAATTTGAATATATAAAAAATAGACTTTTATCTTTCTTTGATAGTGAAAGTGGTACATATAATTTTCAGTCAGATAAAGCAATAGACTCAATAATAAGTGGTGGTTTTTTTGGAAAAGGAATCGGTGAGGGAACTTTAAAGAATGAGGTTCCCGAAGCTCACACTGATTACATTATTTCAGTAATTTCAGAAGAGTTTGGTGTTATTGCCATAATTTTAATTTTATTTTTGTTTTTAGTTTTAATTTATTCAATTTTTAAAAAAATTTATTTTGAAAATGAGGAAAAAGTAAAACTAATTTTAGTAGGAAGTATTAGCTTAATTTTGATGCAAGCAATGATACACATTGGTGTTAATATAAGATTATTTCCAACCACAGGTATGACATTACCTTTTATAAGTTATGGTGGTTCCTCGATAATTAGTATTTCAATTATTTCAGGAGTAATCTTGAATTTGACCAAAAGAAAGATTGTTTAATGAAAGAAAATTTCTTAATTTCTACTGGAGGATCGGGAGGTCACGTGACTCCAGCAATAATTCTACATGATCATTTATCTAAACATGCAAAGGTTGTATTTTCTGTCGATAAGAGAGGGCTGAAATATGTTGATAAAAACTTATTTACAATTGAAATTATAAATACACCTAAACTTAATAATATTTTTTTTTTTCCGTTTAATATAATTTTACTCTTTTTTTTATTCATAAAATCTTTGTTTCTTTTAAAAAAAAGAAAAATTAATAAGATTATATCTACAGGTGGGTATATGTCACTCCCTATAGTAATAGCTGGAAAGTTATTAAACATGAATATTTATTTAATTGAACCTAATCATGTATTAGGGCGTGCAAATAAATTCTATTTAAGACTTTGTAAAAAAATTTTTTGTTACACAAATCAAATTAAAAATTTTCCACATAATTTTCTTTATAAAAGAATAATAATAAATCCTTTAGTAAAAGAGAAAGTTTATAAACTTAAAGAATCAAATAAAAATCATAAGAAATTTAATATTTTAATAGTAGGTGGTAGTCAAAGTGCTAATATTTTTAATCAACAATTAAAGGAGAAAGTTGTAAAGTTATCCAAAAAGAAATCTATCAGGGTATTTCAACAGACTAATGAAAAAAATATTTCTTATTTAGAGGAATTTTATTCAAAAAACAAAATTGAAAGTAAAATTTTTAGTTTTAAAAAAAATTTAGAAAAAGTAATGCAAATAACAGATCTTTGTATAACAAGAGCGGGTGCCTCAACATTAGCTGAATTATCAGTGATGAATATACCTTTTATAGCAGTTCCATTACCAAAATCTAAAGATAATCATCAATTTGAAAATGCAAAATACTATAAAGAAAAAGGATGCTGCTGGATAATTGAACAAGATACTTTTGAGGAAAAAATTGAAGATCTTTTAAATAATATTATAAAAGACAATAAAGATTATTTAAAAAAAAAAGAAAATTTAAAAAAAATTAATTATCAAAATACCTGGATTAATGTTAATGAAAAAATATTAAAAATGATCAATGAAAATTAAACTAGCGAAAAAAGAAGTTATTCATTTTGTTGGAATTGGTGGAATAGGAATGAGCGGTCTATCTTTAATAATGAAAGGAAAAGGCTTTAAAGTTCAAGGAAGTGACTTAATTATAAACAAAAATGTTGAAAGGTTAAAAAAAGAAAGAATACGAATTTTTATTGGACATAAAAAACAAAATTTAAAAAAAGCAACTATTGTTGTTATTTCCTCAGCAATAAAAAAAAATAATCCTGAGATAATTGAAGCAAAAAGAAAAAATTTACCAATAATTTTAAGAGGCGAAATGTTAGCTCATATTGTTTCATTAATGAAAAATATTGTAGTAGCTGGTTCACATGGAAAAACCACCACTACATCACTAATAACCTCAATTTTTCAGAAAACTAAATTAGACCCAACAATTATAAATGGTGGTGTTATTAATTCTTTAAATAACACTGCTAAACTTGGTAAAAGTGATTGGTCAATCTTGGAAGCAGATGAGTCAGATGGAAGTTTTATCCATATTCCTCCTACATACTCAATAATAACAAATATAGACAGGGAACACATGGATTTTTATAAATCAATGGATGATATCAAAAATTATTTTATCAAATTTATTGATAAGGTCCCATCTTTTGGCAAATCATTTATATGTATTGATGATAAAGTAAATAATGAAATTGTTAAAAAATTTAAAAATAAAAATTTTTATACTTACGGTATTAACTTAAAATCAAATTTTTTAATAAGAAATATAAATCAAACTAGTAAATTCTCTGAATTCGATTTACTAGTAAAACTACCTAATAAAAAAAAAATCACTATCAAAAAAATCAAAATTCCTTTACTTGGCATACATAATATAAGAAATTCAGTTGCGGCAGCTGCATTGGCTTTGACTGTAGGTATATCGCAATCTAATATCAAAAAAGGATTAAAAAATTTTGAGGGTGTTGAAAGAAGATTTAATAAAATTTTTTCGTATAATAATATTAATTTTTATGATGATTATGCGCACCATCCAACTGAAATTAAATTTGTTTTGGAGGGGATTAATAAAGTTTATAAGAGTTTTGAAAAAATCTGTATTTTTCAGCCTCACAGAATATCAAGATTAAAAGATTTGAGAAAAGAATTTTCTTTTGCATTTAAAAAAGCTGACACAGTTCTTCTTTGCCCAATATTTACTGCAGGTGAGAAAATTAAACTAGGCTTTAATTACAAACTCTTTGCAAAAGAAATAATTAAAAATTCAAAAGTAAGATTATTTTTAGTGAATGATCAAGATCAATTAGCTAAGTTTTTAAAAAAGAATATGTATGGAAAAAAAATCGTTATAGGTATGGGTGCTGGGTCAATATCAAATTGGATGAGAGAACTACCAGGTTTAATGTGATGGAAATAAAAAAACTTAAAAAGATTTTAAATAAATTTGGTAAAAATGTTAGATTTGAATATGATCTTAAGAAAAAAAATTGGTTTAATATTGGTGGCAAATCAAAAGTTTTTTATAAAGCCAACAATTTGAAAGAATTAATAAATTTTTTAAAGATATTAAATAATGAAGAAAAAATATTTGTTCTTGGTGCAGGCTCTAATACACTGATAAATGATAGTTTATTTGACGGTGTTGTAATTCAATTAGCGCAAAATTTTAAAAATATTTCATTGTTACGCAAGGACGTAATAATTGCTGGTAGTGGAGTTTTAGATAATTCTCTGTCTAATTTTGCAATGGAAAATAGTATTGGAGGATTTGAGTTTTTATCTTGTATTCCAGGAACAGTTGGAGGAGGTATTAAAATGAATGCTGGGTGTTTTGGAAGAGAATTTAAAGACATTTTGATATCAATTCAGACAATAGATAACTTTGGAAACATAAAAACAATACCATCAAATGAAATACAATTTGAATATAGAAAAAATGATTTATCAGACGATTTGATTTTTTTAAGTGCATCTTTTAGAGGTGTAAGAAGTGATTTAAAAAAAATTGAAACTAGAATGAATAAATTAAAGTCACTTAAAAAAAAAAATCAACCTACAAAAATTAAAACAAGTGGAAGTACTTTTAAAAATCCAATTACGCAAACTGAAAAAAAAGTTTGGGAATTGATAAAAGAGTCAGTGCCATTAAATAAAAAGTTTGGTGATGCTTGTATTTCTCAAAAACATTGTAATTTTTTCATAAATAAAGGAAATGCAAAATTTAAAGATATGAAAAAGTTAATTGATTTTGTGTCTAAAAATGTTCTAAAAAAAACTGGGATAAGTTTAGAAAAAGAAATTAAAATTTTAGAGTAATTTGAAAAAAAAAATATTAATAATCTCTGGTGGTATTTCTAAAGAAAGATTAATTAGTCTTGACACTGGAAACCAAGTAGCAAATGAGCTTTCTAAAAATGGCTATAACGTTAAAATAACTGAACCAAATTATAGACTGATGAATGTAGTCAAATCTTTTAAGCCCAAAATAATATTTAATGCATTACATGGTCAATTTGGTGAAGATGGTTATATACAAACGATTTTAGAAACAACTCGTATACCATATACTCACTCAGGAGTTATCCCATCCGCCATTGCAATGGATAAAGAGTTATCAAAAAAAATATTTATACAAAATGGCATAAAGACACCTAAATACATTGCATACTCATTTAATTTGTCAAACTCAGTTTTATTAAAATTAGTAGAAAAAAAATTAAAATTTCCTGTTGTTGTAAAACCTATTAATGAAGGATCAAGTGTCAATGTATTCATTTGTACAAAAAAAGAGATTTTAAAAAAGATAAATTCTTTAAAAAATTATAATAAAATAATTTTAGAAGAATTTATCCCTGGGCGAGAAATTCAAGCAGCGATTATTGGAAGAAAAAAATTAGGTGCGATAGAGTTAAAACCAAAAAGGAAATTTTATGATTATGAAGCTAAATATAATACAAAAGCAAATACTAAACATATAATTCCAGTAGATTTGAAAAAAAAAGATTACAATCATTTAATGAATTTAGCTTATAAAGCTCATCAATTAATAGGATGTAAAGGTGTTACACGATCAGATTTTAAATACTATAAAAAAAAATTTTATCTATTAGAAATAAATTCACAACCAGGAATGACCAGTCTTTCTTTAGTTCCTGAAATTGCTGCCTATAAAGGTATTAGTTTTATTAATCTTATTGAATTGATTTTAAAAGATGCGAAAACAAAAAAGTAAAAAGGTTTTTATTTATTTTTTTTTATTTTTATCAATTGTATCTTTAAATAATAAGAATTTAATAAATGCTAATTTTGTTCAAGTAAATAAAATTTCAATTAAAGGCTTGGATGAAAAAAGTAATCTCTTAATTAAAAAAGAAATAAATAAATTGAGTTTAAATAATTTATTTTTTATTGATAAGGTAAAAATAATCAAGATTATTAGGTCAAATAATCTAGTAGAAAATTTTTCAGTTTTTAAGATATATCCATCATCAATAGATATAAAAATTGATCAAACAAAATTTTTAGCAAAACTTAAAAAAGGTGAAAAAAATTATATTCTTGGATCTAATGGTAAACTTATAGAAAATAAAAATGAAATAGATGTCCCATTTATATATGGAGCCTTTGAAGAAAAAAACTTTTTCAAATTAAAAAAAGCGATTGACGATACTAATTTTAATTACAATGATATTAAAAGTTTATTTTCGTTTAAATCTGGTAGATGGGATATAGAAACTAAAAATGGTGTTTTAATTTTATTACCTAAGGATAAGATTAAGGAGTCTTTAGAGTTATATTTGTTGTTTTCAAAACAAAATCATAAAAGAGAAATCAACAAATTTGATTTGCGTCAATATAACCAGGTAATTACAAATGGTTGATAATGCTAAAAATGAAACTTTTATATTAATTAGTCCCAAAAAATTTGTAATTTGTGTAAATTCTGGATTGGATAAAAAAATTTATGAGAGAAAATTTCTTGTAAAAGAGAATTTTAATAAAATCGATTTTAAAAAATTAGAATACTTTTTAGATGAAAATATTTTCAAAATTGAAAAAAAATTAAAAGATTTTATAAAAAGAACTTCAATTATACTAGATATGGACATTTTTTTTCAAATTGAAATCGGAATGAAAAAAAAAAACTATGATAGCACAATTGATTTGAAAAATTTCAGTCGTGTTTTATATGAGGCAAGGGATTATTGTAAAAAAACAATTCAGAGTAGAAAGGTAATTCATATTCTAGTTCAAAAATATAAATTTGATGACAAAAGTTTCTTAAGTTTGCCAACTAACATTAAATGTAAAGACTTTTCTTTAGATATAGAGTTTATTTGTATTTCTGAAAATATAATTAATAATTTAGAAAAGATATTTAAAAAATATCAAATATCAGTGAGTCATATCGTGAGTGGTAATTATGTAAAAAGTTTTTTACGGAACAAGCATGATGACATTTTTTTAATGGCTAAAGATATTATTAATGGACATAACCCAAATGAGGTGATTTTAATGAATAAAACACCAAGATTTAGGGGTTTTTTTGAAAAATTTTTCAATTTTTTCAGCTAAAACCGTATTTTCTAGTAACATTTGTTGTTTTTGAGTTGATTAAATTAAGTATTAAAAGTTGATGTGTCTAATTTAAACCAAAAAACAATTTGTAAAGAAATAAATTTTAGTGGGGTTGGTCTTCATAGTGGTTTAATAGCAAACGTATCTATTAAACCGTCTAATCCAAATACCGGAATAGTATTTAAAAGGACTGATTTAAATGAAAATAATTTGATACTTCCAAATTTTTCAAACGTAAGTAGCACGTCTTTAAATACAACTATATCAAATGAATTTGGAGTAAGTGTATCTACTATTGAACACTTAATGGGAGCATTATTCGGATTAGGAATAGATAATGTTTTAGTTGAAATTGACAAAAATGAAGTCCCAATTTTGGATGGTTCAGCTAAAGAATTTATTGAAAAAATAAAAGACGCAGGTTTAAAAGTTAGCAGTGCACCGATAAAGATTATAAAGATTAATAAAAAGATTGAGTTTAAAGATGGAGAAAGAGAAATTTCTATTTCTCCTTCTAGACTTAGATTAGATATAGATTTTGAATTAAAGTATAAAAATCCAATAATTGGAACTCAAAGAAACAAAGTAAATGTTTATGAGGATGATCTAAGAGAAATCTATAACTCTAGGACCTTTTGTCTTTTTGAAGATATTGAAAAAATAAAAAAAAATGGTTTAGCAAAAGGTGGAAGCTTACAAAATGCTATAGTTGTTAAAGAAAAAGAAATTTTAAACGAAGGTGGTCTTAGAAATTCTCAAGAGTTTGTTAATCATAAGATTTTAGACTGTATTGGAGATCTATTTACTTGTGGATATAGGATGATAGCAAGTGTTAAATGTTCTCAAGGCGGACATTACTTGACAAATCAATTGTTAAGAAAAGTATTTGAAAATAAAGAGAATTTTTCAATCGTAGAAATTCAAGAAAGAAATTTACCCCACACAGTTATTAACAGAAGTCTTTTAAGATCGATAGCTTAATTTAAGGTCTTTATAATTATTAATTAAAATTATATAAGACAAGAATGAATAAAATTAAGTATTTAATACTGATTTTAGTATTTTTTTTCGTGAATTCATGCGCTAAAGAGGTAAAAGAAATCTCTAAAATTAAAGAAACAGATCAAAATTTAGAAATGTTTACCTCTTATAAAGAGGCATATAAAGCCTTAGATGAGAATGATCCATATTTTGCTGCTAAAAAATTTTTAGAAGCTGAGTTACTTTTTCCACAATCAAAATGGGCCCCACGCTCAGCTTTATTGGCTGCATATTCTTACTATATGCAAAATTATTATGCCGAAGCACTTTTGAACTTAGAACGATATTTAAAAACATATCCTACAGACAAAAATTTGTCCTATGCGCATTATCTAATAGCTATGTGTTATTACGAGACAATAGAGGATGAAAAAAGAGATACCGGACCATTATTAAAAGCAAGAGATAAATTTGAGTATATAATAAACGAATATCCTGGAAGTGATTTTGCAATGGATGCAAATTTTAAACTTAATTTAATTCAAGATATACTTGCATCTAAAGAGATGTATTTAGGAAGACACTATATTAAGAAAGGAAAATGGGTAGCTGCTATTAATAGATTTAAAAATGTTACTGAGAAATATGATCAAACAATATTTATTGAGGAAGCAATTCATAGATTAGTAGAAGTAAATTATAAAATTGGTTTACTGGAAGAGTCTCAAAAATATGCAAATTTATTGGGATATAATTATCAATCAAGCGAGTGGTATAAAAAATCTTACAAAGTTTTTAACCAAGACTATGATCTAAAACTAAAAAAAATAAATAAAGGAGAAAAAAAGGGGATCATTAAAAAATTTAAAAAACTTTTTGATTAATATGAATAAAGATTTGATCAAAAAAAAATATAAAAAAAAAATCGAGCAATTAACATATTATAATCGCAAGTATTTTGATGACAATAAATCTGAAATTTCTGACACAGAATTTGATAATTTAAAGAGAGAAATATTAGAATTAGAGAAGAAATATAATTTTTTAAAAAGTAAAAATTCTCCCCAATTAATCGTTGGACATAAACCTTCAAAGAATTTTAAAAAGGTTCTTCATAGAGCACCAATGCTCTCACTTTCAAATGCTTTTTCAGAAGTGGATCTGGATAATTTTGAGAAAAAAATTTTGAATTATTTAGATAAGAATAAAGATTTTAAGATAGAATATAGCACCGAACCAAAAATAGATGGCATTTCTGCCTCTTTAAATTTTAAAAAAGGTAAATTTATTTGTGGTCTTTCAAGAGGTGATGGTAAAGAAGGTGAGGATATTACATCAAACTTAAAAACTATTTCAGATATTCCTAATAAAATTTCATTTAAAGATTTTCCAGAGGATATTGATATAAGGGGTGAGGTATTTATTCAAAATAGTGATTTTCAAAAATTAAAAGCAAAATTTGCAAATCCTAGAAACGCAGCGTCTGGTTCATTAAGACAAAAAAATCCAAAAGATACCAAAAAAATACCTCTAAAATTTATTGCCTATACCTTTGGTTTTGAAAAAGGATTAAAAGTAAAAAGTCAAAGTGAGTTTTTGAAAAAGTTAGATAAATGGGGTTTTAAGATTAATCCATTAAATAAAGTTATAACTGGAACAAAAAATTTAATTTCTTATTACAAAGAAATTGAAAAAAAAAGAAATAGCATTGATTTCGATATTGATGGGATAGTTTACAAAGTAAATAATTTTGAAATACAAAAAAGATTAGGTAATGTTTCAAACGCTCCAAGATGGGCAATTGCACATAAATTTTCTGCAAATAGAAGTATTTCAAAAATAATTGATATTGATATTCAGGTTGGAAGAACTGGAGCTCTTACACCAGTTGCAAAAATAGAACCTGTAAACATTGGAGGCGTTTTAGTATCAAATGCAACTTTACATAATGAAGATGAAAT
>MDTA01115386.1_pt1 | contig 11289 bp, 12 predicted proteins | sample 811151 | NCBI WGS metagenome assembly MDTA01 (sample SAMN05326648, study PRJNA326480) | marine metagenome | isolation source: seawater | place: Indian Ocean: South | collected 2010 | reverse complement strand
TCTTAACCCTCCGTAAGAGCAAATAATTTGATCTTGATAACCAACTTTTTCTTTAATTAAATTTCTTTCTAAATGAATAGCCTGCTTTGCAAGAGATTTTTTATCAAATTTTTTTAATTTCAAATTATTTAAAGCATTTAAAAGACCAACTGCAAACGCAGAACTTCCCCCCAAGCCTGACATGCCAGGAAGATCTGCGTGGTGAACTAATTCAATCTTATCATTTTGAAACTTAAGATAATTAAGAGACTCCCTTACAACCGGATTTCTAATGCTCTTAATTATTTTTACTTTTTGTTCATCAAAGAATCTGATTCTATAATTATATTTAAAATATGGTGGCAAATACCTAGCAGTGACATGACAATATTTATTAATTGCTAGAGAAATAACTTGACCTTTATTTTTACTAAACCATTCAGGATAATCTGTTCCTCCGCCAAATAAAGATATTCTGAAAGGTGTTCTTGTAATTATCATAAATTATTATTTTTTTTATACCAATTCACAGTATTCTTGAGACCTTGTCTAATTGGTGTGGTAACACTAAATTTATACTTCTTTTTAATTTTTGATATATCTATCAATCTTTTTGGTATCATTGATGGTTTTGATTTATCATAAAAAATTTTTCTGTCTTTCTTGTTTTCAATATTTAGTAACAAATGAATAATTTCTTTAATTGTAATTGATTTTCCACTTGCAATATTAAGAATTTCTGATTTTTTTGAATTTTTTATAATTTTCACAAGTGCATCACAAAAATCTTGAATATATAAAAAATCTTTAAGATCTTTTCCATCACCCCATACCTCAATTAATTTTTTTTTAGAGGTTAATTTTCTAATCAATGAAGGAATTACTTTAGATTTTTGAGGATCAAATTTATCATGTGGCCCGTATAAATTACCAGGTCTCACAATAATTGTTGTCATCTTTTTTTTAATTTTGTTTGAGTAAATATCGCAAACAATTTCGGAAAACCTCTTCATCCATCCTACAATGTGATATTTCTCAAAAAAATCGAATTTAGCATCTTTTTCCCTCATCGCGCGATTACTCAAAGGATAAACTGTGTTACTGCTTATAAATATAAATTTTTTTACAAGTCTTTGATGTGCTGCTTCAAGCATATTTAAATTCATCCTTATATTTGGTGTTAAATGAACTAGCGGGGTTTTTTCCATTATTGCAGCTCCCGAAGAGTTTGCTGCACACATTACAACAATATCAATTCCTTTTGTTATTTTAATACATTGTTTTGGGTTTTCTAAATTAACTTTAAAATACTTTACTCCTTTTACTTTAAAAAAATTTTTTGATTTATAATATGTAGATATTATTTCGTATTTTTTAGTTTTATCTAATGTTTTAATTAAATTAATTCCTATAAAGCCTGATCCTCCAGTAATAAGTATTTTTTTTTTCATTTAAGTTGTTCTATTTGTCTCTTAATGATAAAATTGGATTTTTATTTTTCCATTTAAACCCATATGACGGATCATTCCATTTAATTGTGAATTGAGATTCTCTGTCATATTGAGTATTTTGTTTGTAATGAAAGATAGCAAAATCACTTAAAACCAAATGACCATTTCCAAATTTTGGAGGAATTAATATTTGATTTCTATTTTCAGAGGATAAATCAAAACTTTCCCATTTTTTAAATTGATCAGAAGCTGGATCATTATTTACAACAATTAATTGAAAACTACCGTATAAACAGCTTACGAATTTAGATGTTTTTTTATCTCCATGAAGACCTCTGAGCACATTTTTGTGAGATATTGAAATATCGTCTTGTAAAAAATCGATTTCTATTTTGTTTTCAGTCATAAACTCTTTATTGTAAGTCTCTGTGTAAGACCCTCTATGATCTTGAAAAGTTGAGGGAATTATTTTTTTAACTCCTTTTAGAGAGGTCTCTTCTATTTTCCAATCAGAATATGATTTCATTTATTTAAAATAATTATGTCTTTTTTCAGTTTGTGAGCTATTGTTAATGTACCATGACCATGTCTCTTCTAGACCTTTTTTTAAGGAATATTTTGGGTTGAAGCCTAAAATTTTTTTAGCATTATCTATATTCATAATACGTCTTGGAAAACCAGAGTCTTTACTTGTATCAAATTTATAATTAAATTTGTGAATTTCGCAAAGTGTTTCCACAAGCTTTTTTATAGAGTAACCATTTCCACTACCAAGGTTTAAAAAATCAAATTTTCCAGTTCCTTTTATAAGAGTCAAAATAATACCATCAGCTACGTCCTCTGCGTAAGCAAAATCTCTTATAGCCGAACCGTCTCCCCAAATAACAACAGGATCTTCTTTTTTAAAAATCCTGTTCATAAGAGTAGGTATAACCATTGCGTTTTCTGGGTCAAAATTGTCTCCGGGTCCATATACATTACAGGGTCTTACTGCAAAAAAATTATTTAAATTATATTGTTTTTTGTAAGCGAGGATTTGCATTTCCGCCATTCTTTTGGCCCAACCCGGGTACATATCCATCGGAGGTTTACTATTATCCTCTTCATCTTCTATAAAAATTTCTCTACTAGAATAAGCGCCTATAGAACTAGTATAAACTAATCTTTTGACCTTATTTAATCTACATGCCTCTAAAAAGTTTGTATTCATCATGATTAAGGGCACAAAAAAACTTGATGGTTTTTCAATTGTAACTTTTACTGATCCTTTAACACCTGAAATGTGAAATGCAAAATCTATATTTTTTGAAATTTTTTTACAAAATTCAAAATCGGTAAGATCACCTTTGATATATATTGCCTTATTGTTTAATTTTAATTCATCTAACGAAACAACTGTAACATCAGCATTGAGTTCGCATAATTTATTTACAACAAATCTTCCAATTAATCCTGTTCCACCTGTAACTAAAACTTTTTTGTTTTCAAAAAAATTTACATGGTCTTTTAAATTCATATATTTTTAATATTATTTATCATTATAAAAATCACCGTGCTCAATAAAAAGATAAGAATAGCAATTTTTATCATCATAAGCTTTTTTAAATGAGGTAAATATATTTTCTGATTTATTTAAAAATATCACTTTTACTTCATTTAACATCTGTTTAATTTCTTTTGTATAATCTTGCGTGTGCTGTGGTCCACCATCAAGAGGATTTTTTGATCCTATAGAAGTTCTAATTATTACCTTTGGCCTCATTTCACCTCTAGACATCTGTCTAATTTTATCCAAATGATTTACAAGCTGATTCATAGCACAAATTAAAAAATCAAATCTAGGAAAACAAGTGATCACAACATGGCCATTTAATGCCATTCCAATTGACATCCCCATTTGAACATCTTCAAAAACTGGTAATTCAACTTTTTTTTTAGCAGGTACACCAACCAAGGTATTATAAATGGCATTGCCAGAATAGGAAACTGATTGTCCTAAAAAAATGGTATCCTTTTTTTTTCCCAAATAAGACATCGATTTAACTAGTTCACTTTTATATTTCATTAGAATAAAACCCATCCTCCAGTACCATGGTGTGGATACTTTCTTTTGTACTTATAATAAAATACATTTTTTGGTGTCTTACTTTTTTTTCCCCAAACCTTATCGGTAGGACTATTTGTGCTCATATTATTATCTTCAACAACAAATTTAATTGGTAATTTCATATTTTTAGAAAATTTATAACACTCGTGAAAAACTCCTGTTTCAAAAGTCATATCGCCAATAAAAACCCAAACTTTAGTTTTTTGTTTTTTCAACTTAATTGATTTGGCTACACCTAATGCTATAGGAAGAATTCCTCCCACAATTGCGGAAGAATAAAATTTATGTTTTATACTATTTATACCCATGCTCCTTCCTTTTATTATTTCCTTTTTAAGCCACTCCTTTGGTATACCTTTGAGAAGTGCATGGTAGTGGTTTCTCCATGTTGAAAAAACCCAGTCATTTTTTTTTATTTTTTTAAATATTTTGATTAAATGTTCTTCATTGTTTCCAGACAGATGAATAGGTGCCCGTATTTTTCCAGACTCATAAATCTTTTTTATTTCTTCTTCAAAATTTATTAATTGATTTTTATTAAACATAAAAAATTATCTATCTAAAAAATTTTTTGACTTAACTCTTTTTCTCCAATAATTAAGCAAATCTTGCATTGTCTGTTTAAATGTTATTTTTGGCCTCCAACCAGTTGCTTTATAAAACTTAGTTGTATCTGGTATTTGTAAATCAGCATCAATTGGTCTTAATCTAGCCCGATCAGTAATAATTTTAATTTTTTTTGATGTAGATAAAGAGATTAAATACTTCAACATTTCGCCAACTGTGCATGAATAATTTCCTCCAATATTATATATTTCTCCTGGTTTAGGATTTTTTGTTAAAAGTAAGTAATAGGCGTTTACTGCATCTCTTACATCAGCAAAAGTTCTCAAAGATTTTAAATTTCCAACTTTTACAACTGGTTTGATTTTTTTTGCTTCAATCATTGCAATTTGTTTTGCAAATGAAGATTCAGCAAAAACATCTCCCCTTCTTGGTCCTGTATGTGTAAACATTCTTGTGGTTAATACTTTTAAATTGAAAGCTTCAAAAAAATATTTTCCAACCATATCTGTACCAACTTTTGAAATTGCGTAAGGAGATTCTGGATGATAATTGCAATTTTCATTAATTGGCAAATTTTCTTTTTTTACTTTACCAAAAACTTCTGATGAAGAACATACATGTATAAAAGGGTTTAGTTTTAAAAATTTTATTGCGTTAAGTAAATTATATGTTCCTATAAAATTAGTATTAAATGTAGAGTTAGCTTCTTCAAAACTTGATTTGGGAAAACTTTGTGCAGCTAAGTGAAAAACGTAATTAGGTTTTGATTTTTTTAAAGCATATATCAAAGAACTATAATCATTTAAATCTGCACTAATAAATTTTATCCTTGAATTTTTTTTATTAGCCCAATGCAAAAGATGCTCTATATTATCTAGAGGGCTTCTCCACCTACATAATCCATAAATTTCCCAGTTAGTTTTCCTTAAAATTAAATCAGTCAAGTGAGATCCTACCATTCCAGTTATTCCTGTAATAAGAACCCTTTTTTTCATAATTGGCAGAATTTATTAATAGTTGTATTAAATATATTGTATATGATCTTTTTAAAATTAATCAAACTTATTAAAACTTATTTTTAATGAATATAAATAGTAGCATTTTAGCAAAACTATTCAAAACAAATATAACTGAAGTTAATAAATATTGTAAAACAAAAATAAAGAAACAATTAAAATTTAACTACCTTAATGAAAAAGAAAATAACGATCTTATTATAAAAGTTTTAAGTAAAATATTTGAAGATAAACAAATTATTGCTTCCCGGGGCAGAAAGAATAAATGGTTTCAAGGTTGGAATGAAACACTAAATATTTATAGAAAAGATAAAAATGTAAACTCGTTATTTCCTAAATTTTATACTGCAAGAGAAAATAGGTATTTTAGATTGGGTGGGAAATTTATAAAAGTAAAAAATTCAAATTTTGAAATTAAAATGTTGGATATTTACAGAAACTGGTATTTTAAAAAATATTTTTCAAAAGTTGACAATATTTATGAATTTGGTGCTGGTACTGGACATAATTTGGTTGAGCTTTCAAAAATTTATCCAAAAAAAAAATTATTTGGATCAGATTTTGTTTTATCCTCTATTAAAATTTTAAAATTAATATCAAAGAGAAAAAGAATTAATTTACAATCATTTCGTTTTGATATGATGAACCCAAATAAAAAAATTAAGCTCTTAAATAATTCTGCTATTTATACTTCAGGGGCTATTGAACAATTATCTGGAAAAATAGATAAATTTATTAAATATGTTATTTCTCAAAAACCTAAAATAATTGTACATGTAGAGCCTTGTGCAGATTTTTATGATAATAAAAATCTAGCAGATTATTTAGGTAAAATTTTTCAGTCAAAAAGAAAATATACTTCCAATCTTCTTTTTAAATTAAAAAAGTTAGAGAAAAAAAAAGTTATTAAAATAATAAAAACGTGTAAAAGTCCATTTGGAAGTTTAATGATGGAAGGATATAACCTTATAGTTTGGAAAATTAATAAATAAATATGAATTTATCTTTTAAAAAAAAAAACGTTTTCATATCAGGCGCAACACATGGAATTGGATTGGACTGTCTATTAAATTTTGCAAAATTAGGTGCTAACGTAATAACTTTTTCCAGAGATCAAAAAAAAATAAATAATCTTAAAAAAAAATTAAACAAAACAACGAGTAAATATTTGATTAAGCAAGGTGATATTCTCGATGATGATTTTATTCATAATTTTTCAAAGGAAGTATTAAATAAATATAAAAAAATTGATATCTTAATTCACAACGTTGGTGGAGGTGGTAGATGGGGGAAAGATAACTTTTTAAAAACTAAATTAAATGTTTGGGATGAAGTTTATAAAAAAAATAATAGTGGTTTAATTATTTTTACAAAATATTTTTTACCTACTATGATAAAAAATAATTGGGGAAGAGTAATAGCTATAGGTTCAGTGTGTGGGATAGAAAGTAGAGTTGAGGACAGGTCTTGGTTTACAGCGGCAAAAAGTGCACAGCATGGAATCATTAAATCTTTTTCAAAAAAACATCAATTTACAAAAAAAAATATAACATTTAATTCTATATCGCCTGGGCCCATCTTTATAAAAAATACTGGGTGGGAATTTGAGAAAAGAAAAAATCCAAAAAAATTTAAGAAGAAAATTGAAAATCTGATTCCAACAAAACATATTGGTAAACCTGAAGATATTTCACCTCTATGCTTATTTTTAAGTTCTAATCATGCCAAATACATAAATGGAAGTAATTTTATAATCGACGGCGGAACAAGTAATGCTATTTGACCTAAAAAAAAATAAGAAACATTAAAATGGCAGATATAAATGATAATAAAAACTCTATCTCAATAATAATTCCATCTAATCAACCAGAAACTTGGGAACGAGTAATAAACTCTTATAGATCCAAAAAAGTTGATATTGAAATTTTATTTATTGGTCCAAAAAATTGCAAATATAAATTGCCCGAGAATGTAAGATTTATAAACTCAAATTTTAAAGTATCTCAATGTTTGGAAATTGGACTAAAGTATTCAAAAAATTACTATATTTTTCAAAGTGCTGACGATGCTTTTCTTGAGGGTTCAGAAGATCCATTGTTGGATATGATTATTTTTGCAAATTCCAATCCTCAAAACCTTACCTGTTTAAATTATTCAATTAATGGAGAAAAAGTATCATCAAATGAGATGAATTTAATCTCTAATAATCCAAAAACGAAAGTCCCTGTAGCAGGATTAATCTCAAGAGAAATGATAAAAAAGGTAGGCAGCTACAATAAAAAGTATATTGGGTCTTATGCTGATGTTGATTTATATTTAAGAATCAATAATGCTGGTTATAAATTTTTGTGGAGCAATATTACCTTGAATGAGTTTAGAGAAAAAGTATCAAATAAAATGCTTAGTTTTAGATTTTTAGGGCACGATATAAAGTATTTAAAACACAATTGGGTCAAATTTGATAGTATTAATAATGAATACTCAATAAGAGATAAAAGTTTAGAAAAATTTGAGGCTTTCGATTTATCGTTGATTGAAAAATTAGAGCAAGGTAGTGGGACATCATTTATATTTAAATTAAAATTATTTGTTTACTTGATGAATTTTGGTGTATTTAGATATAGTGTTTTAATTTTTTATAAACTCTACAGAAAATTCATATTAAGATCAAAATTTTATTAATTGAATGTATAATTTAAATTATAATATATAATAAATTGTAATGATTGTTTCAGACGTAATTGCCAAAAGTTTAAAAAAAGAGGGTATAAAAGATATATTTATGCTCACAGGATATGGGGCAATGTATCTAAACGACTCAATAGAAAAAGAAGGTATTAAATATATTGCCGCAAGAAATGAAGCTGCTGCACCCATGATGGCTGAGGCCTATGCAAAAGCTAAGAATTCAGTTGGCGCGGTATGTGTTACTGCAGGTCCGGGTGCTACAAACGCATTGCCAGGTTTAGCTGAAGCATATGTTGATAGTACTCCAATTGTAGTAATTTCTGGACAAGTAGAAAACATCAATACGGCTGATTATTATAAAAAATTAAATATTAGAACATTGGGAACAGCTGAGTTTAGTATTACTAGAATACTTAAAAATATAACGAAATACTCAGTAAAATTGACTGACCCAAATAAATCTCAATATGAAATTGAAAAAGCAATACATATTTCTAAAACTGGAAGACCGGGACCTGTATGGATTGAAATACCTTTAGATATTCAGTCCAAAAAAGTAATTAAAAATAAACTCAAGAAATTTAAGCCCAAATATAAACAAAAAAATTATATAAAATTATATAAAAAAATATATTTTAAATTATTAAATTCAAAAAAACCATTATTTGCAATAGGAAATGGACTAAAACAATCTGGGTCTAAAGACATTTTTAATAAAATACAAAAAAAATTAAATATACCATATATAACAACTAGGTTTGCTAACGATATTTTTCCTCATAAAAATAAACTAAATTTAGGTCTATGTGGCATTAAAGGTCTTCCACACACAAAAAAAATTACTGAAAAATGTGACTTATTAATTGGATTAGGCTGCAGATTTGCTCCTACTTTTTGTATGGGAAACCCAAAAAATTTTGCAAAAAAAGCTTACACCATTTCAATCAATAACGATCAGAATGAACTGAATCTAAATTTAAAGAAAATTGATTTAAAAATTAATGGATCTTTATTTGAATTTTTAAGTGGTTTTTACAATTATATTAAAAAAACAAAAAAAATAAATTTAAAAAAATGGGAAAATGAATGTCTTTTTGAAAAAAAAAACAACTATATTCCAAATATTTACTCAAAAAAAGAACCAATAGATCTATATAAATTCATGTATGAACTGGATGATTTGTCTCCTTCAAATAGTATTCTAATTACAGATGCAGGTTCAAATTATTACATTGGAGGACAGGCTTGGAATTTTAATAAAGGTCAAATCGAAATTTCATCCTCAGCTAATGCTGCAATGGGTCTTTCTTTGCCTTTATCTATAGGTGCCTCAGTTGCTAAAAAAAATAATGTAGTATTATCTGTTACTGGAGATGGCTCAATAGAATTAAACATCCAGGAATTAAAAACTATTTCTCACTACAAATTGAATATTAAAACCTTTGTAATAAATAATGGAGGTTATGTTTCAATGAAAAAATGGCAGGGTAACTTTTTTGATGGAAATATTTTGGACTCAGAGGACCAAACAGGCGTTGGAACTTTAAATTTTAAGAAAATTGCAAATGCTTATGATTTAAATTATCTTAGTATAAAAAAAATCTCTGATATTAAAAAAATAATTAAAAAAATTCTTAAAAATAAAAAACCATATTTAATTGAAGTATTTACTGATCCTAATCAAAAAATTTATGGTAAAGAATTTTAAGAAAATATCTAATAAAATTAAATGGGAATTTCTTGATTTAGTCGAAAAAGGCTTCAAGTATCACTTAGGTGGGACTGCATCTTGTCTCGATCTAATGACAGTATTATTTTATGGTGGATACATAAATCTTTCAAAAAAGAATAGATCTATATTTCTTTTAAGCAAAGGTCATGCTCTAGGCGCCTTTTATTCAATTTTAATAAATCAAAAACTTGTTTCAAAACAAAAATTAATTAATTTAAAAAAAAGAGCAGAAATTGGAGGTCAGCTTGATATTTTTAAATTACCAAAATTTATTGATACAAACACTGGCTCGTTAGGTCATGCTATTGGAGTAGGAATAGGGCATGCTTTAGCAAATACAAAAAGGAAAGTTTGGATAATTATTGGTGATGCTGAAATTGATGAAGGGTCAGTTTGGGAAGCTCTTTTTTATATTTCAGAAAAAAAAATAAATAATTTAATAATAATAATAGATAGAAATAAGATTTCCGCATCAGTTAAAATAGACAAAAAAGAAGTTTTTGATTCAAAATTTTTAGAAAATCTCAATTTGAATGTATTTTATATTAATGGTCACAAGTACAAAGAAATTAAAAATTGTTATGATAAAGCAATAAAACTAAAAAAATCATCAATTATAATTGCAGATACAATAAAAGGTAAGGGATTGGGTATTGCAGAAAATAATCTTCAATATAGTCATCAAAATTTGCCTAAAAATGAAGTCAAAAGAGTAAAACAAATATATGAATAAATTATCAGATATAAGAGATATTTTTTTCGAAAATATTAAAAAAAAATTTTTAACAAATAAAAATTATTTTATTCTAACAAATGATGCAGACGTTTTTTCTTTAAAATCATTAAGAAAAAACAGAAGATTTATTGATGCTGGGGTAGCTGAGCAAAATCTTATTAATATAGCATCAGGTTTAGCAAAAAATAACAAGAAACCAATTGTTTATGGGTTTTGTACATTTTTAACTTTTAGATGCTACGAACAGTTGAGATTTAGTATTGCTAGTAATTCTCTAGATGTGAAAATTATTGGTGTTGGTCCTGGATTTTCTTTTTCCTACGATGGTCCAACACATCACGGAACACAAGATTTATATCTAATGTATTTAATTCCAGAATTCGAAATCATTAATATCAGTGATAATAATCTCGCTCATTTAATCTCAAAAAATATCAATAAAATTAAGGGACCCACATATATTAGAATAGATAAAGGGATAATGAATTTTAATGAAAATATAAAATATAATATCAAGCAAGGTTTTGCGTTAACCTTCAAAGCAAAAATTAAAAAAAATATTATAATATCGACTGGTTATTTTTGCAAAATAGCTAATGAAGTTGCAATTAAAAGAAAAGATGTTTCTGTAATAAATTTATTCAGACTTAAAAAATTTAATAAAATAAGTTTTATTAAAGAATTAAAAAAATATAAAAAAATAATTCTATTTGATGAAAGTTCAAAATTTGGAGGTATAACTCCAATTATTTTAAATATGATAAATGATTTTAGTCTAAAAATTAAAATTGACATAATGGCATCCAAAGATGAACAAATTTTTAGATATTCGAATACTAGAGATGAATTTTTAAAAATGTTAAAATTAAATGAGAAAAATCTACAAAAACTTTTACTTTAAGTTTTAAAAATATCTATAATTTAAAAAAATTTTTTTCAGTGCATAAATCAAGCCAATTGAGCTATTAGTACTGGTCAGCTGCACGCATTACTGCGCTTCCACATCCAGCCTA
>MDTA01083258.1_pt1 | contig 11289 bp, 14 predicted proteins | sample 811151 | NCBI WGS metagenome assembly MDTA01 (sample SAMN05326648, study PRJNA326480) | marine metagenome | isolation source: seawater | place: Indian Ocean: South | collected 2010 | reverse complement strand
CACTGCTTGTATACTTCGAACACTGCTCGATTCCGAATGTCTGCTAGGCGAATGGACGGCAATAAAGGTTCGGAGACCATGCCGAGTTGTTTCAAAATGGCGGCGGCTCTTTCTCGCGGTGTGCCGGTAAGTGTGTTTGTCTGTCTTACTGCGCTGCAAATGATGGTTTTAATGGTGGTTTTATAAGATTCGAGTTCGCGTGCGAATTCATTTTGCACGGCCTGTAAGAAAAAATGTTTTAACAAGTTTTGGGGATCAGTATTTGTTAATGTGGTTAGACCATCTTTTAATTTTTGCACTTGTAATCGCCATACACCATGCGATTCCGACACATTCATTTCAAAGGGTGTAGTCAAGATATATATTCAATATATTTACAAAAGATGGATTTCAAAGTATAAGAAGTATGCGGCCAATTGTATTCCATGTCGAAACTTGTAGAGGAAGATTTAGAGCAACACATCATCGATCAAGAATGTTATATATGTTTTGAACCGTGTGACCAAAAAGCACCTTGTGCGTGCAATAAAAAATGTCACCCTGCCTGTCATCGCAAGTTTAACGCAGATCGACAGCAGTGTGAAGTATGTTTAGCCTATTATAAGAATCCGAAGTACCCGTGGTACATACGAACGTATAGGCTCATCGCTACTCTTACAGTTTTGAACGCTTTGCTTTTTTTAATTTTTTTTATAGTTCGTCCAGACAATACATTGCCGCCAGCGATGATTGTTTGGTTGGTTGTATCCATTTTGATCATAATGATAAATGCCTGGCTTATTTTCAAACCCCCATCCTGTCTTATAAAATAGAGTACTATAAAAGAACAAACTATGTACATACAATATGATTCGTTTTTTATTTCTTTCTATGTTGTGTTGGTTTGGACAAGCTTGCGAGGTCTCGCATTCGGAACTTTGGACTTGTTTGGTCCAAGATACTTGCGTCAATAAATTCCAACTTCACGCTGCCATTCGCGCCAAAAAAACAACGGGTTTGCGCCGACAATTTTTGATGGCCGTCGAAGGTGCGAGCTATCACAAATTGTTTGAAGATTGTGACGCTGATGGAAACGGTTGTTTGTCTATCGATGACATTTTTTCCGCAGGACCTTCGTGTCAACGCTCGTGCATATGGAGACAAACAATGCACGATCTTTTATGTTAACTGCAACCGACATTCGGGACATGACGTGGACTGGCGAAACCACCGACGTATACATTGTCTATGAAAAGTGTGCGCACAGGGCAAACATTGTAAGTTGTTTGTTTGAATATCTTCCATGCAAATAGAACACGTTTTCCCTGTACTTTGGGAACGAGTTGGAGGTATGGGTTGTATGGGTTGTGTAAAGGCGGCAAATGGGAAACTCGGTGCAGATCGAGAGCGTGGTTGGAGGCGATGATTTTGAAATGCGGCGACGGCTGTTTGAAGAACGTGATGGCGAATATCGGCATCGACAATGGTTACATTGCGATTTGAGTGATGAAGAACGATTTTAATATTGCGGCCGCGACCCGTAATGTAAGGGGCGATGATGGACCGCAAGGAGTAGGGTGGATTGTGAATAATCATGTGTTCTCTAAGGAGAGAATGTAGTTCTGAAATGTTTATATCTTGATGCACAATACAATTTAATTCAGTTGACATTTTTTTCATGTATTTTACTTATATACTCTACTAGTCCGTTTTAGAATTTGCTGGGGTACTTTCCGTGGGTGTTGTGGGAGGTGAATTGGGCGATATTTTTTCATACAATTGTTTAAAGTAAGGCTTTAGACGTGGTACAGAGGACACTTCCTGGGCGGCGACAATGCCACATATAAATCCTATCAAAAAAAAGAACATTTCTTTGAAAATATCGCCATTAAGTACTCCTTTATGCCGAACTCGGCATATCCCCCGTGAATAAAGGAACGGTTTCTTGTTCTGCACTTTCAACCGACTCTGAGTTTGCCGTATTATTTTGCAAAGCGGGTTTATTCCACCATTGTTGAAGTTGTGCATGAACAGAAGGCAATGGCAATTGTTGTCCCATCCAAACTCCTATGATCCATCCAAATAAAAATTCCAACATGTTCTATCCCGAAAATCCAAATATGTCTTGTAGTTGTTTTTATACGAAATTATGGGATTTTACACTGCGTCGATGGACTCGGCAATAACTTTCCATCGTGCTCCACAAGGTAAAATGGACTTGAGCCATTCGATTCCGCCTTTTTTATACTCTGCGCGCAATTGCGTTACAGTTGCGATCTGAACAGCTGCCAAAGCTGCCGCCGTCTTTGGGCCAATGCCTCTCAGTTGTAGTACGCCAGTTCCCTTTTTTAGGTAAGTTCGATTGCGGGGCAACGCATTTTTGGTGGGAGGTAGGCGTTTTCCGAAGGTAAGATTCATGCTTCGCCGTTGAACACCGGGGCCCCTTTTAAGCAATGGAACAGACCGTTTTTTTTGAGGAGTAGTATTGGGGCTCGTGGTTTTATGAGCATGAGCGCATAATTCCGACAATGCTTTGGCGTCATCGATGGCGACGTGTGCATTGTAATGCTTTTTGAATATATTTTTATACAGAATGGGTTGAGAGTATGACACGTGTCCAGGAATCAATTTTCTAAACAGACGAAGAGTATCCGTCTTCAATATGTTATCGGGTATAGGAACTGAAACGCGCATACTACACCCGTCCAATACTTTAAAATCAAACGCGTTTCCATTGTGTGCCAACCATACCGGCAAACGATGTTTTGTAGTAAAATGAATCAGGCCTAAAAGCCCCTGTTTCTCAGTCACAAAGTCTGGGCCTGTTTCAGGCTGATTGTGCCATCGAACAAAGTCTTTTGCACGCGCGTCTACTTGACGCGCAAGCCATACTTCGGGCGATTCTGGATGTTCAAACATGCTTCTGTTTAATGATTTGCGATGCACCAAGACACGCGACCAAAAATTCAATGTTCGCGTGGGATTTTGATGGATTTTTCGCAAGTATTGAAATAGATCCTTGGTGGAATGGATTGGTGCTGAATTTGGAATGGGGTTGACCAATGCCTGGTATGTTAAAGTAGGGGTTTTCCAAGCGACAGCTCCAATTTCTAAGATCCTCGTTTCGTATCTCTTTTTTCCAGAAGGACGAATATGATCTGGAATTTTCGCCGTCAAACTCGTTTCTAAATCTACGCAAATTCCATTTGGAATCATTGATATTATAAAGTGAAGGTGTTATATACAGTATATTGTGAAAAGTTTGTGAAAAGGGTAGCATGGCCAAAAAGCCAATCATATATACATTTGTAGGTTCTTTTATAGTTACGATTCTTTCTCTTCCAAAGCTTCTTTCTCGGGTTCCGCCGAACATTCTACTTCTTTACGTCTTGTATACAGATAAACATAACTTCCAATGGCTATAAGGCCGGTAATCGCAGCAGCTGTCCATACGTGTCTGTGAATATTTATAGGCATTTCACTGGTAATGATTGCTTTTATACTGTCATTATTTACACAGGCCACCATAAAATATAAATACGAAACAAGCCAGGGGCAGGATCATAAACATGAACATTAATAATTTGAACGGTAGCCACGTGCATCTGCGACAGCATCGAAAAGCGCGAGAATCGTGTGATTTTTGTTGCACCATAATCAGATTTTCGCGGTACGACACAAACATATTGTCATAAATATCCACGGCAACTCCTGGCAAATAGGTAAAGTATGCGCGCTCAAACTCATTGTCCATGTCCATGAGCCATTCCATAACCAGCGTGTTACAAAACATGTTGATAAAGTCGGGTTCTGAAAAGATGACCCATAAATTCGTCATGTACACCAATAGATTGAACCCAAACTCTTGTATCGTATCCGCCATGACGATGTACGAAGTGGAGGGTATCATTTTTTTTCGATGGGTCCGATCGACAATGCTGTCCCACAAAAAGAACGACTTGATAAAGTAAAACATGGCCACGGCCGACATCATGAGTTTCTCTTGAATAAACGCACGGTTTGGACATAGGCCCCCGTCATAAGTGCGTACCTGGTGTGACGCAATGGCAATATACATGAGCCATTGCGTCAAGAAAACTAAAATGGGGAGAGCGAATAAATAGCTGAATATGTGAGAACAATATGCAGTGTTGCGTTTTTTCAAGGTGTTATTACGATAGCCACGAGTCCAATGATAATGAAAAAGACTAAACATGCCAAACTTTGGATCTAACAGCACTTCCTCCATCTTTTCGTCCGGCGACATTACATCATTTTCCAAATCGTTTAGTTTGGGGGTGACGCATGACGGCAACACTTTTTTTTCAGTGTTTGAACCAACAAAGGTATCGCGGGCCAAAGATTCTTGCACGCTTGCTTTCAAAAAATCAACCGTTGACATTATACAAACAAATTATAGTATTAAAATTAAAATTTGACTTAAGAGTTACTTATTCTATGCGTCGCAACGTCCCTTAAACAAGAACATGTTCAAAGAATTGAAACCGATAAAAACTACACAGCCGGCCACCAAACCGATCACGGCCAAAGCTCTCGAATCGTAATCCGAGTAGAAGACATTGTTCTCCAGATTGGCCTTGTACGCGTCATCGTCCGCGAACTCGGTGAAATTGAACCATCCCACAAGTCCCGCGAAAAGACCGACGTTGACGAGCTCGAAGAGAGGCTCGAGCTTCGTGTGAAGCGAGGTGCCGCAGCCCGTCCGCTGCTCGACCGGGGTGTTAATCTCCTGGAACCCGTGGTTCAGGAGCGACCAGGCAAAGAGTACGCCGTTGATAATGGCCGCCGACAGTGCAATGGCAAACAACGTCTGGTTTTGTACCTCCTCGTCGGAATCCGCCTGGAGGGCGACACATCCGTCCTGTGTCTGTGCATCCGCGCCGCCAAGCTGACACTGCTCGTAACGAGGTTTGTCATCGTTGCCAAAGGGCGCGTTCAGAGCCGCTGCAATCAGCGAGCTGAATAAGGTCATCAATCCATATACTATGTTGAGCATCGTAATGCGAGCTGAAAGTCCATGATCTTCTAAGAAACCCATTTTTATTTTATGACAAAGTTTTGGTGTTTATATAGCGTCTTTTTATAAATCGGTTCACCACCTCTTTTTCATAAAGAAAAGGTCGCGCCACACCCACACATTGAATTTGCATTTGGATTCGTAAATACAAATCGTGACCCCATAATATCTTCCTTCCAATCAATTTCTGTTCCCAATAAATGAAACATAGACGCATTACACGTCCATAAATTCACAGACGATGACAAAACCTGTTTTTCCGCGTCTTGAAGACCCGAAACTGGTTCGAGCACATATTCAAATCCGTTACATCCTCCAGAGCGACAATAGAATAACATATCCGAACCCCGGCTCGCCAACTCGCGAATGGCCCTCTTTGTTACGCGAATAGCCATACATGGTATATATCAATATTTATATATTAGCGATATGCACCACAGTGCGCACACGTGTAATGCGACCGATGTCCGCGGTCATCGAAGTCGCGTTCCCAAGCATGTGTGCAAGACTTTTCAATAGCGTCTTGTTTTGCGTCTATTAATCTGCGCAATGACTCTAGTTGACGGTGTCGCGCCCAATAATGCTGACGCAAGGCCGCCAATTCTTTCTCGGGCGTCATGTTTGGGTAACTGTTCTGATATCTTGGAAATCGTACAGAATTACCACACGCTTTATTGTGCTTTTCAGTGTCATAAAGGGTCAAAATATGCATCATAGCAATATCGACGTCTACCACTCGCTGAGGAGAGGGAGAATCCAACGCCCGAAACGTATCCACAATTTCCCATTGCTCGGCCAACGACATTTTTTTAGTACATTATTCATTTTATACATTAAAAATCACATAATTATAAAACATTACCATTCTTATATTATTTTTTTAAAATAGAAAAATGATGCTCGAGATGACATGAGAGACGATATCGAGAATGTTTTAAAAACATTAAACCATGTTCGGGTAACTTGGCTGACTTAATATTCCACACTGGCCTTTCTCTTGTGAACCACCACGTTGCAGACGTATATAGCCGTCTTCACCCCATTTTGTACCCCATCTGTTTTTTACTTTATAATAGTCAATACCATCAAGACTGGTGCCGTACCCCACAACCAACACTCCATGGTCCAACGTAGAACCACATTCTTTCGTCAACACGCCACTCGAGTAAAATTGAAACGAAGCCTGATCGGCCTCAATGGCCACGGACACTGGCTGCTGAACCAAAGCCGACATAAGCGCATGATCCGTACTTAGCACGTTTGTATAGCTTTTGACTTTGCTGCCTGGTACTACCGTGCACGTCAAACACGCCGAACCCGTCGAACCCGTCGAGCCAGACGTGTACGGATAATCTTCCAACGAACAAAGGCCGTCGTTGCTTTTTTCCCAGGCAAAAGCTTGGTCCATGAGTCCACCGTCGCACCCGTTACCTTTTGTGTCACAGTCCACTATTTGTTGCATGGAAAGGTCCTGTAATGGGCCACCATTGACCGCAATGGCACCTTCAATGGCACCCACAGCGGAAAACGTCCAGCAAGAACCGCATGTTCCCTGGTTTTTTACGCTCGTTACAGCACCTGCAGAGACCCAATCGACCGATTTAGGCAACCTTGAAACGCGTATAATGTCAGACGGGCCCAAAAGCTGCCGACGGCGAAGATTGGGCAAAACGTTGGCAATACCACCTGTGTACGCCTTCTTCCACTCTTCCGCCGTTAGATGACCAAATTGGTTCATCGCCATCTTGAATGTTTGCGTGGAATCGCGATTGTGAGCGTGAATGCGTTTTAAATTTTCCACGAATATTTGATGACGCCGAACGTATTCGTCGGGATCTTCAAACGTTTTTTCGTATTCGGCGAGCCATTCTTCAAATAGATATTCGGTGTAGGCACTGCTGGTCTTGCACACAGAAAAATCGTGGTCGGATAAAACAGCGGCCGAAGCAATCCCAAGGAGACTTACAAAAAAGAGCATAAGTACAATCAGAAAATAAACTTATATACGAAAACTTCTTACTTGCTGAATAAGTTATCTAGAATAAAATAAAGAATCGTAATGTTAAACCTTTTCACAGATTCTGCGCAACCAGTTTCTCCGTTAACGCATTAAAATTCGTCACGAGAGCGCGGTTGCATTCTAGAATCGCTGCCAGAGCCGGCGACGTCTGAATTGGTTCAAAACAAAGCTTTTTGGGCGTTTGAGACGAAGAAGACGACGACGAAGACGAAGAAGAAGACGGAATGGAAGGGAATGGCGTATCGCCTTTTTTTTTCCCAAACTCGCGAAGCAATATCTTGCGATTGAGATCGCTGACACCGTCTGGAATGTACCAGTACTTGTAGTGCGTAAGAGAATTCTCGCGGTACTTGGCACCCAGTGCTTCCGCCGTCTTTTGGTCACGATTGTACACATAAATGGACTTTTCCGTCTTTGCTTTTTTGGCTGCGTGCTGGTCCTCGGGCGAAGGTGGGTCCATGGCGCGCTTCCGCCGAACAGGGGAAGCGCGACCACCAGTGTCGCTTTCGTTGGCCTCAGAAGCACCGCCTTCGTTTTCTGTGACCTCTGGAGGGTGCGGCGATGAGTCGGGCGTACGGGGAGACCCACCGGGGTCGGCCGCGGCTGCAACGGGGTTGGACATGATTGTTCCTGTAGAAAAAGAAGGGAAACGTCAGGGTAAAAAATTACCTGTCAGGAAAAAAAAGAAAACTATGTCTGATGATATTGCCTGAAAACGGGTCTTTCTAAAATCTCTACGGCCCATTCTTTACCCATTTGTCTGGCATATTCCACGTCAAAATTTGTCCTATCGGCTCCCCTTTGTAACAAATACTCTAGACAGCTTGGAGCGTCATCGTCGTCCCGATCTCCAACATCATTCAAATACCCAATGGCGAACAGCAATAACGTGCCACCTTGCCCGAGTATATCATCGTCTCGATAATGTATATTGGCACCCTTTTCCTCAAACAGCCTTTTTAGCAGTGGCAATTTCTCCGTAAGGTCTACACGACTCAACGTTTCGAGTACGAGCGGCATTGGGTCTTCATTTTCCGCGAGTCTATCAATGCGCGCGTCAACAGCGTCTTCTGGGAATTCAAACCGTCGGTGCTGGACATGTCCCGATGCTGTAGAATCTTCGTACATAATGTTATCAAAGCGACTGGACCTTTTATAGGGATCATTCGCTAGAAAATTTTGTCCTGAATATTTCAGGATTCCTGAATATTTCAGGATTTGGGACGCGGATGTTCTGCGATCCATTTGTCACGCCATTCTTGATAATTTTTTTCGGGGCCCCACCATTCTTTTTTTTTCGGAAAACGACCGTATTTTTTCATCATTTCTTTTTTGGTCAGACCTCCACGCTGGGCCAGGTTACGCGCCCTCGAAAACTTGTGCTTCCAGGTGGATCTGTATGCGTAATCCTTTGGCGCTTTGGTCATGTTCATTGAAATCCTTGGCTTTAAATAATATATTCTATTAAAGTGTGCATGTCACATATGCATGCGTGATCCAACCTGCGATCAGTGCAAGCGCAAATGCGTAAAAACGCCAATCGGTCATTACTCAATTATTTGCAAAGAGGAAAAGGTGTTATGCATGTCATGTTACGAGAACCGACTTCGACGCCAAGAATTTTTTTACAAACACGGTAACGTATTAGAATACCTTCATAAACGCAGTATAAAAAAATAATGTGTGTTGATTAAAGTATTATTTAAAGTTCGTCCTCATCTTCTTCGTCTTCTTCATCGTCGTCTTCTTGTGGCGAGCTTGTGTCGTAGGCTTGTTGGACAATCGGATTGGCAATAGCCTCGAGTTCTTTTTGCTTATTTTCGTAGTCCTCTTTTTCTGCCTCTTGATTGTCGTCGAGCCATTCCAGAGCTTCTTTGATAGCGTCTTCCAATGTTTCCTTGTCTTCTTCGCTGATTTTGTCCGCAATTCCCTTTTCTTCATCGTCTAACGAATTTTTGAGATTGTAACAGTAACCCTCGAGCGCGTTACGTCCATCAATACGCTCCTTGGTGCGTTTGTCTTCTTCTGCAAACTCTTCGGCTTCCTGCACCATGCGTTCAATTTCCTCTTGGGAGAGTCTTCCCTTTTCAGCCGTAATCGTAATTTTCTCGGATTTACCGGAACCTTTATCTTCGGCGGCGACTTGCAGAATACCGTTGGCATCAATTTCAAAGGTGACTTCAATTTGCGGTTGTCCTCGCGGAGCGGGCGGAATGCCAGTCAATTCAAATTTTCCCAAAAGATGATTGTGTTTTGTCATGGCGCGTTCTCCCTCAAAGACTTGAATCATGACGGTGGGTTGATTGTCTTGATAGGTAGAAAAGGTTTGGCTTTTTTTGGTAGGGATGACCGAGTTTCGCGTGATCAACTTGGTCATGACACCGCCGACGGTTTCGATTCCAAGAGAAAGTGGCGTGACGTCCAACAAAAGAATGTCTTTTGTGGCCTCGCCACCGTCACCGGATAGAATGCCTCCTTGTACGGCAGCGCCATAAGCGACAGCTTCGTCAGGATTGATGCCAGCATTTGGTTTTTTACCGTTGAAAAAGTCTTGGAGCATGGCGCGCACTTTTGGAATGCGCGTAGATCCTCCGACAAGAACAAGTTCGTCCACTTCTGACTTTTTCAGGCCAGCATCTTCAAGTACTTTTTTTACAGGTCCGAGCGTCTTTTTGAACAAATCTTGGTTGAGTTCTTCAAACCGTGCTCGTGTCAACGTTTCAGAAAAATCAATACCGTCGTACAATGCTTCGATTTCAGCTCTTGCCTGAGGTTGTGTGGAGAGGGCGCGTTTGACACGTTCGGACTCGCGTCTTAGTTTTTGCATGGCCCGCTTGTCTTTAGCAATACTGACTTTATGCTTTTTTTTAAAGACTTTCATGAAATATTTCATGATACGTTGGTCAAAATCTTCTCCGCCGAGATGTGTATCACCGTTCGTCGCGAGGACCTCGAAAACACCGTTGTCAATGGTAAGGAGCGTAACGTCAAATGTACCACCACCCAAGTCAAAGACGAGGATGTTTTTTTCGCCCCCCTTTTTCTCTAAACCATAGGCTATGGCGGCCGCCGTGGGTTCATTGATAATGCGCTCCACCCGAAGTCCCGAAATGGTTCCGGCGTCTTTTGTCGCCTGCCGTTGAGCATCGTTAAAATATGCGGGGACGGTAACAACTGCGTTTTTTATTTCTTTGTCCAAATAGCTTTCCGCAGTTGCTCGCATCTTTTGAAGAATCATGGAAGACACTTCTTCCGGCGCAAACTGTTTCTTTTCTCCATTGATGGTAACTTCCACGTACGGCTTGCCCTGACGATTCACGACGTTAAAGGGGAACAATTTTTTGTCAGCTTGCACCGTTTTATCTTTAAAATTGCGCCCTATAAGCCTTTTGACGTCAAAGACTGTGTTTTCTGGATTAATAGTGGCTTGATTTTTGGCGGCGTCACCGACAAGTCTTTCGCCTTCAGACCATGCCACGTACGAAGGCGTAATCCGATTGCCCTGGTCATTGGCAATTATGTCCACTTGGCCGTTTTGGAAGACGCCGACACAAGAATATGTCGTACCGAGGTCAATACCAATTGTCGTACCAATGATATCGTCCTCATCGTCGTCATCGTCTTGCGCAAAAAGCTTGACAATGAAACAAAATAACAGGAAAAGACGCATTTTATAACCTAAATATTCAATTACAAAAAAAGAAAATAACATATTCGTTAATTTATGATGAGTTTGGTGATTCCGAGTTAGAAATCTGGACTTGATAATGATACATTTTCGGATCACAACAATCTGAGCGTAGAATTTTTTCTTCAATTTGTCCAAGACCCTGTTCTCCAGGATGCGCACGATGCCAATCGCAGCGCTCCCAACGGTTATTTGGAATCGCGCTAGTGGGGCTCGGCGGCTGTAATTTGTTCAGTTGTAACATGGTCCCTTCTACGCGTTCAATACGCATGTCGTTACTTAAAATACGATAATGCAATTCGTCGTCTTCTCCACCACAACCCCAGTAATCATTGGGGAATCCGTTTATATCGTGAAAGTCACCAGATCGCATCAAAATAACACCTCCTAGTTTTTCGTGGCTATTGGTGGATCTAATATGGCGCACGGTTTTAGGCGGCAATGGTTTGCCGTATTCCTGTATGACTTCTGTTGTTGGTAAAATGTTCAAATTATGAAAACAAAGGACGTCTTCTCGGCCGGAACCACATACAGAGACTCCGATGTTTAAAAGACCACCACGAT
>MDTA01215916.1_pt1 | contig 11290 bp, 13 predicted proteins | sample 811151 | NCBI WGS metagenome assembly MDTA01 (sample SAMN05326648, study PRJNA326480) | marine metagenome | isolation source: seawater | place: Indian Ocean: South | collected 2010 | reverse complement strand
TTAATAATTTTTTAGTGATGAATTTAGTGTCTTCATTATAATTTTTAGTTTGAAACATATTTTGAATTAACTGATTTTTTAATATATTATTTTGATTTTTATAAATATCATAAGTAGATTTTAATTTTCTCAAATCTCCTTGTATAAAAAGAACCATATTATTAATTAAGTCTAATTCTAAAGTAGGCATTAATAATTTAATTATATGAGTGATATCTTTATCAACGGGTTTTTTAATTTCAATAGAAGTACATATTTTCATCATTTCTTTTATTTTTTTATCAATATGATAATTACCTATACAAATTATAGGTGTCATAGTAATTCTTTCTTTTTTTTGTTTTTTGGTTTTTTTTGGACGAATTAATTTAATTAAAGCATTTATACCACCTTTATCGCCACTATTCATACCATCAATTTCATCCATAATAATAGCTATTTTTTTTGGTTTATTAAAGTAACTAAGAATATTTTTATCAGACATGTTGTGTTTTGTAATAGTTTCTATTACTGATTTATTTCTAACATCGCCGGCATCAAATCTAATAATATCATAGTTTAATTTTTTTAATGTATCATTTACGAATCTACTCTTACCAGAACCGGGAGCACCATAAATATATATACCTCTTTTGGTAAGTAAATTATTTTTATTATTTTCAAAATTACTTAAAGCATTTATTAAAGTGGTTTCACAATCCTCTCTATGTAATAATTTTATCAAATTTAATTGGTCCATAACCTTTTATTAAAATAAAAAAATATCTTTATATATATTCTTAAGTATTCTTAATTAATTATATTTCTGGATAATTTTTAAACAATTACCTGATCCATAATCACGGCATAAAGTTTTTAAATAATCAAAATAACTTTTATATTTTGTTTTTTTATATCTCCAGTATCTTATTTTACTCCATTGACCCATTCTTTTGTAATGAAGAACACTAAATGGATAATGTAAATCATTTCTAACTAAATACCTTATAAAATTTTCATTAATAACTTCTACTTTACTATATTTTCTAGCATAATTATCATTTAAATTTGTAATAAAATATTCATTATAAAAATCTTTATTACAATAAGATAACCATTTAGGATTTATAAAATTATATATAAGATTAATAATGTCTTCAGGTAGTTGGTTCATATTATTGATATTGAATTATAAAATATTTAATATCAATTTATTTAACATAGTCCAACATTAGTTATACCATCCCATGCTACGCCGCAATCTTTTGCCCATAAGCATTTATTCCTTCTTCCTTTAACACCTTTAAATCTATCACTACTGAAGTCAGCAGGATTAGCACAATTGTTCCCTAAACCTTTAACATTATCACATTTATTTCCAGATTGTACTTCAAAATAATCGGGACAATGGGGAACATAAGGAGGCCATATTTGATTAGCTTTAGCTTGCTGGATCATAACCGCAATAATAATCATCATAAAAATAAATATAACTGTCGCAATAGATAAAACAGCTGTTTGAAATTCGTGTGCCATATATAAATTAGTAAAATATTATTTTTTATGTTGTATAAATATATATATATGAGTGAATATACAAAACAATACAATGGACGAATAAATATTATGGGGCCTAATACTGGAGATATTTTTCAATTATATGATAGAATTCCAGTAGATAAAAAAGCAACTGAATACAATGACGCAATGACGGGAAATTGGTCATCAACGATTTTATCAAAAGCTTTCTTTTCAGCAGAAAATATTCAGATTATACAAAATGCTATAAAAGCTGGTGTATATCATAATTCTAAAGGAACTTATGTCATTGGTGATCAAGACGAAGATACATTAAAAATAGTAATGAGAAGTACATTTCTTCAATTTTCTAGTAATAGCTCACAAAACATAACTGGACAAATAAGTAATTTGAATCAATTAGTAGTTGATTATGCTGTTCCACAAATTATTGGAGAAGCAGAAGGATATATTAAATATAAAAATGATGTAAGCACATTAGCCGTTCCTATGAAAAGACCAAAATCTACATATCACACTAATACTTTACAACAAAAAGACTGGTTTTAAATAAAAAATTTACTCAATGAATTATACTTAAAATTTAATTATAATTTATTTTTTTGATTTTTTTGATTTTCTTTTTTTAACTTTCTCTCCCAACATTCTAGCTTTTCTAGCAATTTTATATTTTTCATATTCTTTATCAAATTCTTTTAAATCATGCATCCATAACTGCTGAATTGTTTTACTAGACAATGTATCATATTCAGTTTGTTTTTGCTTACATTCATTCAACAATTTTTCAATGTTTTCTTCTTCTAATTGGTCAAATGTCATACTTCTTAAATATTTAAATTCTTCATCATTGTCTATCATTGCATAATTTCTATCAAATAAAAGTTTAATTACAACATCCTTTTTCTTTTTTCTTAAATCAATAATATTATCACATTGTTCTTTTATGAACCTCGCTCTATTACTCAACAAAACAATTTTTCGTTGTAATTCTTTCAATTGATATTCTTTTCTTAAATTATATCCATCAAGTCTTATAGGATAATAAACAGATATAATATCGTCTATTGTTTCATATCTTCTTAATCTTTGCTTATCATCAAATAAATTCATATTTGATGTGCTTTTAGTAGTATAAAGTTTCAATGTTTTTTCCAACAAGTTAATATTATTATCTACTTTTTTAGATATTAATTTTGATAAAACACCCGGTTGAAATTTAATTGTAAAATCTATAAGAGCATCAGTGCACATATCTTTAATATTTTTAATAATAGCCTTTTTCTTTTTATCATCCATAAGAGTTTCTAAAAATGCTTTATATGGAACAGTCCATGTTCCTACTGGTAATTCGGTAATTTGAATAGTATCAAAACTTATAGTTTTATATGTGCCTTTAATTAACCATTTACTTTCATCTAATTTAATGATATCTCCTGTGAAACCTTCATAATAAGGTTTCATTTCTTTCTTTAGAAATTTTGATGAATTAGTTAATTTATTTTTGATATAATTACTAATATCCATTGGATTATAACTCAATCCTTCATAACTATAACCAGTTCCTATACCTTTACCACCATTAACTAAAATCATTGGTAATATAGGCAAATAATATTCAGGTTCTACTTTAGTTCCATCATCATCAAGATAATTTAAAATAGGCGCGTCTAAAGGATTATTGATATGTTTCATTAATGGATTGATTTCTGTGAAAATATATCTTTCACTAGCAGCGTCTTTACCACCTTCTAATCTTGTTCCAAATTGCCCTTTTGGCAATAAAGTATTAATGTTATTACTACCAGTAAATTCTTGTGCTAGTCCTACAATAGTTTTATTTAAACTCATTTCACCGTGATGATATGCCGAATGTTCGGATACATAACCAGAGAATTGTGCTACTTTAATTTCATTAACTAAATTTCTTTTGAATGCCGAAAAAGCAATTTTTCTCTGACTAGTTTTGTAACCATCAATCAATGAAGGAATGGATCTTTCACAATCATATTTTGAAAAGTGAATTAATTCTCTATCAATAAAATCTTCATACGAAACTTTCTTTTTGGTATTATCTAAAACATTATCCTTTTGATAATTCCCTAACCAATCTTTTCTATCATCCGCTCTATTTTTATTAAAAGCTTTATCTATTGAATTATCACAATTCTCGTCAAATGTAAAAGTAACAATTTTTCTCTTTTTAAAATATTCTTTAAATTCTTTAGCCGTGCTCGTTCCTAGACCTTTATAATATTTCGTTTTCCAACCTTTTTGAGGTGTTGTTTCTTTCCATTTTAAATAATCCGATTCATTGTAAAATGATAATTCAGCTTTACCTTTAGTTGCTTTTAAAATTGGAGTATTCATAAAGCCTAAAAAGTTATCTATTTTAATCAAATCGTGCCATTGCGAATGGAATAAATTAATACATAATCCTTTAATATGACTACCATCTAAATCCTGATCAGTCATAAATAATAATTTTCCATATCGTAACGATTTTTTCATTTCTTCTTTTGTATAACTTTTACCTGCTTCTAATCCTAAAATTTTTTTTATATTTGTAATTTCATCATTTGCATTAATTCTTTTTGCTGTGATATCTTTAACATTCATTAATTTACCCTTAAGCGGGAATACACCAATAAAATCTCTGTCTTCTTTTGTAAGACCAGATACAATACCAGATTTAGCTGAATCCCCTTCCGATAAAATTAATGTGCATTCCATTGATTTAGGACCACCTGCTTTATTAGCATCAATCAATTTTGGAACACCTCTTATTGTTCTACATTTTTTACCATTATTCTTTTTACCAGCATTAGTATCTTTAATTTCATTTAAGCTAATAGCAGCATCCATTACACCCATTTTTGCTAATTTTTCTATGAATTTATCACTAACTTCACATTTAGAACCAAATTTTCTAATTGGTGTGCTCATAAAATCTTTAGTTTGACTATCAAAACTGGGATTTTCAATTACACAATTAACGAAAATCATCAACTGTTCTTTAATAGCCGTAGTTCTGACAGTAATTTTTTTTCTTTTTTTGATATAATCTACCATTTTTTTTGTAATTTGATTAACTAAGTAATCAACATGTTTTCCACCTTTAGTTGTATTTATACCATTAACAAATGAAACTTGAGCAAATTCATCTACAGGTGTTAAACATACACTATATTCCCATCTTTCACATTCTTCACTTAAGCGTGGTGTTTGTAATTTAGGACCTATGTATCTTTCAATATAATCTTCAAATGATTTGATTGGTAATACTTCTCCATTAAATGTTACTTTTACACATTTATCTGTAACAGCAGCAATATCTAATGTTCTTTTTTTAAATAAGTTAAACATATCATCGGATAATCCTTTCAATCCAAATCTTTCATAATCAGGTAACCATCTTACTTGAGTATATGGCTTACTATTACATTTTTCAATCTCAGGCTTACATAAAGTTTTCAAATTGTTTTTAAATTTTTGAGTATATTTTAATTTTCTAATATGATCAACAGTTTCAATTTCACCCCATTTGGCATAAATTAACACTAATTTAAAACCAAATCCATTTTTACCACCAACTATTTTTTTTTGTTTTTTATCATAATTTGTTGATGTTCTTAATCTACCAAATATCATTTCTGGTATCCACCATTTTTTTTCTGGATGTTTGGCAACATCTATACCATTACCTCCATTTCTCATTGTAATAACACCAGTTTCTTTATCCACAATTATGTCTATATTTTTTACTTGAACTATTCCTTTTTCTTTTTTCTTTTGTTGTAATCTAATTACATGATCACGACAATTTACAATACCCTCATCAAAACACTTATATAACCCGGGAACCCATTTTATACTACTTCTATTAAATTTATCATTTTCATTTAAAATCCAATCAGTTTTTTCATCTTCTTCTACTGCTCCAATATAAGTATCAGGAGCATCATAAATATGCTCTCTGGCAGTTTTGGATTGATAAGTTTTTGCTAATTGTGCGCTCTCAGAAGACATTATATTGATACATATATATACATTTATTTATATCAATTTTTTTATAATATCAAATTTAAATAATACTTAAATTTAGAAAAATATTAATTTGCGTTTATATTTTTTTCTATATCAAATATATAATGGTAAATAATGCAGTAAGGCAAAGTGACGGTATGTACCATGTTGGTGGAAAAAAATATAAACATTTAGTTGGTTCTAGAGTTATGGTTTGGAATGGTACCGCTGAAAAAACCCAATATGGACGAGCCGGTTTAAGGAGAAAAGATTTAGTTAAAAATAAATGGGGTCGTATTGTAAGTAGAAAAAAACATACTAGTGGAAAAAAAAATGGTTTGAAACGCTTACACGCAAAAGGATACTTCACTCGTAAAGGTAAATTCGGTGTTTTCAAAAAAGGAAGTAAAAGTCCAAAAAGACGCACCAAAAAAAGAGGTAGAAAAAAGAAAACTAGAAGATGTCGTCATAAATCTGGACCAAAAAAAGGTAAATTCAAGAAATGCACCAAAAGACGCAGACGCCGCCGTTAAATAAATTGATATTATAATTTAAACTTAATAAATTATAATAGTATAATGATTTTTCAGATAGGAATAATTATATATATAATAGGTATTGCATATGCCGGTCACTATGTAGATAAACATGGATTAGCAGGAAAGTAATAGGAATTGAAACAAGTTAAATATAATAATTTATATAGTATATAATGGATATTTCAAGAGCTAAAGACATATTAGATTATTGGTTTTCAAAAGGAATTTACACACCAGATTATGACAAATGGTTCATGAAAAGTCAAGACTATGACGAAGAGATTAAGGAGAAATTTGGTGATTTATTAAAAGAAGCTGAACAGGGTAAAGGTTTTGGATGGCTTCATACAAAAGATAGTTATGTTGCTTATATCATATTATTAGACCAATTTAGTCGTCATATTTATAGAGGTAGTGGTGATAGTTTTAAAAATGATAATGGTTGTTTAATATTTGTTGAATTAGGGTGGGAAATGTACAAAAAACAATTAGAAGGATATGAATATATGTTTGCGTTTATGCCTTTTATGCATTCTGAAAATATTGAATATCAAAAGAAAGGTGCGGGGGAGTTTGAGTTTCAAAAAAATCTATATAGAGGCGACGATGGTAAAACTAATTCAAGATATGGATATAGACATGTATCTATACAGGCCTCTTCTGATATGTATTCTATTAATGAAAAAACAAAATATGACAAAGAATGGGAAATGTTAAAATCTATGGAACCACACATTATTGGACATAAACAAACTATTCAAATGTTTGGTAGATTTCCAAAGAGAAATGAAGCTCTTGGTAGAGAAACCACTATTCAAGAAGAACAATATTTAAATCGCGAAGAAGTAAAAAAAAGACCATATTAATTTCTTTAATATTTATATATGAAAAATATAAACATTAAGGATTTTTTACTAATATTTTTAATTTTATTTTCTGTTGATTTTACATTTATAAAATATGTTTTAGGTCCATTATTTAGCGTTCAAATTAAAAATATTCAAGGTTCGGTGATGACTGTCAAAACATTACCAGCAGCTTTTGCATGGTTTGTGACAGTGGCTGTATTATATTATTTTATTATTCGCGAAAACAAAAGTGAATGGGAAGCAGCAATTTTAGGATTTTTAGTATATGGCGTATATGAAGGTACTAGTTATGCTATAATAAAAAATTGGACATTTAATACTTTTATTATTGATATTTTATGGGGAACTACATTGTTTTTCGTATCAACAAAATTATTTTACAAAGTTAAAGAGTTAATTTAACCTTCTTTATTAGATAGTCTTTTATCTTTTTTATTAATTTCAAATTCAACAAGTCTCATCATGTAACCATAACCAGAACTATCCCATCCTAAATCCAAAACTTTGTTACCAATAATTTTCAAAGCTATTCTTTCTTCTTTTGACCACCATTCATCTCCACTCCACATAAATCCCCTTTGTGGATCGGGTCCCTTACGAAACATTTTTATTATATCATCCTTTTTTTCATGTGTGTATATAAAATTAGTTATAATTTCTAAATGCTGGTTTGCGATTACTTCCATACTGCTGATAATTAAATTTATATGAATTTAAAAAAATTCATATCAATTTATCTTGAAGTCCAATATTCTTTTAAAATTTTATTATTTTTAATAAATTCTATTGGTATAATTTGTTCAATATATTTTTTAAAATAATTTTTACTTGCAATATTGATAAAATTATTTGCACCAGCATAACCACAATATGCTCTAAAAGCTTCTAATTTTGTAACATCATTTTTTAAATTTTTATCAAAACTATTATCTAGTGCCTGTTTAATATCAGATTTTTTATCCCACATTGTACACGAAACATGTTGTACATATTTTTTATTTTTGATAATAACATCAATATAAAAATATTTTATCAATTCTTCTAAATGATATTCTTCTTGTTTCATAATTTTATTTTTTTTATTTTTTAACCATATGCTATATAATTCTGCTAATTCACTCATTTCTAATTCGTCTTCATTTTCATCAAAACACAATATATTTTCAGACCAAAAACTAGTAAAATATCTCGCTGGTTCTAAATATTGACTATTCATATTTTTTAATTCACCTATTTTTCCTAAAAAATCATTTTTATACATTATACTTGGTAGTCCTTTTGTATCTAGAAATAAGTTCCACAAAAAATAAATATCTCTAGATGTTAGTGTATTATTTTCATCAGTTATAATCATTGAATTTTTAAATTCATTTATAATACTATCAATAGTATTATCTCTTAATTGAAAAACATATTTCAAATTTAATTGCCTACTGGCATAATTATCACTATTTACATATCTAACAGAATAATGAATACCAGTCATAAGAATATTTAAAATATTTTCATTTAAAAAATGTGTCCAAAAAGATGTATTATTACAAAAAGCATTTTTTCTGAATTTAATTATTCTAGATTCATTGTAACTTCTTCCATTATATTTGTATTTAAATATATTACTGTTTTTTCCTTTTTCTCCAAAAAATAATTCAAAAGAATTTATTATATATTCAATTAATTGTTTGCTATATTCAGGCACATAAAAAACTAAATGTCTAGTATCTTTTTGAATATATTGTATATTTTGAATATATATATCACCCAGTATAGTCAAAAAATATTTAACATCTTCTTTTGTTTTAGAAAATAGTGGTGTAAAAAAACTAATAATTTTTTGAATTGTATTAGATTCAGGTATAACATGTTTAATATCGCGTTCTTTTATTTTTGAAATAATAGTATCTTTAATTGTTTCACTATAATCAATTAAACCGTTTGAATTTTCCCCACATTCTTCATATATTTGTGCCCATATTATATCCTCATCAATAACTTTATAATCATGATTTTTATATTCTATGAAAGTATCAGTTTCTTTTATATAATAATATTTTTCGCCATCTTCGTATAAAAAATTACATACATAATCATCAATATGTTTTTTAATATCTTCATAACCATTCATATATTCCATTAAATTATCATCAATATAGTCATTTAAAATTTTTAGGGCATCCTTACTATGTTGAAATCTAACACATAAACCATCTATTTTCTTTTTTATCATATTAGTTAAGAGTAGTTCATTCATATGATTATATAAAAATAAATTCTTTTATATAATTTTTTTTCAATATTTTAACGCATAAGTATTTAAAGATTTACAACTTTTAATATATATTATGGCATCCGTTGCTCAACCTAAAAGTGATTACGATTATGTTTTAGAAATTAAAACTGTTCAAATAGCTCCATTCCGAACTTTAATGACCGCGTTGAAAGATATTTTGTTAGAAACAAATATTACTTTTCAAAAAGATGGTATTCGTATTATTAATATGGATAAATCTCATACAATTTTGGCTCACTTGTTTTTAGAAGCTAGCAAATTTGAACATTACTATTGTGCTCATCCAAAAATTATTATTGGCGTTAATATGTTTCACCTGTTTAAACTAATCAATTCAATTGACAATGATGATACTTTAACTATTTATATTGAAAGTTCTGATTACACAGATGGTATTGTTGATAATCTAGGTTTAAAATTTGAAAATGGTGATATTAAGCAACAAAAAATTCAAAAACTGAAATTGATTGAACCTGACGAAGAAGAATTAGAATTACCAGATGTAAAGTTTTCTAGTATTATTAATTTACCTTCGGCAGATTTTCAAAAAATTATCCGCGATCTTTCTAATATATCAGAAAGACTAGAAATTAAATCAGTTGGTAGTGAATTAATATTTAAATGCGTTGGTCCATTTGCAAAATGTGAAATCCGAAGAAGTGAAAGTGGTGGTATAATGGAATTTACACAAAAACAAGATGATAGTATGGTTATTCAAGGAGAATTTTCTTTAAAAAATCTAGGCTATTTCATTAAATGTACCAATCTATGTAATAGTATTGAAATGCATTTAGAAAATGACTTACCTTTAGTTGTAAAATATTCTGTTGCTAGTTTGGGAGAAATTAAACTATGTTTGGCTCCTTTACCTAGTTCATAAATAATATTTATTTAATATATATGATTAAATATCATTTTGGTGTTCCGGGAATTCTAATATGGATAACACATATCCTATTTGGTTTATATTTCATGTTTTTAGGATACGCAATGAATAAAAGTAATCCTTTTAAAACACACGGAATAGTTTTAATTGTTTTAGGTTTTACTATGATATCTTATCATTCACATATATTATTCCTGAAATTATATAATTAATATATATATATGCTAAATAGTGAATTATATATATTAACTTTTGTTATTACTGGATTATGGGATGTAGTATTACGGTCTATGTCCTTAAATTTTAAAAAATTACCTGAAATTATAAAACATTACATGCCTTTCATAGAATACTTACAACCATATTTTGAGAAACATACTTTATTAGCAGCAGCATTAGTAGCGGCATTTGTAGGAGCAACAACACAAGTAATCATTGTAAATTTGATACCTTTTCCAAAAAGATCAAGCAGTTACTATTATGTATTTAAATTTATGTTAATATCATTCATTGTTAGTGCCCTTTATGGTTTTGTAATGAAATTTAGTAAATTATTTCCTAGATTAGATGAAACTTATTATAAAAGATTAGAAGAAGATGGTGGTGTTATTAGAAGTATGTATCATGATGGTATTTCTGGATTAATAGTTCAAATTTCTATATTATTTTTAGTTTATATACGAATTTTTAAATAATTAAATTCTTTATATGATAAGAAGCATAGTTTTAGAAGAAAATAGTAATATGGTGAAAGAAATCAATACTATCAAAGAAAAAATTGATAATATTGAAAAAAAAATAGATGATATCATAAATATATTATTAAATGAAGTAAAAGGTGATTGTAAAAAAATGGGAGAACACATAGATTTTGTAGAAAAAGTATATGATAATGTAAAAAACCCCTTAGGATTTCTTTGTAATAAAATTAATTATTTTAGTAAAAACAATCAAGAATATAATTTAACTGATGTAGAACCAGTTGAATTCTTATCAAATGATGATATTAATGATATTTTACTAGAAAACCAATCAGAAGAAACTGGACAATAATATCAAACCACCTGTTATTGACATATTTTTCATAAAACTAATTTTTTCTTTTGGAACTGTGGGAGGATGATATATTAGTGTTGCTAAAATTGTAAATATTGCCAACCCTATA
>MDTA01025793.1_pt1 | contig 11290 bp, 8 predicted proteins | sample 811151 | NCBI WGS metagenome assembly MDTA01 (sample SAMN05326648, study PRJNA326480) | marine metagenome | isolation source: seawater | place: Indian Ocean: South | collected 2010 | reverse complement strand
GGTCTTAGGTCAGGCTGAAACCAATGCTGAGCCCAGTGCAGTCATGGCACAACGGGTCGATGGTGCTCGACGTACCGCATTGGAGCGTCAAGGCTGTGCTAACGGCGATTTAGGTGCCCGAGAAAGCTTGGCATTGGCTCTTGGCGACCCAGGAATTAATGACTTTTTGTGTCAGGCTTTGGATCGACATCTCTTGTCTCCTCGCGGGCTGTGTCGTGTGCTTCGCGTGAGTCGAACAATTGCTGATTTAGAGGGGAGTCAGCATCTGCACCTAAACCACCTGATGGAAGCGATGAAGTTCCGTCCCATGACTCCTCGTAACGCACTGGCATCGGCCGCTTAATGTGGGGCCTCGATTGGAAGATAAGTCCAATGGAGTGGGACGACTTTCCCGAGCCAGCCATGGGGCGTTTAGGGCTTAACGGACTCCCCAGAGGGCGCATCGTTGCGGTATCCGGAGCCGATCCGGAGCGTCGGCAGCAGCGCCTTTGGCGTTGGGCTTCTCACACCCACGAGCAAGGGCATTATGTGCTTTGGTTGGATCCTTTGGCCCTTTGTATGGATCGAATCGATACTGATGAGGTCGAATTTACTGCGCTGTCCCCTCGGAGTCATGAGGCGGTCAATCAACTTCTTCTAAAGGTTCTAAAGCCAACGGCTGCTCGTCTCATTATTCTCGATAATTTTGATGCCTTGCGACCGGAGTCGAGCGCTGTCGAGGGGACGGCAAGCATTCCCCTGAAGTGGCGTCACGACGCACGTTATCTAGCCACTTGGGTTGGCTTGTGCTGGCGTTATCAATGCACGATGGTGATTGGGCGAAAGTCTTATGCATCCGGTCGTGATCCGGTCGACGACCATGCATGCACTCGCTTTCAGATCAGTGAGACTCGTGGTTCTCTTCAACTTTTGGAGCGGCGACAGTTGGCGGCGGGACCGGGCTGGCGACGATTACCAAGCGACTGATCACGAGCCCGATTTCAAACAGAAGCCACAGTGGCAGTGCCATGGCCACTTGGGTAAACGGATCGGGTGGAGTGACCATGGCTGCGAGCACGAACAAGCCGACCACGACATATTGGCGGTACCGAGCGAGCCAGGCGGGATGAAGAATTCCTAATTTTGCCAAAAGGACCATGAGAACAGGCAGATCGAAGGCGAGTCCAAAGGCGAGCAGCATGGCAGTGATGAAATTAAAGAACAGAGCCATTGAATACGAGGCATGAACAGCCGGAGGAAGCAGTCCGTGAAGGACAGTAAGGGCTGCGGGCAGCACGAGGAAGTAACAGAACAGAACGCCACCCATGAAGCAAAGGGTTCCCGCCAAGAGAAAGGGTAGGCTCGCTCTCTTTTCGTCGCGAGAGAGTGCGGGAACGAGAAAAGCCCACAGTTCTCTGAGGAGAAAGGGCAATCCGATAAAGATGCCAGTGACTGCGCTTATTTTGATGTAGACGAGAAAAGGTTCGATCGGACTCAGCACCACCAAGAGGTTGGGATTCTTTTCCAACAGAGGCAGGAGCGGTCGTTTGTAGAGTTCAAACAATTCCTCCTTGAAAACAAAGGCACCAATTCCCGTCACGAGTACACAGGCGAGGGAGCGAATCAATCGAGACCTTAGTTCATCAAGGTGCTCGAGAAAGGTGAGTTGGTTGGGATCTTGATTCAAGTGCTCTCGGTGCGATTTTGCACCGTTTCCGTCGCTTCCTTAGAGGATGTGACTGGGATCGTTTCACTCCCTGGTGGAAGTTCTCTGGGGTCTTCGATGTCTGCGTTTTTGATCGTGTCTACCATTTCATCGGATGCCTGCCGGAACTCTCGTAGGCCCTTTCCGAGCCCCCGGGCGAGTTCAGGGAGCTTCTTCGGTCCGAAGAAAATGAGCACGACCACGAGGATGATAATCCACTCGTAGCCACCGGGTAGTAGGGCAGCGTCAATCTTCATGGAGTCCTCCTCCCCCGACTCTAGGGTGCCAGCGATGTTGGCATCGAGCAAAGGATTCCCTTGATGGGTGATTGCGCCGCAGCCCCCCCCATTATAGAGGGCCTTTAAAGGACTCTCCTATTGGCCCATCGAATCCTTCTTACATTTCTCTTGGTTTTCGTTGCACTCACGGCTTGTGGTGATCCCTGTGAAGACCTGGGAACTCGTGTCTGTAACTGTCGAGACAGTCGATCCGAAATTAATCTTTGTGCGAGTCAGATGCAGGCTCGAATGGACTTGGCAACGGCCGATGAAACGAGCCAAGGAATTTGTATGGAGCGACTGGAAACATGCGACTGTGATGCTTTGGCACGAGGGGATTGGGCAGCCTGTGGCTTGGCCGAACCGCCATGTGCTGAAGGTGAGGATTGCTAACGATGGCCAGGTTACGAGATATCGACCTGTCCAAGGCGCTTTTCGTTTTGCCGAACCTTTTCACCATGAGTTCCATCGCATGCGGCTTTTACGCAATTCTCAAAGCCAGTTCGAATGAACCGACGTCTCGAGACTTCCTGACGGCTTGCCTAGCGATCGTTTTCGCTGCGATTTTTGACACGATGGATGGCCGCGTTGCGCGCTTAACGAAAACGCAAAGCGATTTCGGAGTCCAACTCGATAGTCTTGCTGATTTGGTGAGCTTTGGTGTCGCTCCGGGGGTTCTCGTGTATCGTTGGGCGCTTCAGGACCATGGGGTGCTTGGATTTCTGTTTGCCTTCGTCTTCGTTGCTGCTGGTGCTGCTCGATTGGCTCGATTCAATGTTCTTGTGGCTCGGGGGCAGGAGGCGACCAGCGACTTCGTTGGCTTATCGATTCCCTTAGGCGCTCTCGCCGTCATCTCCTTGGTCGGGTTTTGTGTTCGAGCCGAGATCGACCCTGCATCATTCCATCGTTTAGTCACTCTCTATGTGGTCGTTGTTTCTTTTCTTATGGTCTCCAATCTGAGGATGCGAAGCTTTAAGGACTTTAGAGTTCGAGGGAGTGCGCTCCTCGGAATCGCTATTTTGTCCCTCATCCCTGCGATTCTCGCGTTTTTCCTCCGTGAACCTTATGGAGTTCTCTTGGCTCTGTCCTGGCTCTACATTTTCTACAATTCAATCCGTGCGGTGTGGCGCCGGGTGTGGACAGCAGCCCCCGAGTTGGTTGCCGAAACGGAAGAGGTCAGCGCAGAAATCTAGGCTTTTTGGACCGCTGTTTCCCAACGAGTTCGTTGGCTGGTCCGCCATTCGTCATCTCGCTGGGGCGTAAAGCGACGCTCTAAAGCCCATCGTTGGCGCACTTCGTCGAGATGCTGAATGGATCCGACGCCAAGCGCTGCGACCAGGGCGGCACCCAATCCGGTGGATTCGAGCATTGGTGGCCTGTCGACGTCGACGTTTAAAAGGTCAGACTGGGTTTGCATGAGTAAGTTATTGGTTGCGGCTCCACCATCGACTCGTAGCCGAGTCAGTGGAACAGGACAGTCGGTCATTGCTGCGTCAAGGAGATCGACGATTTGCAGGGCGATGCCATCGAGAACAGCTCGGGCGATTTGCGCTCGACCGCTGCCTCGGGTGAGTCCCGTGATGACGCCTCGGGCATCAGCTCGCCAGTGAGGTGCCCCGAGGCCTGCCAGAGCGGGAACAAAGGTGACACCGCCACTGTCCTCAACCTGTTCCGCTAATGATTCGATTTCTGCAGCAGAATCGATGATCTTTAATTCGTCTCGAAGCCATTGTACTGCGGCGCCTGCAATAAAAGTTGACCCTTCCAGGGCATAGGTTGTTTCGCCCCTGAGCCGCCATGCGGGGGTGACCAAGAGGCCCTTGCTGGATTGGGGAACTTTTGAACCGCAATTCGCCAGTAGAAAACCTCCGGTCCCATAGGTGCATTTCGCTTCACCCGGAGCGAAGCATGCTTGACCAAAAAGTGCAGCTTGTTGATCCCCAAGGACGCCATGAATCGGAATTCCATCGGGCAACCCACAGAACTCGACGCTGTCGCCAAAGTGACCATCGCAATCGAGAATCTTGGGAAGAACTGATTTCGGAATTCCGAGGTTATCGAGACACCATGCATCCCAGTCACTGGATTGGAGTTCTGCCATCAAAGTCCGACTGGCATTGGTGACATCTGTACAGTGGCTTCGACCCTTCGTTATTTTGTGAATCAACCAGGAATCGATGGTGCCGAAAGCCAAGTCTCCGACGTCTGCTCTACGAAGTCCATCCTCGGTATGGTTCAGGAGCCAGGCGAGTTTCGTGCCCGAGAAATAGGCATCGAGAACCAAGCCGGTGCGCTGGCGGAAACCTGGCTCCAAGCCTTTGTTTTTGAGTGCTTCGCAGAGCGTCGCCGTTCTGCGGCATTGCCAGACGATGGCGTTGTGTACGGCACGACCCGTATATCGATCCCAGAGCACTGTCGTTTCCCGTTGGTTGGTTATCCCGATGGCAGCGATCTGGTCCCGGGATCCAGGGACCGAATCTAAACAAGCATTTGTCGTTTGGACGACGCTCTCCCAGATCGCCTCTGGATCATGCTCAACCCAGGCAGGTTGAGGATAAATTTGCGGAAACTCTTGATTCTTTTTGGCCAGAATCCGGTGTTCTTCATCCACCAGTAAAGCTGTGCTCCCGGTGGTCCCCTGGTCGATCGCTAGAATCAGCATGTTCGCTCCTCTTTTTGCGATTCAGCAGAGACAGATGAATGCCGCCTTGGCAAGTCTCCTGATCGCTTCCCCTGGATCGGTTGCTGTGTCATGGTGCCATCGTGCCGGTGTGGAGGCTCTTCGTGAGCGTATTGGATCGACTTAAAGTCTGGCTTGCTCCTTCGGGTCAAGATGCCATCCGCGCCCTTTTGGATCGGTCTCTCGGCGTGGAAGGCTGGGTTGAGGCGCTGCCGACTCGAGCCGAAGTGGGCGTTTTTGTGAGCGTACAGCCGCCGAAGGGACTGCCCGGTGACTTGCCGCTTCTTGCGATTGGGCCGATCGCACGACCTGATGAAACCCTCCGCACATTAAAGCATCTGCCGGAACCCGGTCCCGATGCTTTTGCTCGTGCATTGAAACAGTTGGCTGGGTTTGGCGAGCACCGTGCCTTCGAGTCCGAGTTGCTTGAAGCCCTCACGGAGCAAAGCAGCGACTCGATTTATATCTTGGATGAGCGAGGCTACTTCGTCTTTATCAACCGGCGCTTCGAGCAACTCTTCGGTTATTCACGCCAGGAGGTTTGCGTACCCGAATTCAACTTTGAGAACCTGATTGCACCCGGAAGTCAGGACTTGATCAGAGCCCGTGGCGAGGCAACTGCTCGAGGTGAGGTTGTCGATAGTCATTACGAATTTGAGGCAATGGACGCTTCGAACCGGCACTTTCCCGTCGAAGTCTCCGTCAGCAAGATTACCTTTCGGGGCCTGCCTGCGAGCGTCGGCATCTTACGGGATATTACAGAGAGTCGCCGCGACAAGCAGAATTTGCAGCGGACAAATCGGGAATTGCGCGTTTTGAATCGTGTGGCGACAGTGGTGAACCGAGCCATGGATTTAGACACGGTACTCGACCTTTCTGTGGAGGTCATCGCTCAGCAGCCAGGTGTCGATGCGCTGGTCGCTACACGGGCTGATGAACCACCGGGTCGCTTTACGGTGGTTGCTCACCGAGGGTTACCGGAGGCCATCACCACGATCGTGGGGGGAGAGGGGTATTCTTACGAGGTCCCATCTCAGAGTCAGGTGGTTGAACAGAGTCAGACCTTCGATGATCTCGCCATGGAACCGACTGAAGCTGGCCTCTTGCATCCCAGTATGGTCGATCACTTTGGAGCCAAATTACTGGTTCCCATCGTTCATGGTGATCGAACCATGGGGACACTTCAAGCGTACAATCGAAACTCGGGACCGTTCGTTGATGAGACGGTTCGCCTGCTCGAATCGGTCGCCTCTCAACTCGCCCCAGCACTTTATCGGAGTTGGTTACATCAGGAGCAAGCCGAGCAAATTGGTCACCTCCAGGCACTGGATGATCTGGCCGCCCAAATATTGGGTGTGGTTGATCGTGCGCTTATCGATCGGCAGATCATCAAGGCAGCGTCCATTATCAGCGGTGCCGAGCGGGTGAGTTTGTATTGGCAAGATGAGGCAGGGTTGGTTTTGAGCCCCGAAGCCGAATCCATAGCGATTCCAGTGGAAGACAACGCGCTCGCCGCCGCTCGTGAGGGAAACAGTTGGCTTGAGGAAGACGGGCGTTTGCATGTCCCCATCACTCGAGGGGAGCGATTCAGTGGCTTACTGGTGTGCCACTGGTCTCGAATGAGTCTTGGGATGGCCAGCCGTATCGAGGCTCTGGAACTTTTGGCGAGCCATGCATCGTTAGCGGTGGAGCAACAGCGACTGCACGAGGAGCGAGATCGTGCCCTTCGACAGCAATTTGAAAGCGAAAAATTGGCAGGTCTCGGCGCCTTGTCGGCGGGGGTTGCTCACGATTTCAATAATGTCCTCGCCGCTATTCTAGGTCGCACCCAATTGTTAAAGCGCCAGATTGATCAGCCTGACTGGACCGCATCTTTAGACGTGATCGAGCAGGCCGCTCTCGACGGCGCTGCGACGGTCCGACGGATCCAGGAGTTTAGCCGGCAACAGCCAGATCCCGACGCTCGGGATCAAGTGGCTGATCTTGATCAAGTGGTGCGAGATACGATTGCTCAAACCTCGGCTCAATGGGTGGAGCGTTCCGGTGGACCGGTGCATTTGGATTTACAGCTCGGTGGTGCACCATTGGTTCAAGCGGATGAAAGGGAACTTCGAGAGGTTTTGACTAATTTGGTCAACAATGCCCTCGATGCCATGGCCTTAGGGGGAACCTTAGGGCTTCATACCGGCGAAGTTGATGGCGAGAGCTATCTGGTCTGTGCCGATGATGGCGCTGGAATGCCCCCATCGGTTCGGGAGCGAATTTTTGATCCATTTTATACTACCAAAGGGAAGGCAGGTACCGGACTGGGTCTAGCGGTCTCATTTAGTATTATCCAGCGCTGTGGTGGAAGGATGACCGTTGCAAGTGAGCCAGGACAGGGCACGCAATTTACGCTGTTCCTGCCACAACAATCCGAGGACGTCTCCCTTCGAGTTGAAGCTCAAGAGAGCCTGGCTCCTCAGGCCGTTGGCAATCAGACGATTCTGGTCACTGAGGACAACGATGACGTCAGAGACTTGTTGGTTCAGATCTTACAAGATGGTGGTTATCGAACCCTCGAAGCACGCCATGGTTTGGAGTGTCTTGAGGTTCTAACTCACACTCGGCCGGATCTTGTACTCAGCGATCTTGGAATGCCTGAACTGGATGGCTGGGGCTTGGCTGAGCGATTGAAAACAGAACACGCCGATCTGCCTTTTGGCTTCATTACGGGTTGGGGCGACAGTATCGACCGAGATGCTGTCGACAAGGCGGGCGCTCGCTTGGTCTTGTCCAAGCCTTTTCGCATCGAAGATGTCCTCAAGCAGGTTGCGCGCGTAATTACGGGCTGAGAACCGTGTCAGCGTCGGTGATTTCTGCTAGCGTGTCTTCGTTAATGATATCGTGAATGTGGAGGATTCCCTTGACCCGTCGCCTCTCATGGATGTTGCTGTTGCCCCTTCTTCCCCTCATCGGTTGTGAAGAAGAGGTCTATGTTTATGAAATCAAAGCGCAGGTGAAGTTGGCGGTTCCCGAGGAGGAACAAGTCCAGCCAATGTGCACTGGCTACGCGACGGATTGCCGTTTGGACTTCGGCGAGGCCCCGCTGGCCGCATGGACAGAACGCACCGTTTTGGTGAGCAATCCCGTCAATTTGCCCCTAGAGATCGCTGAATTCCGAATGAGTAGCGATTCGGACCCTGCCTTTGCTGTCGAGGCGACGCCGATGCTTCTGGAAGCCGGGATCACGAAGGAGATTCGCGTTAAAGTTCGTCCGACGGTGGGGGAAACACAGATTGAAGGGACGCTTTTATTGTTCTCCAATGCCACCAACGGGGCGGTGAGTGAGACCAAGTGCAGCTATCCAGACTTTTTGTTTCGGGGGGCAGAAGAGGATCGACCCGTTGGTGATCCAACGGATTGCACGATCGTCGAGGTCAAGTTGGTGGCGACGGGTGTTGATCGAGGCGTTCCCCACATGCAAATCATTCCCATTCCAGGGACGCCAGCGACGCCGGAGGTCAACGCCGTGTGTGAATTTGGCGCTGTTGGTGTCGGTGATACGTCCGTCTGTCGTGTGCAGATTCGTAATGTCGGAGAGCGGGTCTTGACCCTCGACGGTATCGAGATGAGCCCTGACAATCCGGCGACTCGCCCCGATGCAGAAAGCGACCCGGTTCCTGTCTTCTCCATCGGTGGGTCGGCGACTGCGGACTCCTTAATCATCGAAGCAGGTGCGGCAGCCAACTTGGTTGTCACCTTTGCGCCGCCAGGTCTCCACGCCTATGAGGGGACGCTTCGATTGCAAACCAACGATCCCAGTTATCCCGACGGTGCTGCGATTGAACTGAGGGGTGTCGGCCATCAAGCTCCGGTGGCGGAGTGCAGCATCTATGCGGTGAATGGGAATTTAGAGTTCGACCCTGAGGAGGACATCGAGCCTCTTTCCGATGTGCAACTCACCGGTGAGACGAGTTACACTGATGTCCAGGGAGCGGAGGTCGCCAGTTACCACTGGAGCATCGTCAGTGCTCCTGATGGATCGACCGCAGTGCTGACAGACCCCAATGGCGAGCGCCCCGCGTTTGTGTTCGAAAGTTCGGGTCGTGAGCAGCCGGGGCTTGATCTCGCCGGACCCTACACGGTGCAACTCATCGTTAAGGATAGCTTTGATGTTCGTTCCCAGCCGTGCTTCGTCGAGTTTGAAGCCATTCCTCAGGATGCGTTAGCGATTCAGTTGATTTGGGATCATCCAACCAGCGACGTCGATATCCACCTCTTGAGAACGGGGGATTCCTCTGTTTACCGCGACAACGGGCTGGATTGTTACTACCGCAACTGTCGAAACCCAGGCCTCGATTGGGGTGCCAGTCTCGATATCGATGACGTGAATGGCTACGGTCCGGAGAATATTAGCATCGATGAACCTCGTTTAGGGGACTATGTCGCTGGCGTGAACTACTACCGGGCGACTCCGACGACGGGAGGCGTTCGGGAGACGATCGCCACAGTCCGAGTTCATCTGTACGGACTCCTGTCGTGCGAGGTCGAAGCCGTGCTCGAAGATACCGGTGCGTGGTGGGAATCTGTGATTATCACGACGGAGAAGGGCGGCGTTTGTGCAACCGACGACGAGTGCCGCCGTGGGCAGAGTTGTGTCACGGATGAGACGGCACTGATTTGTGAGTCAGACATCGAATGTCCTGCCGATTATCTCTGTACGGAAGGCACCTGTGCTCAGAGCGTGTGTCGCGGGAGTCGACTGGTTTGCCAGCCGACGAATCGTCCGGTCGACCCCATCCCGCCAACGGGTGGTTGAGGAACGTTTCATGAGTAAAAATATCTACATTTTATCTCTCCTTGGCTTGCTTGCTGCATGCCCGCAAACGACCAATGTTGGCTCGTTTGACGCGGGTCCCGATCTGGAGAATCGCTGTGTGCCTGAGAACAGTGCAGCGGGCCAAGAAGAAGGGGCTATTCTCTGCGGCTCCGGCAGTTGGTGTGATCGGGAAAGTGGAATTTGCAAGCTGGGCGAGTGCGGTTACGACGATGAGTGTGAAGAAGCACTGGCTTGCGACGGTGAGCGCAATATTTGTGTTGCCCCTTGTGATTTAGGTGACGGTATCGGTTGTGAGTGTCGTACCGATGGAGATTGTCCAGCTCTCTCCTTCTGCTGGGGTGGAAACTGCCTCAATGCCGGTGCCAACGATTGTGGACCGCAAGAGAATGGCGAGCCAGATCATAGTAACTGTGCCCGTGATCCGAGCCGAATCGGCGACTCCGTCCAAGTGATCCAGTGTGTTTCCAACGCGTTGGAAGTGGACTGCGTGGATGATCGCGCATGTTTACCCTTCGGCGCGGTCTGTGATGCCGACCAACTTCGCTGCATCGCTTACAGTTGCATGCGCCCCGTTTGCGCTCGTGACGGAGATTGTTCGCCGGGGCAGCGCTGTCATCCCACCGCCAATACTTGCGTTGAGGATCTTGGCTGTCGTTATGCGAACCTCTTTCCTGAACTCGCATGCCCCACGGGTAAAAGTTGTGATATGGAAAGCAACACCTGTCGGGAGATCGAAGCTGGGGAATGTACTCGAGCGACCCAGGAGCAGGATTGTCGGGAGTTTGAACTCTGTGATGATGAGATCGATGGCCGCTGTGTTCAATGCCTGGATGACACGCAGTGCACGGGTGAAGGCAGTTCTTTGGATTGCTCCGGTGGTGGAGAGTGCCCTCAAGGAGAGCGTTGTGTCACCAACTCGGAGGGAAGCTCCACATGCCGTCGTCATCAGGGAACCCACTGCAACGTCGTCACAGGTCGTTGTATCGGAGGGGGTGGGTGTCTACGGGATGTGGATTGCATGCGCTCCACCGAGCAAAGCTGCAGCACGGATCTCGATTGCCCTGCCGAAACCTATTGCCTCGATGTAGGCACCCCCGATGCGCCCCAAATGCAATGCCTTTCGCCAACGGGTCGGGTCTGTGCGTTGGCGAACAACGAATGTGTGATCCCGCTGTGTTCTTCCGACGAAAATTGTCAGGAAGAGCACGGCGGCGACCCTCGTTGGTCGTGTGATCAAACCAGTTATCGCTGTCGTTTGCCGGAGCCCAGTTGTCCGGCAGATGCCGACGAACCTAACAACAACAGTTCATCGGGCATCCCGATGTCTCAATACGGCGAAGGCCCCCTTTTCGATACGCTTGAGCAAATCTTGTGTCGTGGCGATCAAGACTTTTACAAGGTCCAAGCGGAGAGTGGTCAAAACTTAGAGGTGACTTTATCATTGCCTGAAGTTGCCTATACCCAGGTGGCTCAGCCGACCACTCAGTGTTTCCGTAATGAGGATTGTAGTCACCCGAACCACCCAGTAGGAACGGTTTGTATCGAGTCGATATGCCAGTACGCCGTGCGCCCAGAGGGGCGTTTTCAAGTGGATATCTTCTCACCTGAAGCCGTGGGTTTCGAGATCCTCGGGACCACTCGTCTCGCTGAGGGAAGTTGGTCGGGGTCGACATCCGCAACTGCGCTGGTAACAGGAACCTATTACATCCGAGTCAAGTCAAATGCAGATGCTCAGGACAGCTATGCTTATCGATTGCAGGTAAATCAAAGCACGCCTCCACCCTGTGAGATCGATGAGCCAAACAACAGTCGACAGGATGCCACTG
>MDTA01006288.1_pt1 | contig 11290 bp, 12 predicted proteins | sample 811151 | NCBI WGS metagenome assembly MDTA01 (sample SAMN05326648, study PRJNA326480) | marine metagenome | isolation source: seawater | place: Indian Ocean: South | collected 2010 | reverse complement strand
GGTGCCATTAAATATCTTGGATTATAACCTTTAATTATATCTAAATATTTTTTTTTAATAAAATAAGAGGAATGTGGTGGAAAATTTTTATTTTTTAAAATATTTTTTTTAATTAATTCAGAATTATTTTTATACTTGTAATATGCTTTATGCTCTCCTGTTTCATCAGTGAATATAAAACTTGTTCCAGCAAAGATAACTTCTTTTTTTTTTCCTACTAAATGCAATTGTTTCTCTATTTTTTTTGGAAAAAAAACATCATCAGAGTCTATGATTGCAATCCACTCTCCTTTTGCATATTTTATTGCTATATTTCTCGATTGAGCAGGTCCTTTTTTAATTTTATTTCTATATATTTTTATCCTTTTATCTTTATTTTTATAGTCTTTGATAATCTTTAAAGTTTTATCATTTGAACAATCATCTATAATTATAAATTCTAAATTTCTATAAGTTTGTAACAAAACACTCTCAATTGCCTGCCCAACATACTTTTCTGAATTTCTCACTGCCATGATAACTGATACAAGTTTCATTATGTTTAATTAATTTTCTTATATACTTTGTACCAATTGACAAAGTGTAAAATTCCTTTTTTTATAGATGTTCTTTTTTTGATAGATCCTATTTTTTTTAATTTAGAAATATCTGCTTTTGTTTTATATACCTCTGTTTTTGGCATTTTAGAAAAGCTTATTTTTGCTTTTTTTCCAATATTTTGCTCTAATAAATTAATTATTTTTAAAACTTTTATTGGCTCGGTATTTCCAATATTTAAAATTTCATTTTTGAAGAATTTTCTTCTTAAGATTTTATTAATATAAAAAATTACATCATCAATATATGTAAAATCTCTCTCTAAATTTCCTTGACCATAAATATTTATTTTTTTATTTTTGTATATAGATTCTGTAAAACCATAAATAGCCATATCTGGTCTACCATAAGGACCATAAACTGTAAAAAATCTTAATCCTATAGTTGTTAAATTATATAAATGACTATAAGTTGCAGCTAATACTTCAGCGCTTTTTTTTGTTGCAGCATAAATACTTAATGGTTTGTCAGTATTTAACGTCTCTACAAATTTTTTTTTGTTATTCTTTCCATAAACACTTGAGGAACTCGCATAAAATAGTTTTTTTATATTTTTACCCTTACAGGCTTCTAAAATATTTAAAAAACCGTTAATATTTGTGTTTATATAAGATCTGGGACGTTTTGAAGAGTTTCTTACACCAACCTCTGATGCAAGGTGAATAACTATGGTGGGATTGATTTTGCTAAATACTTCATTTAGTTTTTTAAAATCAGTAATATCTAATTTAAAAAATTTAAATTTTTTATATTTCTTAAGAATTTTTAATCTGTCTTTTTTCAAGTTTATATCATAATAAGAATTGATATTATCTATTCCAATTACATAATTTTTATCTAATAATTTTTTGCATAGATGCATCCCTATGAAACCAGCGCATCCTGTAATGATAATTTTCATAGACATGTAGTAAAATAAATCAAAAAAAAATTCAATTATATTTTGAATTTTTTAGATATCTTTGAAAATTTTTTTTCCAGTTTTTTTTATAAATATGATTTATTTGAAATTTATTTTTTTTGTTAGGGATATTGTTTATTTTATCAGCAAACTCCTCAACATTTTTTATTTCAGTAAAGGGGTGTTTGGGTATATTAAATATAGATTTTGGTGTTCTCCATATAAATATATTTGGTATATACCCTATTGCCTCAAATAAAGCTGTCGAAACTTCTCCTATAATTATTTCTTTTCTCTGAAAAGATTGAAATATATTTTCTTCGTAATCTATGTGAATATTTTTTATTTTTTTTTTTTCTTGTATCCATTTAATTTTTTCAATTGGGTGAGGTCTAAGAAAGATTCTTTTTTTCTTTTTAAGTAATAAATTCAATCTTTTTGCAAAATCTATAATTAAATCACTATCTAATCCGTCAGAAAGAATTAAAATATTATTCGTCTGCTTATTACTTTTGAAATTAGATTTTATTTTTTTTCTGTTGGGTGAACCAATTTCAATTTTCTCAATAGGTAATTTAATTTGTTCACTCCACCATTTTCCATAACTCAAGTAAACATCTGGCAGATATAATTTATATTCTTGGTTATTTAATAATAAATCAGAAAGTTGATAAGAAACAGATATTGATCCGTGTTGTGGTTCTAAAATTTTACAATTATTTTGATGAAGTGCATAATTAAGTAATGCATTATAACTATAAGATGCACCTTCAATAATAGCAATTTTAGGATTTATTTTCTCTATTAAATTTTTGTAGTAAAAAAACTTTTTTGGAATTGAATTTAGAGAAACTAAATTTACTTTAATTAAATTATTAATCTCATTCCTGGTAAAATTAATTTTGTAGAATTTCTTGAAATCCTTGATAACAATTTGTGATATTTTTTTTGAAATATTAATATTTTTCCTATTAAATTTTGAGAAGAAATCCAATAATTGCTCATTATAATCAAGGTAATATTGTTTTTTATCATAAATTTTATTTTTAAATTTATATGGTGACCTAGAAAATGTAATATAATTATTTTTAGCAAAAATTAAGTATGGATCAATATTTCTATCAAAAATTATATCTTTTCTTTTTATATTTCCATAACCAGACTTAACAAATAGAATTTTATTTTTACCAATTTTAAAAATTAAATTTTTATAAAAATTTATATTTGTAAACAAATAAAATAATTTAACTAATTTTCTAATTATTTTAATAATAATAGAATCATTTTTTTCATAATTTAACCATTCTTTGTAAAATAATTTAGATTGTAATAAATTTAAAAAGTTACTTCTTAATATTGGCCAGATTAAAATATTTGTTTCATTGCAGCGAAAGCTTAATAACTTTTTGTTGCTTTCTATCTCATTCAAGTAAATTGAATAATGTTTATATTTCTTTTTCATTTATTTAAAAATATCGTTATTTAAAAGTAAAATTTTTCTAAAGGTAAATTTTATATTTTTTATAATTTTTTTTAAAGATTAAAATATTTTTTATATGCTCTTCCAATTTCTAAGTCATCTTTAGTATCAATATCTAGATTTTCATAATGCAAATTGGAAATATGTGCTATAGAATTTTTTGGAATTGTTGTCTTCTCTTTTAATAAGTCTTTTGGTACTAATAGATAACCAAGTCCATTTACTATATAAAGTTTATCTAAATATTGAGACATTTTAACAGGCTTATATTTAATGAACTGTTTCAATTTATTTTTCTGAACTCTGAACATCCAATTTGGATGGTCATCAATTTTTCTAACAGATATTATTGATTTACTCATTTTATATTTTTTAAATTGTGATATCATTTTTTTTATTGTGCTCAATTTTCTGAATGGTGAAGTTGGTTGAATTAGAAAGATACCATCAACATTTGAATATTTTTTTTTGTACCAGCTATAAATATTAATCAGAACCTCATAGGACTCAGTTGAATCTCTTGATAATTTTTTTTGTCTATTTAGTGCAATAAAATCAGAGTGTTTTTTTTCAACTTTTTTAATTATTTTTCTATCGTCTGAACTTACAATAATGTTATGAAAAAAATTAGTCTTGCTTAACAAATTTAAGCTATAATCTATTAAACTTTGATTCCCAATTTTTAAATGATGTTTATATTTTAGTCTTTTGGAGTTTTTTCTACATAGAATTATAGCTAATAGCTTCATAATTATAAATTTATAAATTTTTTAAATATTTTTAGACCTTCGAAACTACTCTTTTCTGGGTGAAATTGAACACCAATGATATTTTTTTTCTTAACTGCACAAACTATTTTTTTTTTACCTACCTTGTAAGAACTGATTATATATTGATTTTTCAGAGGTATACATTCATATGAATGAACTAGATATACAAATTTTTGGTCCCAAGACTTAAGAAAATTTTTTTTATTTGTATATATTTTTTGCCATCCAATAATAGGTATTTTAAAATTTTTAGGTTTTAATTTTACAACTTTTCCTTTTATCAAAGATAGACCTTCATGGTTTCCAAATTCATTACTTTTTTCAAACAGTAATTGCATACCTAAACATATACCCAATAAGGGTATATTTTCAGAAACTGCAATTTTTATAAATTTATCCATTTTGGAATTTTTTAAAGATTTCATGGCGTGGGAAAATGCACCAACACCTGGCAAAATAAAATGTGAGCAATTTTTAAGTTCATTTTTTTCCTTAGAAATAATAAATTTTATGTTTAGATGTTTAAGCGCATTCTCTAAAGAAAAAAAATTTCCTACATCACAATCTATTATTCCAACTTTTTTCATTTATCTCTGATTATTCTTTTTTTCTTTATATATTTTTTAATTTCTAAAATTTGCAATTTTTTGTAATGTAATGCTGAAGATATTGATATTCCATTAATAGACTTTATTTTTAATATTGGATTTAAATGAATTAATTTACCTAACCCTCCTCCTATAATAATTGATATTTTGCAAATCTTACTGACTGTTTTAACCAGATCGATATCAAATCCTGTTTCAGTTCCATCTTTATCAATTGAGTTCAAATGAATTTCACCAGCACCAGACTTTTGAACATAATTTATCCATCTACAAACATCTAAACCAGTTCTTTCTCTTCCTTTATCTACATACACTTCCCATTTTTTTTTACCTACTTTTTTTGCATCTATAGAGACCACTATAGCCTGATTACCATATTTTTTTGAAGCTTCTGGAATTAAATTTTTATTTTTTACAGCTCCTGTATTAATTGAAACTTTATCTGCTCCATTTCTAATTGCATCACTTATATTTTTTAATGATCTAAAACCGCCCTGAAGAGTTATTGGAATAAAGATTTTTTCACATGAGGATTTAAGAAAATTCAGCGCTGTATTTCTACTAAATAAACTTGCGTTGACGTCATTAATAATTAACTCATCAATATTTTCTTTAAAATAATATTTGGCAAATTTTTTTGCTTCACCAATCTTTCTCATGCCTTCAAAATTTATACCTTTTATTATTGAAATATCTTTTATGTCTAACTTTGCTATTATTCTAAATGGAGTATTCATCAATATTTACGATACTGAATATCTAAGTTTCCATTTTTTTTTTTCTTTTTTCCATATGTGGGGAGATCTCCAACTATCAATAATTTTAAAAAATGTTTTTTTATCTACCCCGCAATATTTTAAAAAAATATTAAAGTATTTTTTCGGAAATTCACCATCATATTTATTTACTAAGTATACCGCTTCTTCTCTTGTGATTTTTTCATCTCTAACTTCATGGGCAGCATCACTTGTTGCTCTACCAATTCCAAATTTAATAAACATTAGATAATAATGAAATCCATCCAATTTATCGTCTAAACTCGCGTACTTTGAATAAGTTCCTTCAGTTCTATCTTCATTAACCTGAAAGCCAGTATTTTTTTTACAATAGTAGAAATTTTCTTGAGGATCCCAAAATTTATAATATCCAAAAAAATACATTCTTATTTTCTTTTTTATAACTTCTGATTTTAGTGGAGCAGAAAAATCTCTTAGATCTTCTTTCGATAAATCATATTTTTTCCATGTCTCCAGTGGATAATTTGAAAAGTAATGTCTATTTCTTGCTTCAAAATCATTAAATGGTTTAAAAGCATATTTCATATCTCCACCATACTCAACTTCACCGTTCTCACCATACATCATAACAGATATATTTTTTTCTAATGCAATTTTAACTGGGAAATTATACTGACCATAAATAAAAGGTTGAAAAGGGTCCCCAACTTGAGCGAGTGATAAAGAAGTTAATTTTTTATATATTTTAGTTTTAGGTTTGCCCATAACATGATCAAAACCTGTCTTAATAAAATTATGTAAATTTTTTTTTCCTAAAGATGTTGGAACAATTGGTGACCATGTTACGCAGAGTGGGTTCATTCCATATTTATATTTTAACTGATGCGCAACCCAACTTCCATCCTTACCACCACTACATGGAACAATAATATCATTTTTATTTGTTTTGCTTCTATGTTTATCAAGCAATCTTAATAATTCTTCCTCTCTTTTTTCCAATCTATCTTCTTTCTTTTGAATAAAGCATATTCACATGCTGAACATATACCTTTTTTATTAAAAGTGATTCTTGGTCTTTGATTTGAAATTACACATTTTTTACAAAATAGAACTTTTTTAGGTAAATTATAAATTTTGATTGTATTTTTTTTTTTTATTATCACAAAAAATTATTTTTTTGTTGAATTGAAATCATTTCTAAACATAATTTCAATTAAATTTTCAATTTCTGTTTGTGATTTCCAAGGGAGTTTTTTGTTTGCTTTACTTGGGTCTGATAGCAATTCATTTACCTCTGAGGGTCTGAAATAAAAAGGATCTATTTCTACTACAACTTTGTTATTTAACTTGTTTATTCCTTTCTCTTCAATGCCATTTCCTTCCCAAACCAATTCGATATCAGCTAACCTGAATGTATTTTCTATAAAAAATTTTACAGTATAATTTTTACCAGTACCTATTACAAATTCTTCTGCCTTATTTTGTTGCAACATTAGATGCATTGCCTCTACATATTCTTTTGCATAACCCCAGTCTCTTTTTGCATTAAGATTTCCAACTCTTAATTTATCAGTCAATCCTAATTTAATTTGTGCTACCGTTTCTGATATTTTTCTTGTTACAAAGGTTTTGCCCCTTCTAGGGGATTCGTGATTAAATAAAATTCCACTACAAGCAAATAAATCATATGACTCTCTATAGTTTATTGTTGCTAAATGACTATAAAGTTTTGAGATAGCATATGGAGATTGTGGATTAAATTTAGTATTTTCATTTTGCGTTGGTTCTAAAATTTTACCATACAATTCACTAGTTGCCGCATTATAAAATTTACTTTCTGGAGAAAAATTTTTTATAGCCTCCAATATTTTTATTGACCCCATGACATTGACATAAGTAGTATATTCAGGAACTTGAAAAGATGTATGCACATGAGATTGAGCAGACAAATGATAAATTTCATCGAACTTATGTTTGCCTATGATGTTTAATAAACTGCTTGTATCAGTAATATCAGCATAAGATAAGAAAAAAATCTTATTATATATTTTATTGTTATTAATGAGATGGTCTACATTAAAAGTATTTTCTTGACTATTTTTTCTTCTTAATCCATGGACCTCATATCCATTTGCTATTAAATATTCAGCCAGGTAAGAACCATCCTGACCAGTGATCCCTGTTATTAATGCTTTTTTTTTCATTCGTTTACAACTAATAAGATTTTTATAACATACTTTTGTAATACGTAAGTAAATTTTATAAAATTTATATAATTAACTTATATAAATTTTCGCTGATTATTTACTAAAATTTATTAGAGTTTATCTTTTTAATTTAGCAGGGACACCATAATATAATGAATTAGACTTTAATTGTTTATTTACTAAGCTACCTGCGCCTAAATCAACATTTTTTCCGATACGAATTTTATCAATGATATTAGAACCTAGTCCTATAAAACTTCTTTCTCCAATTTTACAGTTTCCGCCGATGGTAACTGAAGGACAAATATGTACAGAGTTTTCAATTATTGTGTCATGTTCAATTACTGATGAAGTATTTAAAATACAATTATTATTTATTATTGTTCCTGCATTTATTATAACATTAGGTCCAATATAATTAGCTTTACCAATTTTCGAGTATTTTGAAATTTTGCTTGTTTTAGCTATTAAATTAACAAATTTGAAATTCTTTTTATATTTTTCATAAAACTTATCTCTTATATGGTTATTTCCTATTGCTAAAAATATTGAACTTTTTTTTTTTATTTTACTTATATAAGATTTACTCTTTACAGGAATGCCAAATTTTTTTTCTTTCAAAATAACTTTAGAATTTATATCTATTATAAAATTGATTTTATAGTTAAGAGATTTTGCAATATCAATTACCACACTCGCATGTGATCCAGCCCCAATTATAAATAATTGTTTTTTCAATACAGTATTATTTAAAGTATATTTTTAGCATCATTTAATGCTTTAACAATATATATTTGTTCGTTTTTTTTTAGTCCAGAGGAAGGTAGACAAATGCCATTTTTTCCAATGTAATTTGAATTTGGATATTTGCCACTCGAATATTTTTTGAATATTTTCATATTATTTAGAGGGTAAAAAGTTGGTGATACTTCTATGCCTTTTTTATTTAAGTATTTAATTAATTTATTTCTATTATTTTTTTTTTTTTATTATAATTACATAGTACCAGTAAGAGTTGGTTGACCAGTTATTTTTTGGCAATTTTTGGAAATATTTGTCATCGATTAATTTATCATAAAAATTAAATATTTTTTTTCTTTGTTTAATTAATTTATAAATTTTTTTTAGTTGTTCAAAGCCTATTGAAGCTTGAATATTTGTTAATCTATAATTGCTACCAACCAAATCGTGAAAGTATTTTTTTTTTGATGACATTCCATGATTTTTAATTTTTATTGCTTTCTTGAAAATATTTTTATTTTTAAAAACTACCATCCCACCTTCGCCAGTTGTAATAGTTTTATTTGCGTAAAAACTATGACACGAGCAATCTCCATCAAGTCCGATCAATCTATTCTTATAAGTGGCTCCTAATGCTTCTGCGCAATCTTCAATTAAAAATAACTTTTTTTTTTTCGAAAATTTTTTAATTTCGTCAATATTGCAAGCTATTCCATAAACATGAACAATCAAAATTGCTCTTGTTTTGGCATTTGTGGCCTTTTTAATTTTTTCTAAATCAATCGTCCAATTCTCTTTTTCAATATCTACTATCACTGGCTTTGCCCCACAATTAATAATTGCATTTATACTTGCGCCAAAAGTTAGATTGGTAACTATAATTTCATCTCCAGGATTTATACCTAAAGCGCTTATTCCTAGCTGAATAGCATGCGTTCCATTTGAAACAGAAATAGGATAACCGCCTCCTAGAAAACTTTTAAACTTTTTCTCAAATTTATCTATGTATGCTCCCCTTGATGAAATCCACTTAGATTTCATAACTTTAGAGACAACTTTAATTTCTGAATTATCAATTGCAGGCCTAGCTAAGGGAATTTTATACATATACTTTATTTGATAGTATTTTTTTAAGCTTAATTAATTTTTGCTCTGCTTCTCCATACACTTCTATTGAGACGTATTCTACATTTTTATTTAGTAATTTTATAAACCAACTTTTATTATTAAATTTTTGATTAGTATCTCTCAATCCATCATTATCACTTAAATGATACCCTTTAATAAATTTTTCACATTTGTTAAACATATCCTTTTTTTTAAAGGCTAATGTTTTTGCTGATACATTAAGATGACCAACATCAAGAAGCATTTTAATATTTTTTGGAAATTTTTTTAATAATGAAAGACATTCGACTGGATCACACATAAGTAGAGGATTTGTTCCAAATTCATTTAGATTTGTTCGAGTTATAACGTTATTTTCAACCATTACATTGATTTTATATTTTTTAGCATATTTACTAATAAGCTTCAGATTTTTTAAAAATATAGAAATACTTTTTTTTCTACTATTTAACTTTTTTTTTTTTACTCCCTTTCCAAGTTCTGAGGGTAAAAGGTCGCATAAAAATCCTGCATGAAACGAATAATATTTAGAACCTATTTTTTTTGCAAATCTGATTGAACTTTTTACGTGTTTAATTGATAATCTGGAAATATTTTTATCTGATGAGGCTAGATTCAAAACAAATGCTTTTTTTGGAACAGGAAAATAATTATGTATTTGAAAATTAAATTTTTTTTTTTTTTTTTTAAAATTTCGTAAATATTTTTGTTGTAGATCCCACCGGATAATTCTAAATCTAAAATATTATTTTTCTCCATTTTACTCAATATAGAATTTATATTTTTATTCTTGTATCCCCCTGTAGAAATATAAATTTTCATAAATATTATTTAAAATCTTTCCTTAATACTTGTCGATCAACTTTTAGATTTGATTTTGCATGAAGTCCTAATATTTGATTTAAAAATTTATAAGGAAGACCTGTGCCTGGTCTCTTCAGGGCTAAATTTTCTTTAGTTAATTTTTCGCCTTTTTTAAGTTCTTTAATAATTGTCAAACTTTTTCTTGAAATTTTTTTCATTTCAATCTCTTCGCTTTGACATTTTTTTTCTTTTCTTCCAAGTATTAATCTTACGTCTTTTGTTTCATTAACTAAATTTAGAAACTCATGTGGCAAAACTGATGTTTTGTGATCAGGTCCTTTGAGAGATTTGTTTATGGTAAAATGTTTTTCAATTAAGCTAGCTCCTAATGCAACGCTAACCAATGATGAAATATTTCCAATACTATGATCTGAATATCCAACTAAACATTGATATCTTTGTTTCAATAGTTCTAAACTTTTTAAGTTAATAGATTTTTTATTACACGGATAATTTGATACACAATGTAGTAATATGAATTGATTATTTTTATATTTTTTATAAATACCTATGCAATCGTCTATTTCATTGAGCGACGACATTCCAGTCGATATAATTACTTTTTTATTTGTTTTAGCTAAGAACTCGTGCATTTCAAGATCGGTTATATCTGCAGAGGAAGTTTTAAAGACATTACAACCGAGTTTATGAAGCATCTCAGCCGCTTTTTTATTATAAGGAGTTGATATGAAATCAATTTTCTTTCGCTTAGAATACATTATTAATTTTTTATGATTATCTTCTGAAAGTTCTAAGGATTTTATCATTTCATAATGAGTTTCTTTTTTTTTTGTATTTCTTATTTGATATTTAACTTTTTTTGTTTTTTTGGTTACAAATTCTTCTGCGGAAAATGTTTGAAATTTTACAGCTGATGCTCCAGCCTCTTTTGCTTTATCAATTAATTTTTTTGCGAGGGTCAACTTTCCATTATGATTGACTCCAATTTCTGCGATAAAATAAATAGGATGTTTAGGACCGATTTTTTTTCCAAATAATTTCATTTGAATTTTTAACTCATTTATATTTTATTTTTACTTTTGTGTAAAAATTGTACCGTTTTAAAATTTTCAATAATTGCTTAGATAATATAAATATATCTGAAGATTAATGAAATAGATCAGAGTCTAAATTTTCAAATTTTAGTTGAATATTTTCAATAAATTATAATTTTATTAAATTTTTTTCAGTGCATAAATTAAGCCAATTGAGCTATTAGTACTGGTCAGCTACATGCGTTACCGCACTTCCACACCC
>MDTA01022046.1_pt1 | contig 11291 bp, 14 predicted proteins | sample 811151 | NCBI WGS metagenome assembly MDTA01 (sample SAMN05326648, study PRJNA326480) | marine metagenome | isolation source: seawater | place: Indian Ocean: South | collected 2010 | reverse complement strand
ATCTGATAAAAAAGTATAATGAATATAAGAGAAAAATGGAACAACTATTACAAAAATAATTGTTTAAAAAGATTAAATTCAATTAGTGAAGATAAAATTTTAATATTAAAAAAAAACGAAGAAATTTATTATAAAAATTTACACTTTTACGAAGCTATAATTCTTCTAGAGCCACTCAATCAAACTTTTGATATACTATCTTTTTTTGATCACTTAAATAAAAATACAAAAAACTCATGTAAAATATATTTTTTTTATTTTTCTAAAAGATGGTTTCCAGTCTTTAAACTTTTAGAATTTTTGAGCATTACTAAAAAACTTGATCATGATGAGTTTTCTTATATTGACAATAGTAAAATAAATTTATTTTTAAATACATGTGATTACTCAATTAACTCTACAATAAATGTAAGTAATTTTGTGTTTAATTTAAAATATTTAAATTATTTGTTTGAATTTTTAAACGGAGTAATTCCATTTATAGACATTTTTTCATTTTGTAAGATACAGTGTATAAGTTCAAAAAATAATATAAAAAAATCAGATTTAAAGGCGTCAATAATTATTCCGTGTAAAAATGAGCAGGATAACATATCATCAATTTTTTATGAGTTAAATAAAATCAAATCTGATTTCGAAGCAATTTTTGTTGATGATGGAAGTAATGATAATACTAATGCAAAAATTTTAGAAGAGATTAATAAAAATAAAAATTTTCAAATAAAACTTGTAAAGGGAGAGGGAATAAATAAATATCGTGCTGTTAGATCAGGTGTTTTAAAAGCAACAAACGAAATTTGTATAATTATTGATGCTGATTTGGCAGTAAAACCAATTGAAATAGACAAGTGTTTAAAATTGATGAAGCAAAATAATGTTGAATTAGTTAATTGCTCTAGATTTATATACAGACAAAAAAAATTCTCTATGAGGTTTTTAAATTTTTATGGAAATAAGTTTTTTTCTAAATTATTTTCAATAATAGTTAAAGATCACGTAACAGATACACTTTGTGGAACAAAAGCATTTTATAAAAAAGATTGGAAGCTTTTCGAAAACTTTGCAAATCAAACTAAAAATTTAGATAAATGGGGTGATTTTAATTTAATTTTTGGCTCTTATTATTATGGTTTAAAAGTTCAGGAATTACCTGTAAGGTATTATGCAAGAACATCAGGCCATTCTAAGATGACTAATAGAATGAAGAGATTTTTTCAAATGTTATCAGCTTGTTTATTAGCTTTCATAACTTTTAATAATTAAACTTCAAGAATTTTTTTGGATAATTGAGATAAGAATTTTTTTTTACTTAAGTTTTCATTTTTAACAAAATATATAAATTCCTTTTCTTTAACTTTATTAAAAAAATTTTTTTTTGAAATTAAAATTATTTTCTTTCCATTAATTTTATGAAATTTTAACATTAAGTTAATAAATTTTTTAAATATAAAATTTTTATCCTCATTTAATATAATTAAATTTATATAATTTTTTTGTTCACATAAATTTAATATATCAGATGAAATATTTTGATTATTTAAATTAATAAAGTAAGTACTAAATAAATAATTTTGATTTTTTTTAATATTCAACTTATTTAAATCTAAAGAAATATCATACTTAAAATTTACATTTGTGAAGACGTTTACTTTTGTAAAAATCTTAATATTTTTGTCAGATTGAATATTATATCTCATCTTTTATTGCATTATACCATTTTTTAGCCATCGTCTGATATCCTATATGATTTAAATGCACTCCATCCGAATAGTATTTTTCGTTGAAATTTGTAAAATCTACAGTTTTAACTTCATTATTTTTTGAAACTTTAATTAATGTTTTGTTGTATACTTTAATTATTTTATTGCCCTCTTTTTGTGAATAGCAAGGCAAACCAGAGTATATTGGTGGCAATAGTCCTAAAAAAATCTTTATATTTTTAATTTTTGCTAATTCAATTAATTGGTTGATATTTTTTTTATATATATTTAAAGGTATAGGTACTTTTGTATCATTTGTTCCTCCTAGAAACAAAATTAAATCAAAACTTTTTTCTTCCAAAATTTTATAAGCTCTTTTTAATATCTCTGAACTAGTTTCACCGTTAATACTTTCATTTACACAAATACTAGGAATTTTTTTTTTTTTTGAAATTATATAATTTAATTCTAAAGGATAATTTCTAAAATACTCATCCCTAGCACCATTAGTTAAACTATCACCAAGACATAGGATTTTAATCATAAAAATTTAATAATATTATTCTTATTATGTTTTTCTATATAAACCGATCTCATCCAATTAACAGTTCTTTTAAGACCATCTTTTAAATTTACTTTTGGTTTGTGATTAAGATCTTTAATAGCTTTATCACATGATACTTTTTTATGAAGCGTTGTAAATTTTTCTTCATTCTCATAACTGACTAATTTTTCATCACCATTAGTAAGGATAAGGATTTCATCTGACATTTCTTTTATAGTGTGATAATCATCACCTGCAATATTATATACCTCGCCTGGTTTAAAATTTTTTGGAATATTTGTAAACGTCTCTACCAGATCAGTTATATATGTTGAGGTTCTTGTATGTCCAAGATAAACTGTATATGGTTCTTTCATTAAAGCTTTATAAATAAATCTGCACGCAACACTTCTATAATAACTAAAGTGTTCACCAGGTCCATATGTATTAAAAATTCTTATTCTAACTGTTTCTGTATTAAACATTTCTTTAGAATTCATTATTTGAATTTCTGAAACCCATTTACTTAATGCATAATCATTTTTTTGTTTGATAAAATTTTTTTCCATAACATCTTCAGTCATCAGGCCCTCATAATCTCCATAAACTTCAGAGGAACTTGCAAAAATCATCCTAAATTTATGCTTTTCTTGAAGTCTAATTAAATTTTTTGTCCCAATAACATTTGTCCTCCACATATTCTCATAGAAATCTTCACCGTTCCATCTTCCAAACTCACCACCTAAGTGAAAAACATAATCAAATTTGTTTTTATTAAACAAGTTATTAAGTTGATTAAAACTAGAGATATCGCATCTAAAATAATTTTTTTCATTAAAGTGAGGTAGATCACAAAAAAAAACGTCGTGTTCTTTTTTAAGATAGTTAACTAAGACATATCCTATTGAACCTAATCCGCCTGTGACTAAAATTTTCATTAATGTCTATAATCCAAAATTTTTTTTGATTTAATTTTTAGTTTTATAAAGCTATCATGCCTTACAAGAAAAATTACTAAATCAAATTTAAAATTTTTCAAATTCTTTTTATCAATATTATTAAAAGATTTATTTAAGGGGTCATAAATACTCATATTTTTTACTTTTTTTCTTAACGAATTTATTATTTTTATTGCAGGAGACTCTCTTAAATCATCAACATTTTCTTTATATGTTATACCTAAGCATAATATTTTATCTTTATTTTTATTATTAATATTTGATAAAATTTCTTTTATAATTGAGTTAGTAATTTTTTTATCAGTTTTAATACTAGAATTTATTAATTTAATATTATTTCTTTCATTTAAAAATAATGGATCAATTGGAATGCAATGTCCACCAATACCAATACCAGGTTTTAAAAAATTAACTCTTGGATGAAGATTTGTAATTTTGAATAAGTCTTTTGATTTCAGATTAAAATTTTTGCATAGGCTGTTAATTTCGTTTGCTAGAGAGATATTAACGAGTCTATAAGTATTTTCTGCAAGTTTTGAAATTTCTGCCTCTATCGAATTTGTTAAAATTATATTTTTTGATACCAATGAATAAATTTTTTTTGCTTTCAACGATGATATTGTGTTTATCCCTCCAATTATTCTATGATTATTTTTCATTTCTTTTAGAGTATTTCCCGGAATAGCTCTTTCAGGACAATAAGCTAAGTAAACATTTTTATTGTATAATTTATATTTTTTGTAAATTTTCTCAGTAGTTTTAGGGGGAATAGTTGATTCAATTATTATGAGATCATTTTTTTTTAATAAGTTATTTAAACTATCAAATACATTATAAAGAAATTTAAGATCAGCTTTGTGTCTAATTAGTGGAGTTGGTACACAAATAATATATGTATTATTTTTCTTTACATTTAAAATTTTCGTATCAAAATTAAATTTTGAATAGTATTTAATAAATAAATTTTTAAGATTTTTTTCCTTAAATGGTAAAATTTTATTTTTGAATTTTTCAATTTTTTCTTTATCAATATCAATACAATTAATTTTTTTTTTCTTTGCTAACAAACAAGCTAGAGGAAAACCAATATATCCCATTCCTATAATATAGATATTATCCATTAAATTAATTTATCTTTTGTAAAATTAAATATTTTTTCTGACGATTTTCCATCACCAAATGGATTTTTTTTAAATTTTTTATGCTCATTATTTATATTAATCAATTTTTTAAATTTATTTATGATTTTATTTTTTGAAGATCCACATATGAATGAGTAACCTAAATCAATAGTTTCTTTTCTTTCAGTTTTTTCTCTTAACAAAATAAGATATTTTTTTAGTGTTGGAAGTTCTTCTTGCATTCCTCCGCTATCGCTCATTATAATTTTTGAGATACTCGAGAGAAAAATAAATTCAGGATAAAAAAGAGGTTTAATTAAATATATATTGGTTATGTTTTTTAAAAACTTTTGCAACGTACTCTTAACATATGGATTAGGATGAACGGTTACTACAAAGTCAATATTTCTATTCTCTTTTGCTAGAATTTTTATTGTGTTGCAAATTTTTATAAATCTTCTTCCAAAATTTTCCCTTCTATGAATAGTAATCAAAATTATTTTTTTTTTGTTTATTGCATAACCTTTATTTTTAATTTTATTAAACATTTTTAATTTATATTTTTTGTCATATTTTCTAATTTCATCATGAATTGCATCAATAGCAGGATTTCCTGATATACATATATTTTCTGATTTAATGTTTTCCGATAAAAGATTATTTTTGTTATTTTTTGTCGGACAAAAATGATAGTTTGAAATACTTGAAATAATTCTTCTATAGCCCTCCTCAGGCCAAGGCTCTAAAAAATCATATGTTCTTAGGCCACTTTCAACGTAAAAAATTTTAATTTTATAATTAAAAGCAATTATTGCCCCTACCATTGCTGTAAGAGTATCTCCTAGTACGAAAATAGCATCTATCTTATTTGATTTTAGATAAAACGATAGGCTTTTACATATTTCACTTATTTTACCATTTAGATCTAATTTATAATTATTAATTGCTTTTTTTTTTTGAATTTTAAATTTAAAATGTTTAATGACATCTTCTCCAATATCTGTATGTTGCCCAGTAAAAAAACTTAAGATTTTAAAATGTTTTTTTGTTTTAAAATAATTGTAAACTGGACCCAATTTTATAATTTCAGGTCTTGTACCAACTATGAAACACACTTTTTTCTTCATACTTAAATTATTTTCTAAAAATGATTAAAAACTCTAGGATCATATTAATTTTTTTATCTTTATTATCTTTTGTAATTATTTCTACAGTATTTTTATATAAAAAAGAAATAATTAGTACATTAGGAATATTTAAATATTTAATAGAAAGAAATTCAGCTATTAAATCAAAAGAACATTTAGTTGATACAACTTTATATGATTTAAAATTATCAAAAATATCAATTAAAAAAATCTTAAAAAATTATAATTATTCAAAAATAAATTCACCGGTAGGTTTTTTAGAAAGTTACAATAATAGGATATTTTTTATAAACAATTTAGGAAAATTTTTTGAAATTAAAAATTTTGAAAATGAAGTAATTGAAACTATTAATACAAATTTTAATTTAATTGTTGATACAGAAGATTTTGTGAAAACAATGGGAGTGAGAGGAATATATTTTGATAAACTGTATGATAAAATTTATGTCTCATACGTTTATAACGATAAATTAAACAATTGCACAGGTATTGCGTTAATTTCAAGTAATTTTAATAATTTTAAAAATATTTTATTTAAAGAGGTGTTTAGAACAAAATGTATAAATTATAAAAATTTAACAGATTTTAATGAAATGAGTTCTGGTGGTAAAATAATTTCTCTAGATGCAGAGAATTTATTATTAACTATTGGTGATTTTTGGCAAAAAAATATCTCTCAAGATTTATCTAAAGAATATGGGAAGATACTTAAAATAAATAAGAATAATTTTGTTTCAAAAGTTTATTCTTATGGTCATAGAAATTCTCAAGGAATTGTTAAAGCAAATGAATATATTTATTCAACTGAGCACGGGCCTAGAGGGGGAGACGAGATAAATAATATTCTGGAAAATAATAACTATGGCTGGCCAATAGTTTCGTATGGACCAACATATAAAAAAGACTATTCGAAGTATTTTTTAGACAACCATAAAAATTATAAAGAACCTTTTTTAGCTTTTGCACCATCTATAGGTATTTCTGATATAGAATATTATAACAATAATTTATTAAAAAGATGGAAAGGTGATTTTCTTGTTGCCTCGATGAAAAATAATACAGGCATTATAAACTTACTTAATCCAGGTTTATCAATTTACAGAATCAAATTAAATCAAAATAAAGACAAAGTAATTTATCAAGAAAAAATTTACATTGGAGATAGAGTTAGGGATATCGAGATATTAGATAATGGAAAAATTTTTTTTGTTACAGAGGAACATCCCTCATTATATAAAATAGACAAATATAAATGAAATTAACAATAATTATTCCATGTTATAATGAAGAAAAAACTATAAAAATTGTTCTTGAAAAAATTTTAAAGCTTAATTATTCAAAAAAACAAATTATCGTAATAGATGATTGTTCAACTGATAATTCTTTGAATGAAATTGAAAAAATCAAAGCCTTTTTTGAGGATATTGTGCTAATTAAACATAAAAAAAATTTAGGAAAAGGAGCAGCTATTAAGTCTTCTAAAAATTATATTAATGGCGATATTGTTGTTATACAGGACGCTGATCTCGAATATGAACCAGAAGATATTTTAAAACTAATTAAGCCTATTATAAATAAAGAATGTTCAGTTGTTTATGGTTCCAGAGTTTTAAACAAAAATTATTTTGAAAACATTCAAAATTTTAGCCATTGGTTCAGAATATTGGGAAATGTGTTTTTAACTAAACTTTCTAATTTAATAAATAATCAAAAGTTAACAGATGCACACACATGTTATAAAGTTTTTTCAGCAAACATATTTAATCAAATTAACTTAATAGAAAATAACTTTAATTTTTGTCCCGAAATTACTACAAAAATATCTAATAAAAAAATTTTCATTAAGGAACTTTCAATCAACTATAATGGTAGAGACTATCAAGAGGGAAAAAAAATAAAATCAATAGATGGTATCAGGGCAATTATTACTTTAATTAAATATAAATATTTTTCAAAATGATTAATCAATTAAAATATTCATTTGTAAGAATATTAGAAAATTATCCATCTATTCATACTGCTGTTTATAACAACATTGATAAATTTGATTTTTTGTTTCCTCACGAAAAAGATTTTTATGGATTAATTGATTTATTTAAAACTAATCACAAAGGAGATTTTTTAGATGTAGGAGGCAACATAGGACTTTCTACAATTGGTTTTAGAAGTCTAGGTTTCATAAAAAATAGAATTTTTATATTTGAACCAAATATAAATTATTGTGAAGAAAAGCTTAAAATTATAAAAAAAAATATAATAAAACATTTTTCTATCCTTTTGGTTTGTCATCTCAAGATAAAAAGCTAAATATTTATACACCAATTTATAATAATAAGATTTTTCATTTTTTATCAAGCTCTGAAAAAAGTTATGTTATAAAAAAGCTTAAATATCATTATAAATCAAAATCAAAATATTTTAAACTTAACAAAAATAAAATCACCTTAAAAAAATATGATAATTTAAAATTTAAAATAAAACCAACATTTGTAAAAATTGATGTTGAAGGACATGATCACGAGGTAGTTTATGGTATGAAAAAAACAATTAAAAAATTTAAACCAGTTATTTTAATTGAATATAATCCAGAAAATTTTAAAAAAATTTATAATGAATTAAAAAATTTTTATAATTGTTATGTTTTTAATATTTTAAAGAACAAATTAGTCTTCTTAAATAGAACAGAGATAAAAAAATTATTAAATGGTACAAAAAAAAATAATTTTTTTTTAAGTAATAGAAATATATATTTTGTCCCAAATAAATGGAAATATTCTTAATTTTATCTACAACTATTTTTTTCTCTCTAGCAACTTTTGGTTATGGTTATTTATTCTTAAATTTAACGAGACGATATAGTTACGATTTGTCTTTGGGAGAAATTGGTTTTCTAGGTTTTTTTTTAATTAGTTTAATATCACTTTTTTTTCACTTTTTTATTCCACTAAGCTCTTTTTTTAATACTGCTTTATATTTATTTGGTTTGATTTTACTATTATCTGAATTCTTAAAAAATAAGTTAAAAAATTTCAAACATTATAAGTTCTTATTTTTGCTTATTTTAATTTCTTTAATAATGTTTATGAAATATAAGCCAAACGAAGATTTTGGATATTATCATTTACCTTATATAACAAATCTAGTTAATCAAAAAATTATATTTGGTTTATCTAACTTGCAACTCAATCAAGGATGGAATTCTATTTGGCTAAACTTAAGTAGCACATATTATATTGCTATTTTAAAATTTAATGGATTATTTTTTTCTAATGTAATTTTTTACATATTTTGTTCGTTAATTTTATTTGAAATTAATTTTAAAAGTAGAATTAATAACAGTTCATTATTTGTTTTTATATTTTCTTTATTTTTTTTAATTTTCTTAAATTTAAAATTTTCAAGACTAAATTCATATGGTCTTGATGTTCCATCCAATTTTATTGTAATTTATATAATTTTACTTTTTTTTCTTTACTTTCAATCGATAGATAACAACGAAAAAAAATTTAATATTCTAGAGTATTTGATTTTATTCTGTATTTTTTCTTTATCATTTAGAGTTTTAAATATTATAACTTTATTTTTACCATTAATTATCATTATCACTGAAAAAATTTCTTTATCAAAAATTTTAAAATCTAAAATTATATTATTTTCGATACTTTTTTTTATATTATTTGTTTTTCAACAAATTATTTACACAGGATGTATCGTAATTCCAAATCAACTGACTTGTATTAGTAGTCTTTCATGGTTTGATCCTAATATTATTGATAATTTTAATACTGATACTTCTAAAATAAACAAGTCTTATCAATCTTATGTTGGTCAATTATCAAGAGAAGAATATTTAACAAATTTTAATTGGATAAATAATTGGTTCATGCGACATAAGATAGAGATATTTGAGCATATTGGTACTTTTTTGACACCAATTTTTTTATACTTTTTTTTATTAAAATTTAAATTAAACAAAAAAGTTCAATTTTCGTTTAATAATTCAATTATATATGTATTAATTTTCTTATCTATCAGCTTAACAATCTGGTTTATAAAAGCGCCTGTAATTCGGTTTGGTACAATATATATTCAAGCATTACTTCTAATTTTTATAATTTTTTTTTTTAAAAAAAACATTTTTATTCTTACCAAATAAAAATTTAGTAATTGGCTTAATAGCATTATCATTATTAGGAAATTCAATTAAAAATATAAATCGTATATTAGATCATGATCATAATGATCAACTTATGCCATTTATTCCAAAAATAATTTACAGTTCAAATAAAAATGAACAATTTGAATTAAACAAACCAATAAGTGATCCAAATGTTGCAAAATCAGATTATTGTTGGAATGTTCCTTCGTTATGTAGAATAAGTGGTTTTGAGGATTTAAATGTATTTAAACTTAAAGGTTATTTGATTATAAAAAAAAAATAATTTAACTTTTAATTAAATTTTGCTTTAATTTTTTATAATTAAATTATATTTAAAATTATGGTTTCACGACAATGTGTAATTTTGGCTGGAGGTTTTGGATCAAGATTGGGGGAGATAACCAAAAAAGTTCCAAAGCCACTGATTAAAATCAATAAAAAACCATTCATCCTATATTTAATCAAAAATCTATATAGACAAGGAATAAGAGAATTCATTATTCTAACTTATTATAAAAATTCATATTTTAAAAAAAAAACACTTAAATTTTTAAAAGATGCAAAAATCAAATTAGTTAAAGAAAAATACAAACTTGGAACTTTAGGGTCAATTTTAAACGCTAAAAAATTTCTTAAAAAATCTTTTTTTGTAGTAAATGGAGATACTTATTTTGATTTTAATATTAGAGATTTAGAATTTAATTTTAATAAATTTAACAAAGATATAGGAGTAGCACTTACTAGGATAGAAAGTAAATTACCAAAAATTTCATATCAATTAAAAAAAAATAAATTTCATAAAGTATTTTTAAGTAGCAAAAAGATAAAATATATTTGTGGAGGCACATATTATTTAAATAAAAAAATTTTAAATAATTTTAAAATCAAGAACTTAGATATAGATAATGATCTTATTGTTAAAAAAAAATATTCTAATTCAATTTTTACTAAATATTATTCTAATAATTTTCTAGATATTGGTACTTTGCAAGATTTAAAAAAATCTTCAGCATTTTTGAAAAATAATGTTTATAAACCATGTGCTTTTTTAGATAGAGATGGAGTATTTAACAAAGATAGCGGTTATGTTCATACAGCCAAAAAAACTAAATGGAAAAAAAATATTTTTAAGACAATTAAACTATTAAATGATAATAATTATCGTGTAGTAATTATTACAAATCAAGCGGGTATAGCAAAAGGATATTTTTCGTTAAAAAAATTCTTAAAATATAGGGATTGGTTTCACAATGAATTTTTACTCAGGGGGTCTTTTATTGATGAGACTTATTTCTGTCCTTTTCATCCTGAAAGTAAGTTTAAAAAGTTTAAAAGGAAATAAAATTTAAGAAAACATGGAAACGGCATGTTGCTTAAAGCTTTTAAAGAATGGGAAATAAATAAAGACAAATCTTTTTTGATTGGTGATAAAAGTATAGATATTTCCGCAGGAAGAAAGTCTAAAATTAAAAGCTTATTAGTAAAAAAAGATATATTAAACCAGGTAAAAAAATTAATAAAATAGTTAAATTTTACAATTTCAGACTTTGACAATTTATGATTTTTATTATATCAAATCGTGCCTGGTGATTATTGCGAAAGGGTAATACCCGATCCCATTCCGAACTCGGAAGTCAAGCCTTTCTGCGCCAATGGTACT
>MDTA01193540.1_pt1 | contig 11292 bp, 2 predicted proteins | sample 811151 | NCBI WGS metagenome assembly MDTA01 (sample SAMN05326648, study PRJNA326480) | marine metagenome | isolation source: seawater | place: Indian Ocean: South | collected 2010 | reverse complement strand
GCGCTTCTCGGTCATACCTATCCACGGTACCTTCGGACACTTTGGCATGGTCTTTCGCTTCTCGATTTTACGTGCGTATCGCCATGGGTCGAATCCCCACACCCACAAAGCAAGGAGTCTGCGAGTAGGTTGACCATCGCGTACAAGAGGACCTTTTCGCTTGCCGAACCAATCTCCCATGAATCGCTTGTTGAATCTTACTTGTCGAGCACACCATTCCCAATCGTTGTTGTTCCACTTTTTCTTGGCTCGCAGAAACACCGCCGATGCGTGGACAGGTCCTTTGATGTAGTCCTTTGGACCGCCGAGAGCAATCTTCTTCCTCATTCTCAAAATGGCTCTTCCACTTACTCGACCGGAATGGATGCCTTGCTCTTTGGCTTCAGATGCAGATAGGCCCGCCTTCTTTCCAAGCGGTGAATCGAGGAACGCTTCGAGTTCCTTGTTCTTCATGTTGATGAGTTTAGCCCAATCCATGAACCATTCTTCTCGGGTCTTTGCATTTTGCTTGATGAGGTCAGCGTGTCGTAGCCAAGGGTATTGTTCGACCGCTTCACCGGGAAAGAAGTTCGTTGAAGGATTCGCCCGTGGCCAAAGTTTGTCGGTCTCTGCTTCGGCTCTACTGACCACTACGGCAGATTTGAAAACCATGTCGGGTCGTTGGCCTTTGGCATTGCCTTGGAAGTCGGTTATTTCTCCCGGTTTTACCACTTCATAGTCTTCGGGGTCTTCGATTTGAAGGAAGCCTCGGGTAGCAAAGTACGCAGAAGGCTCACCTATTTCTGTTGGGTTAGAAAGGAGGAACACAGGTGTTTTTATCTCCACCTTTTCGTAGTACCTACCCAATCGCCATCCTTGAATTATGGTTCTGTCCCCCCACTTACCTACATTGAATGTATGGCGAGGACCGTCCAAATTAGCAATCATATCAACGTCAGTAATCTCGTCGCCAAGTTCAGAGATGGGACGTGAACCCTGTGAGGTGTCTATCACTCCGCCGTCAAACCAACGGCCGGTTAGTTCTTCACCGGTCTCGGGGTTGATGAAGCGAGAAAGAAGGTCATCGGTACCTCTTGCCTTTAGCATGACAGGTGGATTCTTCTTTACGATGTCGTTTGCAATGCGTTCTGCAATGTCCCGAGCGATTGGCTTTTTGGGTGAAGTATGAACTCGAATTATTTCGAATCCTTTAGCGTGGGCTTTTTCATTTTCTTGGATGACTTCGTTCGTGAATTCCTTTGCTTTTTCCATGCCTAATGAATTTGAACGGTCAATCCTATCTCGCATTTCTTCAGGAGTTTCGGTAGACTCAAGATAAACGTTAGTGGAGTTGGGGAATACTTTCGCATATTGGGTGGCTTCTTTCAGTGTAGTGTCTAAGACGGCAATCTTTTTCTTGAAGTCTGCAAAACGTCGACCAACATAGAATCCTGAACTTGTTTTGCGCCATTGAGCCATTTCTCCGTTCTCAATCATTTTGAGGAATTGTTTCTCTGTTACTACTTTACCACCTTTCGGTCTTGTCGAGATAACGGGTATGTCGTCGGCCCCAAGCATTTCTGCGAGAACTCTTCGTATTGCTTGTGCCATACCCGCTCTGCGGAGACCGCTTGTAATCGTGATGATGTGAACATTCTTGGCGTGTCGTGGGTTAACTAAGACGGCAGGCTCGGGGTCGTCGAGAACAATCTCATACGGGTTGACCTCTGCGATTTTCTCCCCAATCTCGCGGTGAATCTTGTTTGCGAGTTTCTGACCAAATGGGTCGTCTTCCGTCATGTAGCGAGATTGCATCTTAATGCTTGACTGACCTCGGTTTAGGTACAAAACCACTCCAACGCTATCATCGTCAGTCATTGGGTATCGGCAGAAAAGTTGACCGTTGTAGAAGAAGTTCTTCGACAGCGGGCTACCGAGCATTGGAACGGTTTGACCGGAGTATTCCTCTAATGCCTCTTGTGCGAAGTCACCGTCAATTGGAACCCCATAATCTCCTTCATAGAAAACTGCCTTTACGGATGGAGGTGGGTTTGCTTTTACACGGTTGTTCAAGAATTTCTTGATGTTGTCGAAGTGCTGTTCTGCCGCTTTTTGTTTGTAAGAGTCGACGTTTGCCTTGTCTATGAAGCCTGAATCCTTTGCTTCTTTTGCAATGGTAGTGAACATGAACGGGTGGTGTGCAAGCATATCTGCGACTTGTAATAGGTATGCAACACCAAGATGGTCTCCTGCTTGCGTGATGAATCCTTCCAATGAGATGTTCTTTCTCCCGCAATCTGTCATCATCAACATGTAGAATGCGTCTGTCACTTGAGGTGGCAATTTCAACTCATGAGATATTTCGTCTCTGAACATCTCGGCCGCGATTATCGAATGGTGCCTACCCTGTTCCTTTTCTCGCTTCTTACCAACATCGTGATACAATGCAAGGAATAGTAGTAAGTCAAGGTTGGAGTAGCCCGGTGCTAATTCTTCCGAGAGATAGTCTCGAAGTTTGCGTCGGGTATCATCGTCAACCCCGTAGTCTTTCAGTTTCCATAGTCGTCCTTTCGGGTGTGTGTTTGATTGTGAGAAGTAGTGGTCCACCCACCAATATACGTACTTTGAGTGTCCGAATTCATTGGCCCCGTAGTGTTCGAAGTTGTTGGTGGTGTCTCGAAGTTCATCGAATTGAGATGCTGAATGGCGGTGGGAGATACGAATGGGTGGGTTGCGTAGAAACCCGGCATCCCCGGGATTGTCCCGTATTATCCCCGGTCGAGTGTGTCCTTTGTATTTGATATTGACAAAGTCACTGAACCGTTTATTGATTTCACTTACAGTGTGCTTGGTAATCGTGGAGTTGAATACCTCATCGGACATCTTTTGGTTGTTCTTGTGTTTCTTGGTGACCTTGGCCTCCGCGCTGTCGATGATTGCATTCAAATCGTCAAGGAACTTGTCCTCATCCATCTTGAGGTAGTCCTCTTCCTTGCTCTTCTTGATTGAGAATACAAAGTGGTCAATTCTGTTTTCCATGATGGTATAGAAGTGTTTGATGCCAAACGCATATGCAAGGTCACAGTAGAACTGATAATCATCTGCGCTCGATAGTGAAGGCTCGTCTTTTGACGGATGTGTATGATAGAACAGGGTTGAACCTTCTACCGCTTTGTTGACCTTTAGTTTGGGCATAATCAATGAACCTCTACGGTGGTAGATTTTACCGCCTTTGACCCATCCATACGACTCCCCTCTGTATGATACAAACGTGAAGAGTTTGTCTCGGAATGCGGCAGAGTGTAGTTTTGGCGAATCATATTCACGGAAGTCCCTTCTTGGGTCGCCCACATACATACCGGTCATTTCAGAACGGAACTCATCTACCGATACAGGGTTTTGGCGCACTCTCTTGGTTGTAATTGAACCGCCAATCACTGTTTGCAATTGACCGGGTGGGTTGCTGTTGATTGTCTCTAATGCGTAATTCGGGCCGGTGTTTAGTTCATACACCTTATCGCGAGCAGTAAAGAATTTGGTTTTGCCTAAAGTGGGCTTGAGTGACTCGTTGACAAGTGTCTTTTGTATTGTTCCTTGTGTGATAATGAACCATCTATCGTTCTCAAGGTCGACACCCGAAGCAAGAACGGGTTGTTCGCAGAACAGTTCGCCTTCTGACGGTATGCCGTACGACTTGGCGACGATTGCTTCATTCAGTCTCTTCTTCAACTTCGTCACCTCCTTCTTCGTCTTCATCATCGGCCTCGTCGTCCTCGTCGAGCGAGGCCAAGAGGTTCCCCAATGGGTTGTCGAGGTCTAATGATATAGATGAGTATTCCTGCCTGACTCGCGCTTCTTCCTCGTCCGTGAGGGTGTACAAGTCAATCGCATCCATCAGTAACCTTCCTTTTTCAAGTAAGGCAAACTCCCACTCGGGGTGTTTGTACGAAATGTAATCTGCCCAACTTTGGCCAGCACCCAAGTTACCTACTACAAAGTCAGCGTAGTCCTTTCTGAATTCTGCTACCTTGTTATCCCACTCTTGTATTCCTGTCGGCGGGTTTGATTTGACCCCGAGAGAATCATACAGGTTTTGCAAGTGTCGTCGCCTTTCTTCTTTGTTGTTCGTGAACTTGAATCCTTTTTGTGCACCATCTAATTGTCGAGCGAACTCTCCTCGACGATTGCCTGTTCCTTCATCATATTGAGTAGGTACGCCCGAAGACACTTCCGGGTTTTCTTCTTTCTTCGGCATTTGGAAGGCCTGTATTGTGAACAGCATGTTGTCGTTTTTCCCTTGTCTTGAATCGCGGTTTTTGTATGAAATGCTTAGTTGCTCTGTATGGGCTCTGATGTTACCGGCGTCACTACTCAACATTGCTACACGATTTGCCCCCGGACCACCATACATGTCTGCGAAATCCATTTGCATGGACATTGGTAAACCGAGAACAAAGGGCCACCCTTTCCCTTGTTGAATCGAATATTCAGGTCTTGGAAGGTACAACTTAAATCCGGGCTCTCCCTTTCTACCGCGGTCAAGTGCCTTCTCAAACTCTTTCTCGAATTTTATCGTCTTGGGCATTGGTTCTCCTTCCGGACCAATAGTGCCCGAACCGAAGGTTTCTCTCTGCTTAGAAACGCCAAAGAAGCCGGTGGATGGATTAGCCTTGATTGCTTCGAACTTCTTCTTTTTGAAATTGGGCCCTAAAACGTACAGTGGTACATATACGTAGTCAAAGAAGACATTGCAGTCTCCACTTGCATTCATTTCTTCCACTATGCTACTTTCATACCAAGCAGGGTGGTCTGTAATGAACCCCATCTTCTTACGCCTTTCTTGTTCTATCTTTGAGTAATTCTTACGTGCATTTGAGTATGCTTTCATAACTCGCTTTTCTTCGTCTGCAATCTCGGTGAACAGTCTGTCGACTGTTTTCTTGGAATCGCTTTTCTTGAGTGCTTCTATTGCCTTGAGAATCTTAGAACCCTTTTTGAGACCACGTGGGCAGAAGAATACAAAACCGTGAGGCACTACAATAATCTCCCAAGGTATACCAAACGCATACTTGGTGAGCAAAGAACCCGCAAGGTCGTGCCCCGAAATTATCGGGTACCTTGGTGGGGAAAAGTGGTCTCTCGGGTGAGTGTGGAACAAGAAGTCTGCACCATACACGTCACTCGTATACATCATTGCCAAATTGTCCCTTCCTTGTGAAGAACCATAGTAGATGTTACCATCAATCGAATAGCCGCCGAACTCTTTGCTTCTTCCTGACCTTTTTGAAAAGTTCCATAGTTTACGGTACGCTTCAATCGGCATGTACCAAGGCTCTTCTCTTGGGAATCCTTGTGGGCTTTGCTTGTATCTCATCTTGCTCATGGTATCATCCATAATCAGAACTCTACCTACGGGTGAACCGGTTGACGGTACAATCGGGAGTAAGTTGGCTATTTTTTGTAACCAAGACGGATAGCCGTACACTGCGATAGGGTTCTTTCTCGGTGCTCTCTTTATTTCGAGGCCGCCTGCGCCGTCTGCCTGCTCCATTCTGATGTCGTGAGTATTCATTGGGTCCTTGTCGTCACGAACCCGCGTCATTTGCGCGGGACCAATCATTCGTCGAGACTGTATCAGTTGGGGGTATAGTTTGTAACCTGATTTCCTTGGCCTTCTGTCTTTACTTGCCTTCTTGGTCTCTTGCAGATAATATGCACCGAAGGTGGGCGTCGAACCTTCGGACAATCTTTCGTACTCTACTTCGACTACCACCTTTGGCTCTACCAACATTATTTCGGACAATGGTAACCCCAATGCAACCCCGCCCACATCTATGTTGGGCATTGTGATTGTGTTCTCGTATTTGTTATCGGAAATCTTCTCACCCATCACCATGTCAAACAGTTCTGCCTGTTTCTCGTTGTCCCAGCCAAGACCCCAATTCACAGGCCCAATATGAATGAACGTTGGGTCTCCGTACTTCGTTGTCCTTGCAACGGCGACATGGAACTTATGCCTGTTCTTACGCCCTTTCAACCAAGATGCGCTGTTTGTGTTGACTCCTATGATTGCTACATCAATCGTGTTCTTTTCTTTGACCTTGAAGCGTTTTCCTTTGTGGTGGATTACAAGCCCTTCTTGTTTGTTTTGTGATACGTGCAAATTCCACAAGGCTGTCAATCTTGGGCCTGCACCATCCTCGATATACTCCATATCAGCAACTCTAACCCTGTCTCCTTGGTATGGAAGCAATTCTTGTCTTCGCAAACGATACTCAACATCCATTTTTTGCCCATCAATAGAAATCACATCGAACAATGCGTATCTCAATTGCTTGAAGGCAGATGGCTCTATGTCTTTTCGCATTACTACGGCTGTAATTGCTTGCGGGCCTCTGACCACACCAAAAGCATCGTAATCGAATAACTCCCCTACAAACATGGCTTCAGAAACTCCCCGTTTGATACACGCGTCTTCGAATTCTCTTGTGATGTGGTTCTCCCACAATATGATGCCACCTTTGGTAGACATGATGGTAGTGATTGGTGTTTTGAGTGAAGCGGAACCTGACGTACGTGAAACGATTGACTTGCTCTTTGAAAGAACACTGCCGTCTACTCTATGGCCTCCTTTTTTCTTGTAATGAATGGCGAATAGGGTGCCATTGAATTTGGGTGAAACGGTAAAACCCGTTTCATCTTCAAACGTGTCAAGAGCATCAGACCACCTCACCTCATTGAAGGCAGGTTTCTTCTTCCATTCTGTCGCGGCTACTGCCAAAGGGTGCTCGGGGTCAGGGTTTTCATTACGAAGGCACGGAGGTGTTGACTCGAGTGAAGTAGGGTCTTCGTGACCATATCCGACCTCGATTTCATCGAAGAAGTTGTCAACAAGAAGTGAAAGTTTGTCGAAATTCTTCAACACTGCTTCGGGGTGTGCGTCATACTGTGGGTCGAACGTAGTGATTGTATCGAGAGAAAGTGGTACCCTGACCAAACCGGTTCCCGGCAGAGGAGGGTAACCTGTTTCTTCGTCGATAGGTTTCTTGAAATTCGGTTTGAAGTGCATACCAAAGTACATTGCCCATTGTTGGTCTGCTTTGTTTTCGAACTCAAGGTGGGCAATGCCATCGGCTATTGCTTCGGTTTTGTTGGTTGTGGCACCTTGCACCTTGCCGAGTGTTCTGATTACAAGGTTCTGAATCGTGTGACGGTCTGTGAATTCGGGGCCTGTGCCTCGGCCGAACCATACGTGGTAACCGTGTCCTGTGTATTGGATTAGTACCGGATGGCCTGCCGCTTGCAATTTTTTTGCTACTTCGATGGCTACCTTCTTCTTTTCTTTCTCACTCTTTTCTACATGGTGAAAGTCGATGTCAACAACAGAGCCTTTGTAGTTCTCACCCGTACTACTGAATGAAAACCACAAAGAACGGAACGTGTCTTTGACATATTCGTCCATGAATGGTGCTATGTCTTCCTCTCCGCTGACAACCATGCCCCTGTCGGGCCAACACTTTCCACTACCGTGTGAATAGTGTACTGCGGTCAAGTTGTGGAACATTGTTTTACGTAATTGGTATGGAACTATCTTGCGATTGTATTCGGCAATCCTATCTTTCATGTAGTTGATTTCTGCTTCTGCTTTGAACCAATATTCGGTTTGTCGCTTGTCCTTTTTCTCCATGGTCTGGTATTTGGAATCCTTGTTTTGCTTCGCATACATGTATGAGAGTGTTTCGAGAGGGTATGGAGTAGGTTGCCACGATTTTGCACCGGAAGACGACGTCACGTCGCCGATTACAGAGGACAGTTTCGAAAGCAACATAGGCTTTACCTCTGAAATGTAAGTCGAATACTCAAGGCCTTCAATGTCAAGAACTTTCTTTCCGGACACAATATCGAAGCCGTTTACACCTTTGAATGTCGATGCGTAGCCTGCGAAGTTGTTGTTATCATAGGCCCAATACTTCTTTGTCCACATCTTTTCAACAAACGTGTCTATGTCAGACTCGCTCGGGACTCTTCCTGAACCTACTATGAGATTGATGAACTTGTCAAACTCGGTGAGGTATAGTGAATAGTCACGCACATCAAACACCCCCATCCGGTCGTAGAAGGCTTGGATTGGCTCTTACAGGCATACCCATGTAATCAATTTGCTCTGCGGGTGCGCGGGCTGGTACCGGTACTGCTTGTTCACCTTGTACCAACAAAGCATCTTGCAATTCGGGGCCTCTTTCTCTTAGCAAGGCGTCTCTGTCTTCTGATATACTCAATGCAAAGTCATACGCAGGCATTGTCAGGATTCCTCTACAAATGTAAATGAAACGACGATATGCGCCAACTGCTTGGTCTTTGACTCTGTATTTTTCATCGCTCTTCAATCTCTGTTCGAAGAATCTCCGTAATTCGTCAATGTCTCTAATTTGGCGAGTGCTTACAGTCTGTATTGCAGTCAAAAGATTAGCAATCAAAGTGTAGTCCTTATGGAAGGCTGAACGAAGGAAACCGACATAGTTGCGGAACAGTGTTGCATTCCTTTCGATGTTTGGGGTTTGGCCTATCAGTTTAGGGTCTCGCGTAAGTTCTTCTCTGAATACCGAACCTGCCCACGAAGGGGGGAGAATCGGTGCCCCTGCACCTTGCTCTCTTCGGGCTTGTTCTACTTGACTGAATACTTGTGACCATATTGCGTGAGGGCGTACACCTTCAAGGGACATCACGGCTACGAGGGTTGCTTCAACAGTGTCCCACATTTTGTCAACAAGCAGTTGTTTCTTCTTTCCTTTCTTTCCTTTCTTCTTTGGCCTGTTATCGTGTATTTCTGCCATTTGGGCTACTTCTTGGTAAAACGATTGGAAATATTCTGACATGATTAGACGAAGGGTTGGTACGTCCAATCTTCGAAGAATGGTTCTTGGTACTGCAAGTTGTATTGCTTGTGCAGTCCCGGGAACGGGCTCTGCCCTTAATTGTGCCAATGCCGTCTCTTGTGACTCTTCCCTAACAGCGGCAAGCAGTCTTTCTGCGATGGTGTTTGTATACCATTGGACTTCCAATTCTTTGAGTTCGCTTTCAAACAGTTTTTTGAATCCGGTGTCCTTTGTCAAAGCAATGTATGAAGCGTAAACTCCTGACATGATTGATGCTCTTTGCTCTGCGAGGAATACGGCCAATTGAGTTTTGCCTTTACCTCCTGTCGTGTGGAACTCGTTAGAAGGAGTTAGATTCTTATTGTAATCTGCGTTTCCATCATTGAATTCTTTGGAAAAGCGGTTGAATGAAATCTTCGTGCTGTTTAGAACAAGATTGAGATATGCTTCCATCTCAAAGTATCTGTCGAGCACCATACGTGTGAAAATCGCTAATGAAGCGTTATACTCGCCTGCGGTAACGGTGACGGGCTTTTCTTCGTCTTCATCTTCGTCTTGGAGAAACAGGTCTTTGATTTCGCCGCCTTCGTTGACAGTCGGTCTTACCGAAAATGGTAACTCGTATATCGTTTCTGCACCAAGTCCAATAGGTGTGCTATCAGTGTGGTCACCGTCGTCGGGGAACAATAGTTCATACCCCGATTGTCTTAGGAAGTAACGTCCCGTATTGCCGTCCGGTCTGTCAACTAACCATTCGCCATCTGCTTCCCAACTTACGTTCCCTTCGTCGTCAGTTTCACCATCAAATGGCAACCAAGTCATTACATCATCGGTGATGTCAAATGGAGTGTTAGCACCAAATGGACGACGATGCTGGGTGAATACATTGTCGTACCATTCTGTGTTATCGTTGAGTCTTACATATTTTCCTTTCCATGGGTCAACGGATGCACCTACCACGTCGGCAGTTGCGTCTAAGAAGCGTAAAAATTCGTCAGTAGCCCCGTATATGTTCATATCAGATGGTCCACCATATCCGCTTGGAAGTTCTGCATCTGCGGGCGTGTCGAAACTCATGTTGTTTGCTTCGTCAAAATTCATGCCAACTTTCCGAGTGCTGAATGTTGCGCGAACGGCGCAACGGCTAATTTGTTGTACAAACTCCTGCCAATTTGCTAACTCTTGTACTTCGGGTGAACTGATTGTTGATTTAGCCCATGAAAGGAAAAACAAGTTCGCTTGTAGGTCGCGCAATTCTACTCCAATATCATCTAACTGACCAAGAACAAATCTTTCGGTGTCCTCGTCGTAATCCACGTGGTCACGGTTTCTTCCGGCAGAGTCCATATATCTGCCATAAGCATACGCAAAAACTGTACTATAATCCAAAACGTCGCCTACTTCGAACCATGGTGCCCTTGCAAGTTCCCCGCCATCTCTCGTTGAGAGTTTTTTGTTATCATCTTCGTTTATGTTGTTTGTCAACTTGTCAAATAGTTCGGGTATTCTACCACCTGATTGGTTGTTTTGATTGCCGACGAAATACTTGCGTAGTGAGGTCGGCCATCCCCTTGTGTACGCTATCAAGGACATAATCGCCGTACCAATGGAAGGTAGAAAGAACAACGAACCGGGGTCGTTTCTGTTAATCAAGTCGTTGAAGAATCTTGAAGTCCCCACATCTAAGTCATTGTTGGTTCCTTGGCGTAACCCGTGAAGACCTGTGATTTGGTCAGTTGTGTAGTTATCAAGCCCTTGTCCGTTTTCGAAGTTTTCTTGTGGGCTTGACCTGTTAGGTGCATCATGGTATCTTGTAGTTGTAAACCTCAAACCTGCTGGTGGGTTAAGTGATTGGTCTATGGTCAATCTGTATTCTCCGTTTACGTGAAAGTGAAGTAAATCAAACAAGGTTGGGTTGCCACGCGAGTAATCGAAGTACATGTTGTACTTGTGAGCGTAAAATGGCTCAAGTGCCTTCTTTGCTACATTGGCGAACTTCTTGTCATTGTCATTGAGAACGTTGTTGGTCTTGCCGTCAGGCTTGACAACATCAGCCACGAACAGTGGTTTGGCGCGCCTGTAATCTTGCTTATCCGACATGGCCCTCATGCTCCGATGGGGCACCTGACCATAATGGAGTCGGCGTATGCCCCATCGACAACAATTCGGAACCCTACGTTTGTCACCATTGCCCCGCTGTTCTTGATGATATTCATGTCCTCGGCAGAGAACGTAAAGGACGCAACCCCACTGCCATCGGTGGTGCTTACGATGACATTACTCAATTCATTCCCGTCAATGACAGGTGCAACCCTCACTGTGTGACCTCTCTCTGCCTTTGTCAAATTGACTTGGATATTGAGAGGTGTTGTAGCGAGCGTCATACCGAGGTCGTATGTACCGCTTGGTTTGACATCGACCTTTTCAGATACGAGTG
>MDTA01148169.1_pt1 | contig 11292 bp, 3 predicted proteins | sample 811151 | NCBI WGS metagenome assembly MDTA01 (sample SAMN05326648, study PRJNA326480) | marine metagenome | isolation source: seawater | place: Indian Ocean: South | collected 2010 | reverse complement strand
TGGAAGGAGTTGCCCCCTTGCTGGTTTTCAAGACCAGTGCATTCAACCGCTCTGCCATCTCTCCGTGCCTTGTATTATAAGTCAATTTTAAAAATAAATAATTTAGATACAATAAAAAATGTTTTATATGTTTTATTTTTATAAGAAAATTTAGTTAATAAATCTTTAATTATAAAGTAAACTCCACTGGTAGATATATGAACATAATACCTATACTTACTCACCATAAAACAGGCACCACTTTTTGGAGAGAACTTGTATCAGATATTTTTGAATCACAAAATATAATTAAAATTAATAGAAAAAATATTTATAAATTTGATGAGCTTGTTATTCAATCAAATGATTCAGATGCTTATAGGATTTTATTAGATTCACACAGTCTAATTGATCGTGAATTTTACGAAACTAATAAATTGAAAGGCATACACTCCTTTAGGAATCCAAAAAATATCTTGATATCAGCAACAAGATATCACCAAAAATCTAAAGAAAAGTGGCTGCACAGACCTCAGGAAAGATTTGATGGAAAAACCTATCAACAAAAAATAAATTCTTTTAACAATCTAGAGAACAAAATAATATTTGAAATGAATAATAGTTCAAAAAAGATTATTAAAAGTGTTATGAAAGTATTTAAATATGATAATTTTTATAATGTTGATTTAGATAAAGTTTCAACTGATTCATCAATGGAAGATCTAAAAAGTATTTATAATTTCTTAGATATAAAAACTAAATTAAATTTATCTCAGGATGACTGGTTAGAGGTATGCGCAAAACACTGTCTTTGGAATATAAAAAATATTCCATCACACGTGACATCTTCGTCTCCGGGCAATAAAGAAAATATTGATGAATATTTTACTAATAATATAAAAGATGAATTTTTAAGTATTTTTGGAGAAGATTCTTACCATAATACTTTTGGATAAAATTTATAGTTATATAATGCATTATCAAAGACATCAACTTACTTTATGACGTCAAAAAATAGAAATACCAACCACATTGCGTAATAAATAAGAGCACCGACGCAAAGTCCAATTATTATTGTTAGCAACTTTTTAAATATTTTCATTTTTCAAAAAAGTAAAGTTTCTTTTAAGTATATTTTTAATGATAATCATATCTAGTTTTTAAAGAAGATCATCCGGGCATGAAAACTTTCTTTTCGTTGGATTGAACCCAACTCTTAAATCATTCTTTTTATGATTGATTATGCACTTCTCATGAAAAACTGAATACGATTCTTTATATATATCTCTTGGCAGTGAGATGCCATTCTCAAAACCTGTCTTACCACTTGTAGTGAGAGAGGTATTATTTCGCAAACCAATGGATAGAGGTAGTGGAATTGAAATAATCTTTCTAGAACCATAGAATTTTTCAGCTCTTTTAAAGAATTCTGTATCTGCTGCTGCTCTGATATTATCGAAATATCCTATATCTTGTATAACATTAGGGCTAAAAAAAGATGAACATGGATTTTGATGAAGAATATGGCCCATATCCATGCTTGTTTGAAGCATGTCATCATCAGTCATTCTTATCCAATTTGAAAAACTTAATTTACAATCAGGATTTTTAATATGGGTAGATACATGATTTTTAATTCTTTCTGGATGCATCCAATCATCACTATCATGAAAAGTAAAAAAATTAGTATTAGATTTTAATTTTTGAAGAGCTTTATTTTTAGATCTATAGGTTCCAATATTCTTCATATTTTTAATTAACATGACTCTTGAATCCAAAGAAATAAATTCATTAATAATATCTATAGTTGAGTCCTTACTTTTATCATCAACTATACATAAATTAATATTTTTATAAGTTTGATTCAAAACAGAAATAATAGAGTTTTTAATTGTATTTTCAGAGTTATATGAAGTCATAACTATAGTTACTAATGGATCCTTTGTTTGATTAACTGCTTTAGAAAGAGTAGAACTATTTTTAAAATTAAAACTACTTTTTAACTTTTTATTAAGTGGAAAATATTTTTTATCAACGACAGGTGAAAGCAAATTATATTTTTTAAAAAACATTTCAAGCTTAGATATATATTGTTTTTTATCTGTAAGAAATAAATACAGGCAATCAATTAATTCAACATCAGGGTTGGAGGAATTTAAATCTAAATAATCTTTAACTTTGAGAAGTAAATTCTTAAATGCACTCTTATCATTCCTGTTTAAATAAAAATGAGCAATATAAACAATATTAGGAATAGAAGTTTGGTAATTTTTATTAAAATGAAGATCTAAATGGAGTTTCATAAAAATATCTTTGAGGAAATTTTTATCAGTCAATTTTGAAAGATAAAAAAAGTATTTTAAATAACCATCTTCTATAAGTTGATAGCATTTGGTTATAGACAAATTCTTTTTTCCAACTCTGTGCGAATTTCTTATAGAGATATCATAGAAATTATTTAATATCTTACTGTCTATAAAAGGATTGTTATGGGAATTTTCAAGTAATTTATTTACTAATAAAAGAGACTTGTTCCATTGAGTATTTTTTATAATATTTAAATATGAGATTGTCAAAATCCAATCATTTAGATCAAATGAATTAATTTTTTTATTTTGATTTTCTATTTCATCAAAATATTTTTTTGCAACCTCTTCATCTGAAAATTCTTTTAATTCTTTAAAATATTTATCTGATTCATTTTTATAATTTTCAAGAATTTTTTTACTAATTGGATCTAAATTAATCTGTGATATAGAAGGATTATCAGATAATTTTCTTGGAACACCAGGAAGCAGAAAATGAGGATAAAGAATGTAATGTGAGTTATCTTTGTGATCTTTGGAATAAATTTGAGATTTCACAAAAAATTTATTATTTTTAAATCTATTTGAAACTCTCAATAAATTTTGGAAAAAATGCTGTGTATCAAATGGTTCAATTTGAACAAACTTCCAAAGATCGTGTTTGCCAGCAAATTTGCTCTGAAATTCTATGCTTTTCTTTACATTGGATGAGGATTTGTTTTTATAGAAATAAATATCTAGATTTAGTTTTTTACCAACCTCATAAATATCTAAAAAAGCTCTATGTGTATATGATAAATAATGAAATGATCTTGTTCTTGATAACTCTTCATCAATGAGACCATCCTTATCAATAGAGTTAAGTCTTGATGATTGAATTTTCTTTATATATTCTTTTGAAATATCAATTTTCCCAATAAAATAAGAGAAACAAATAACTTGCGTATCATAATAAAGCCCATGATTATTTGTTTTTTTTGATTCCTTTAGGGCCTGAGGATCACTTAGAAGCCAATCCAAATAATCACTAAACCATGATTTTATTTTTAGAAGCTGTTTATCTGAAAGGTATCCTAAATAGTGAAGCATGATAGAGCTATCAATAATCCTAATGAACTGATATCCATCAATTACACCTAAACTTCTACCTTCATTGGTACCAGGAATGGTTTGTGAGAACTTTAAATGGGGATTCATTAACGTACTCTTATCAATAAACCAAGTTTCCAACATATTTACTGCTTTATATGCAAATGTACTTTTTTCACTTATAAATGAACAGATAGAAAAGTATTCAATAGCTTTAGAAAGGCTACCTAATTTAACTCTATCATTTTCAATTGATTCAGTTTCTGGATTTATTTCACCATCTTTTTTTACATAGGGAAATCCATCCTTAGTGTCCGGATTAGGCCACCAATAAATAGGCTGACTAAAATAATCATTTTTCATATTACTTGGAGGTAGTAATTTTTTTTGAGTAACAGAAATGATTTTATTGCCGATCTCAGAACGACAAAATTTAAGCATAAATTTATATTTGGATTTTAAGTAAATATTTGATCCAAAATTTATGTAATATTTTGATTTTTTTAGGTTATCCCAATCCCAAATAACAAAATCTGGTGACTTTTCAGGCAGTGATGATTGGGTATCTTTATCTGGGATCATTTATTAATTGTAAACTAATAAACATAATAATATTAATTGCTTATCTTTTAATGCAAGATTATAAGATATATTAAAATGTCTTATAATTATACATTATCTTAGGGCATAATTTTTTTGATATAGTTTACATATGAGAAATCTTTTTTTACATATCGGTATACCTAAAACAGGAACAACCTCAATCCAAAGTTTTCTCAATGAAAATCAAGATTTACTCGATAAACAAAATCTTTATTTTTGTAAAGATTTCATAATTAATCAATCTAATTGCATATCATTGCCATATTTATTTACTAGTGATGATAGTTTTAAGTGGTTTGAAAATCTTAACGACTGCTATTCAGAACAAGAAAGAGAAAAATTAAGAACAAAAATTGAAGACGTCTTTGAAGAAAAATTAAAAAAGCATAAAAATATGGATTGGATTATTTCTTCTGAGCATATATTTAATATGTCACAAAGTGAAGAATCGATTGAAAATTTATTTAATTATCTAAGTTCGAAGTTCTCAAAAATTAAAATTATTGTATATATAAGAAATCAAGTTGATTATTATCTTTCAAGCTTTTCAACGCAAATTAGAGGAAGATATTTAGATTCTGAAGATGTTTTCATGCCGATCTTAAAAGAAGGTTTGGCAAATCCAAAAGGCTGCGAAGACTTATATTATGATATTTCACTTAATAATTTCGCTAAATATTTTGGTGAGGGAAACATAGTTGTTGATGAGTTTGTCATAGATAAAAAAAATAAAAATTCAATTTTTGAAAGTTTTTTAGGTCATATAAATATCAAAAATAAAAAATCATTTATCTATAACCAAGAATCAAATACTTCAAGAACATTAAAAGAATTAGACTCAATGATATATTTAAGAAGTAAGCTGGATCCAGAATTTGATATTAGGAAATTTAAAGCACATAACTTAAAAACTATTTTAGAAAAATATTTTAAAAAAAATATTAAAAAAAATGACAAGATTAAGGTTGATATCAATACAGCAAAGTTATGGAATGATGAATTTAAAGATTCCAATTCTAAAATTCTTAAAAAGTACTTTCCTGAAAAAAAAGAAATTTTTCCAATCAATAAATCAAAGTTAATAAGCACTTCTCTTTTTAAAAAACAACTGAAAGTATCGCTATCAAATGCTGAGAAAAAAAGAATAAATGAAATAGCAAATTTACTGAACTATATGAACACCAATGGCTCTATTGAGACTCCTCATGACTTTAGCAAAATAAATATTGAGGAATTTGAAGATTATTTACAAATATCAATGAATAAAACCAAAAACAATTCTAAAAAACTTAATAGTAAAAAACCTAAAGGTTTATGGCTAACAAATGTTCAGCTTGAGCCATCACGTCATGGAAATACCATTTATCTTAAGAATATTCTTTCAAGATTAAGTGATTATGCTGACATGGAAGTTCTTTATTTTGTTAATAAGAAGATTTATCAAGATAATAAAGCTCCAGAAATTAAAGGCATAAGTAAAATCCATTATATTGAAAAAACACCTAATCTAATGGGTAATTTATTATCCAAAGATGGTCTTAATAGTCACTATAATTTTATTAACAAAGAACTCATAAATTGGATCAAGGGAAATGTTAATAAAAATAAATATGATTTTGTAGCATGTGATTACCCTTTTTTAGCACCTATTTTTGACTTTATTCCTGAAAAAATTGTAAAGATTATTAATACACATGATGTCTATGGAGATAGACATGATAAATTAGAATGGGACGATGATTTAAAGAAAAAAGCTTTTTGCATGTCTTCATCAGATGAAAACCTTTTACTTTCAAGGTCTGATTTATTGATAACTATTTCAAATCATGAAAAAAATATTTTTCTTAATAGGCTTTCAAGCTATAAAAAAGGAGTAGACGCTACTTGTATAAGGTTTCTTCCAAAGTCAAATATATCAAATAAGAAAATATCAAAACCAAAGGATTGTGTAAAGTTTGGATTTATTGGTTCTGACAACCCCGTGAATGTTGCTGGCGTATTAGCTTTCATTGAATCTACTAAAAAATTGAAAAAAATTAACTTTAAATTTGTGGTCGCAGGATTAGTTTGTAACAGAATAGAAGATGATTTACCTTTCATAGAAAAACTTTATGAAGTTGATGAGGATGGCTTAAAGAGCTTTTATAAAAATATTGATTTGATTGTAAATCCCATGCCTGAAAATACCACCGGTTTAAAAATTAAAACTATAGAAAGTATCATTAATGATATTCCTATAGTTGGAACATTTGATGCATTCACTGGCTTGGACTCAAACAGTATTTATCATAATGCTAAATCAATAGATGATCTGGTTGTTCTTATAGAAGATATAACAAAAAATGAGCAGATGATTAATGAAGTTTATGAAGACTGTTCAAATCTTAAAAAAGAATATCTAAACAATAGTAGAACCGAAATATATGAACTTGTTAATACTATTAGAGAGAAGATATTTCTTAAAAATATAATCCAACCAAGTATTGATGTTATGCAAAGTAAAGATTTTTCAATTTTTTTAAATATGCAAGTTGCAGAACTGAGTAATTTATCAAATAGTAAAATAAGAACTATCATTCAAAAAAATAATGAATTTATGTCAAGAAATCAAAAACTAAGAGCATTTGTTAAAGAAAAAACTGATCAAGCTGATAAGGCTCGTCAATACTCTCAAAAACTCTTGCAGGCTTTGGAAGCTAAAAATTTAGATCTTAAAAAATCACAAGCTTACAATAGTCATCTTCAAAAAGAAATTGAGACTAAAATAGCTGAGTTAAGAAAAATTAAAAAAGATAAATCTTAATCATCATTCCATTCTATTCCCAATATGGGAATTTCTCTATCATTATCCCAATAACCAGTAAGTATATATATATTTGAATGATGAGAAGAGTTTATGGGTGTTCCAATAGTATTGCTGTGACTTGAAATCCTTATATTCGCAACCTGAAACTGCCAAAGATTTTCTGTAGGTGAAAGTCCATTCTGCGATAATGAGTAAGTAGCAATAGTCTCATATTGATCATATCCGTTATAAGCCTTAACCATAACAGCGTCCGAATACCCAACAGCTATAACATTGCCATCTATATCCATATCAAATCCAGTTACACAGCAATTATTAATTGTCTCAAAAGGATCAACTCTAGACGACCATTCATTATTATTTTCCTCATAAATATAAGCAGTGCCTGTACTTGGAGTTACCGTTCCAACAACAGTACCATCTAGATTCATTGATATATTATTATTTGAAGTAGTTACTGCAAGTCCGATATCATTGCCAACCTGTGTCCATTCATCATTATCATACTCAAATACAGCTAGATATTCGTTATCTATATTGTGAACTAGAATCCTGTTCCCATCCTCACTTAAATGGAAATCTTCATCCCCTGTATATACTCCATCAATTTGTCCAATAAAGTTCCAATTAGCAACTTCATTCCAAGTGCTTGACGCTGCACCACCAGTCATGTCATCAGATAATGCTCTTAATATATAAATTGAATTATTAGAACTTGAAACTGCTATGGTATTTCCGTCTTCGCTTATTTCAACAAACTGGCCAATTGTTGGATAGGTGCCTGATTCAATGGAAGCTGATTCTGAAATAGAATTATACAAGTTATCGCCACATGAGGTATAGATAGGAGAATGACTTCCTGAACCTATATAATCATTGCATACAACAATAAAATTTTGTGTTGAAGCAATAATTTTATGAAGAAAATAGTCATTATTATTAATAGATTCATAATATGGTTGAGCGGTAGCTATATCTGTCCAAACACTTGGCGGAGCGCTTAAGTACGATTTACCAGAAAAATTTGTATGCAGACCTGAAGGTGATCTACTCTCCAAACCAGCAGTGCTATATGGAGACCTATTTACAGCTCCAACTGAATAATAACTTTGATCATTACAATTAGACACAATACAAGTACTTGGTGCATCAAAGTTAAGAGCTCCCCTTCCATATGGTCCAATTTCATAGGGGCCGAAAGCTTTTGGAAATCCATTCAGGGTACCAGATATGACATTCTTTACATGTATATTTATATTTTCAGTGGTCGTTAATGATCCATCAGTCGCAGAAATAATTAGTTCATATATATTATCTGCATTTGCATCTATTGGATTTTCATAATCAGGTGAATGATCTAATGTCAGGGAACCAGTTTGTTGATCAATGTTGAAGAAATCTTGATCAGCACCACCTAAAATTGAATATGTTACTGTATCGTTTTCAGGATCAGAAATAATTAAAGACTCAATTGATTCATTGGAAGAATGATTTTCCTCTACTCCGACTGATGTGTTTGAAAATGATGGAGCATCATTAACGTCATTAATGTTAACTGTTATATCTTGAGTTGATGAATTAGTTCCATCTGTGGCTGTGACTTGGACTGTATACGTGGATTGAGTTTCATAATCAGGTGCAGTGATGAATGATAAATCACCAGTGTCTGAATCTATCGCCATACCGCCATTGTTTTGACCTAAATGAATAGTTGCTTGATAAACAACACCAGTTGAGGGACTATCGTCTGCACATCCTCTACTTCCATTTACGCCACAGGTATTTGAATAAGTCAATTGACCATCAACATAGAGTTCCCAGGTAAAAGTAAAACCATCTGCTGGATTAGAGAGCTCAAGTTCAATAGTTGAGCCATCAAAAGATAAGTAGTCATTAATATTTATTGAGGTGCTCCCGCTCCGTCCATGAGTCGCTTGATGCTGAAGTGTTCCATCTGAATCCTTAAGACTTATAGTCATTGAATTATCAACGTTTGATACTGTTAATAAAACACTTTGGTTTTCATCGGGAGATAAACTATAGAAATCTGTCTCATCTAATGAGGGGTGAGTATCTTTAGGAAATGCATTATTTGTATTAGTTCCAACAACTACCACAGGAGCACTAAAGGTTATCAAGCTATCATCTGTATCTACATCGGTAGCTGTAACAGTACCAATTGCAGTTTGATTTTCATCCACGGTAAATGTTGAATTTGAGGTAAAAGTTGGGGCTTCGTCATCTACATTACTAATATTAATTGTAATACCTTGAGCTGAGGAATTTTCACCATCACTTACAATAACAATAGAAGTTAGTGATGTTCTCTCCTCATAATCTGCTCCATCTCCGCTTAATTCAATTAGGCCAGAACTTTCACCTATTGTGATGCCAGAATATTGTTCACCTGAAATTGGGGAAGGAACAGAAATTAATGAAAATGAAAGTGTATCACCATCTAAATCAGTACCTTCTACATATCCAACTATTGTTTCATTTTCATCAATTGTATAACTGCCACTTGAAGTTATTGAAGGACTGTTATCATTTAAGTTATTAAGATTAACAGTTATTAGCTGAGTATTACTATTACTTCCATCAGTAGCTGTGACAGTTGCGCTATAAGAGGTTTGAGATTCATAATCTGGTACTGATATAAAACTAATGACACCCGAAGTTGAATTAATGGCAATATCTGAACCTGAGATACTAAATGAAATTAGGCTATCATCTGAATCAACATCCGTAGCAGTGACAGTCCCTATCGAAGTCTGATTTTCATCTGCATCAAATAAAGCATTGGATGTAAAAGTTGGTCCAGTATCGTCTAAATCATTTATAGAGACATCAATATGCTGAGCTGATGAATTAGTTCCGTCGTCTGCTATAACAATCGCAGAATATGAAGTTTTCGTTTCATAATCAGGTGCTGAGTTAAAAGTCATAACTCCTGTGGATGAGTCAATAGAAATATCAGAACTAGTAGTATAGTAAGTCCAGGTATCGCTATCTACATCACTTGCTGTAACTGTACCAATTGCAGTTTCATTTTCATCCACGGCAAATGTTGAACTTGAAGTAAATATTGGAGCTTCATCATCAGTATCAATAACATAAACAGTTGTATCAATAGTATGAGAATATTCACCGTCACTTACGGTGATACGAACTAAATAATTGTTCCCATTATTGTAATCTAGAGGATTCTCATAATCAGGCGGGGTATTAAAAGATAAAAGTCCTGAAACCGAGTTTATGTTCATAAGAGCGGCATCATTGTTATTCCCAATTTCAGATATTGATGCAATTGAATAAGTTAAATCATCACCATCTGCATCATTTGCAGATATGATAGAAATAGTTTGTTGGTTTTCAGGAATAGTAATACCACTATCGATTAATGATGAAAAATCTATTATTTCAGGTGTATTATCATTTAAGTTATTAATACTGACAGTTATTAGCTGAGTTTCAATATTGCTTCCATCAGTAGCTGTGACAGTTGCGCTATAAGAAGTTTGAGATTCATAATCGGGTGCTGAGTTAAAGGTCATCACACCAGTGGATGAGTCAATAGAAATATCTGAGCCTGAGATACTAAATGAAATTGAGCTATCATCTGTGTCAACATCTGTAGCAGTGACAGTTCCTATTGCACTCTGATTTTCATCAGTACTAAATGCTGCGCTAGAAGTAAAGACAGGAGCTGTGTCATCTAAATCATTAAGAGAAATAGTGATCTCTTGAGTAGAAGAATTTGTTCCGTCAGATGCAGTTACTGTAGCTGAAATAGATGTTTGTGTCTCATAATCAGGTGCTGAGTTAAAAGTCATCACCCCAGTAGATGAATCAATGGAAATATCAGAACCTGAGATACTGAATGAAATTAAACTATCATCTGTATCAGCATCAGTAGCGGTAATAGTTCCTATTGTAATTTCGTTTTCATCTATATTAAAAGTTGAGCTAGAGGTGATGTTCGGATCTTCATCATCAATTTCATTAATACTGACTGTTATTACTTGGGTAGTTGTGTTTACTCCATCGGATGCGGTCACTGTTGCTGAAAAATTAAAATCGCCACTTTCATAATCTGGTACTGAGTTAAAAGTCATCACACCAGTGGATGAGTCAATAGAAATATCTGAGCCTGAGATACTAAATGAAATTGAGCTATCATCTGTATCAACATCTGTAGCAGTGACAGTTCCTATTGAAGTCTGGTTTTCATCAGCACTAAATGATGCACTAGAAGTAATACTTGGAGACTCGTCATTAAGATTATTAATTAAGACAGATATAGCTTGAGTAGTTGAGTTCTCCCCATCACTTACTGTTACAGTTGCACCATAATAGATATCATTATTATCATAATCAGGAGCTGCGTTAAAAGTCATAACACCAGTTGAAGAGTCAATAGAAATATCGGAACCAGAAATACTATAAGTCAGAGTAGTGCCTGCATCAGCATCAGAAGCGGTTACTGTGCCTATAGATGTTTCATTCTCA
>MDTA01050707.1_pt1 | contig 11292 bp, 10 predicted proteins | sample 811151 | NCBI WGS metagenome assembly MDTA01 (sample SAMN05326648, study PRJNA326480) | marine metagenome | isolation source: seawater | place: Indian Ocean: South | collected 2010 | reverse complement strand
TTATTCTAAATATCAAAACTTTAATATTCAATTTTCTAAAGGTCAAATTAAATTTAATACAGGAAAAAGAATTGTGGATGCTTACAATTTATTAGATAGTTATTTTTTACTAATCTATTGTGATAATTTTTGGCCTATAAATAAAAAAAAAATAATAAAACACTACAAAAAAATTAATTATCCAATAATGAATACTGTATTTTCAAATAAAAAAAATATTGGAGAATATGGCAATTTAAATAATATTAAATATGATAATTATTTAGTTTCGGCATATGGTAAAAAAAATATTTCAAATAATGGAGTTGATATAGGTTATTTTATAATTGAAAAAAAAACTTTATTTAAATTTATTAAGACAAATGACAATTTTTCTTTAAGTAAAGATTTGATACCAACATTAATACAGAAAAAAAAATTAGGATGTTATATAACTGATCAAGAATATCTTTACTTAACAAAGCCTAAAGATAAAATAAATTTTGAAAAAAAAATAAAAAAATATTTTAAAAATTTTAAAATTAAAAAATAATGTTAATTAATAATGAACAATTTCTCTTAATTTTTAAAAATATTTTTTTAAACACTCTTTTAAAATTAAATTTTGAAACTCATAAAAGAATAGTTAATTTTGCGATTTGTGGCTCTCAAAGATGTGGTACATCGGGTCTCTATTATTATCTGAATTTACATCCTAAAATTTCGATGGGTATTGGTAAAAATGGTTCTGATGAACCAAAATTTTTTGATAATGATCATCTATTTAAGCCTTTTGGTATTAATTTTAAAATAACTGATTTCGATATTTATCATAAATTTTTTCAAAATATAAAAAAAAACAATTTGATTGGTACAAATGGACCAATTTATACCTTTTGGGATAATAGCTTATTAAGATTATGGCATTATAATAAAGATATAAAAATAATAATAATTCTTAGAAATCCAATTTTAAGGAGTTTTTCTCATTGGAATAAAAATGTAAATGCTGGATTAGAAAATAAAAATTTTTATGATTCTTTACTATTCGAATTAGAAAAAAATAAAAATTTTAGAAGTAAAAATAGAAATTTTTCTTATTTGCATAGGAGCTTGTATTCTACTCAAATAAAACAAGCATTTAATATATTTAATAAAAAAAATATTTTTTTTCTAAAAACTGAAAATTTAATTAAAAATCCTATAAAAGAAATGAATCAAATATATGAATTTCTAAATTTACAAAAATTAGATAAACTTCAATCTAGAGTTTCGAATCCTGAAAATTATTACAATAGAAGAATAGACAAAAAATCTCTCTTATTAATTAAATCTATACTTAAAGATGACATAATCGAAACTGGAAAATTATTAAATTGGAATATTGAAGATTGGTTACAATATTAATTTCATTATAATTAGAAGCTATAATACTTAATAAACATATAAATATTAACAAAATATTTTAATTGTAAAAAAATTATAAAGTAATAATAATCAATTTTTAAATGAAAATACTACCCACAATTGGACCTGCTACAGCAAATATTACATCCATCAGAAAAATTAGCAAATTTACAAATTTGTTAAGATTAAATGGGAGTCATAACACAATCAATTGGCATAAAAAAACATCATCATTAATAAAAAAAAATATTGCTAATGCTGTGTTACTAATTGATATTCCTGGTATTAAGCCTAGAACTGCTAATACTGATATAATTCACATTAAAAAAAATGAAAAATTTATCATTTATTTTACTAAAAAACCTAATAATTATAAGTATTTTAAAAAAATTCCTATCACCAAGCCTTTACCTAAAATAAAAAAATTGAAAAAGTGTTCTATGTCAGATGGACAATATATTTTTGATGTATTGAAAATTAAACATAATTATTGTTTAATTAAATCAAAGCAAAATTTTCAACTGAAACCTTTTAAAGGAATTAATCTTCCTAATGCTGTTTATGATGATAAAATTCAGCTAAGAGAATACAAAAAATTTTTAAATAAGATAAATAATATAAACTATGATGCAGTTGGATTGAGTTTTATTCAATCTTCAAAATTAATTAAAAATTTGAGAAAACAATTTCCAGAAAAACTGTTTGTATCAAAAATAGAAAATCATGAAGGATTAAAAAATTATGAAGAAATAATTAAAGAGTCTGACATTATTATGATTGATAGAGGAGATTTAGCTGCTGAAATTGGTAATGAGAAATTATACAATGCAATTTATTCAATAACAAAATGTACAAAAAAATATGGTAAGTCTCTAATTGTAGCAACTGAGAATCTTGACTCAATGATAGAAAGATTTTCGCCAACAAAAAGTGAAGTTACATCTATTTCTTCAGATTTTTTCTTAGGTACTGATGTAATTATGCTTAGTGATGAAACTGCAACATCTGACAATTGGCATAATACTCTTTCTTGGCTTAATGCTTTTATTAATAATCTTAAAAAAATTGACACTTTTGTTGAGGATAAATCTGAAATAAATATAAATAATTCTACTTTTGAAAATATATCTATATGGAATTCATTTAATTTTAATAAAATTAGAAAAACTAATTTTGTTTTTTTTTCAAGATCTGGGTCTAGTATTTATCAATTTCAAAAATTTAATACAAAAAATACCTCTTTTGTATTTACTGATTCTAAAAAAACTAAATCTTTGTGTCAATTTTGGAAAAATGTAATTTGCTTTTATGTAAAAGATTTAAGAGGATTCAATTCCTCAATGCAAGTTTTAAAAATAATAAATAAATATAGATATGAAATTTTTTCAAAAAATATTTATAAAATTGTTTGTATATATATAACCAATCCAAGAAAGGGATCTAGGGCAAATACAATTTATATTGTTGACAAAAAAGATTTAAAAACAATATGATTTTTTTTATGATTATTAATTTAATTAATTATTTTGAATATTAAATTATGAATATATTAATTACAGGAATTAATGGATATGTTGGTTCAGTCCTTGGAAACTTTATGTATGACAAAGGTTATAACGTGAAGGGATTGGATAACAATTATTATGAAGATTGTTTATTACAAAATATACAACCTAAATATAAAACATTAATAAAAGATATTAGAGATATAGAAATAAGTGATTTTAATGGTATTGATTGCGTAATTCATTTAGCAAGTATTTCAAACGATCCATTAGGTGAATTAGATCCAGATAATACTTACGATATTAATTATAAAGCAACAATTAAATTAGCAGAATATGCAAAAAAAAATAAAGTTAAAAAATTTATTTTTGCTTCAAGTCAAAGTATATATGGAATAAGCAAAACTAAAAATGAAATAAATGAAGATACAGCAATAATCAATCCTATTACAGCGTATGCTAAATCTAAGTGGATGTGTGAAGAAGATTTAAAAAAATTATCAGATTCAAATTTTAATGTTGTATTTCTAAGACCTTCTACAGTCTTTGGTTCTAGTCCAAGAATGAGATGTGATATTGTTTATAATAATTTATTAGCATATGGCTTTACAACAAAAGAAATACAAATAATGTCTGATGGTTCTCCTTGGAGACCAATAGTGCATATAAATGATTTATGTTTAGCTTTTTATGCTGTTGTAAATTATAAAAATTATAAAGATCTTAATAATCAAGCTTTTAACGTTGGAATAGATGAGGGAAATTACACTGTGAAAGAAATGGCAAATAAGGTAAAAAGTTTAATCAGTGATACAAATTTAATTTTTAAAAATCAACATTCTGACCCCAGAACTTATAAAGTTAGTTTTAATAAAATATATGAATTTTTTGAAAAAGACTTTAAGCCGAAATATAATTTAGATAATGGAGGACTTGAAATAATTAATTTTTTTTCAACTATTAATTTAAATTATAAAACTTTTAATTCATCAAAATGTATTAGAATAAAAAAAATAAAAGAATTAATAAAAAATAAAAAAATAAATGAAAAACTTAAATGGCTATAAATAATATTAAATATAATAATATTTGCAGAATAAGTAATTCAAAAAAAATTGTTAAAATACTAGACTTAGGATTACAACCATTAGCAAATTCTCTTTTAGATAAAAGAGAAGAATATAAACAAGAATACCCTCTAACAATTTCTTACTCTAAAAAAACTAAACTTATTCAATTAAATGAAACAATTAATAAAGAAATACTATTTAATAGTTATGTGTGGGTTACTGGCACATCCAAAGAAGTAAAAGAATATTCAAAAAAATTTTTTAAATTTATAATCAATAAACTTAAAATTAAAAAATCTGATTTAATAATTGAATTGGCTTCTAATGACGGCACTTTTCTTAAAGAATTTAAAAAACATAATTTTAAAAATATTTTGGGTATAGATCCAGCTAAAAATATTGTAAAAATTGCTAATAATAAAAATAAAATACGTACTATATGTGAATATTTTAATCATAAAACTTCAAATAAAATTAAAAAAAAATATGGTTCAGCAAAATTAGTAATTGCAAGAAACGTTATACCTCATGTAAGTGATTTAAATTCAGTAATTAAAGGTATTAAAAATTTATTAAATAATGAATCTTTTGGAGTAATTGAATTTCATGATGCTGCAATTATTCAAAATGAATTACATTATGACTCAATATATCATGAGCACTTATGTTATTTCACAATTAATTCTTTTTGCAAACTCTTGGAACATCATAAATTATATATTGTTGAATATACTAAAAGTAAAATTAGCGGTGGTTCTTGGGTCATGGTTTTTAAAAAAAATATCAAAAATCACTCAAAAAAAATAATCAATTTAATTAAAAATGAAAATAATAAAAAAATTAATTCTATAAAGAATTGGAAATTATTTGCTAAAAAAGTTTACACCCACAGACAAAAAACTTTAAATATGATTAACAAGTTTTCAAATAAAAAAATAATTGGATTTGGTTCATCTGCTAGAAGTCAAACTTATCTAAATTTTTGTCAATTGGATAATAAAAATATTAAATTTATCATTGATAATAATAAATTAAAACAAGGAAAGTTTACTCCAGGCTCAAAAATAGAAATAGTTAGTTTGAAGAGGGGTTTAGCGTACAAGCCAGACATAATAATTATTCTAGCTTGGAATTTCAAAAATGAAATAATTAAATTATGTAAAGAAAATGGATTTAAAGGATCTTTCATTATTCCATTTCCAAATTATCCAATAATAATAAAATCATGATAATTACTAAGACTGAATTACAAGATGTTATGCTTCTAAACTTTAATATCTTCAGAGATATTAGAGGGCAATTCTCACGAACATTCTGTTGGGAAAAACTGCAATCAAACAAATTACATTTCATAATTAAACAATCTAATTTATCTATTAATATAAAAAAAGGTACATTAAGAGGTTTTCACTTTCAAAAAAAAGGTTTTGAAGAAAAAAAGTCTGTTACGTGTATTAAAGGAGAAATTTTTAATGTAGTTGTTGATTTACGCAAAAAATCAAAAACATATATAAAATGGCAAAGCTTTAAACTAAATGAAAAAAATAAAACTGTTCTTTTGCTACCAAAAGGTTGCGCAAATGCTTTTCTAACTCTTAAAGAAAATACTATAGTTTTATATCATCATTCTAAAATTTATAATCAAAAAGGTGATACAGGTTTTAAATACAATGATAAATTATTTAATATTAATTGGCCAATTAAACCGATAGTTATTTCAAAAAAGGATAAAAATTTTGAAAGTTTAAAAATATGAAAATGAAAAAAATTCCAATTGCCCATCCATCAATAACAAAAAATGAAATAAATTTAGTATACGATGCTATAAAAAATGGATGGGGAAATAAATGTTTTGATTACATAATTAAATTTGAAAAATTATTTTCAAAAAAATTTAATGTTAATTATTCTATAGCAACTTCAAGTTGTACTGGAGCAATTCATATAGCTTTAAAATCAATGGGAATAGGAAGAGGTGATGAAGTAATTGTACCAGAATCAACTTGGATTAGTTGCGCTTCAGCAATTGAATATGTAGGAGCTAAACCAGTTTTTGCTGATATACTTGAAGATACATGGTGTATTAATCCTAAAGATATACTTAAAAAAATTAATAAAAGAACAAAAGCAATAATACCAGTTCATGTATATGGATCTATATGTGAAATGGATGAAATTAATAAAATTGCAAAAAAACACAAGCTATATGTAATTGAGGATGCCGCAGAGGCTATAGGTTCAAAATATAAAAAAAAATATGTAGGCACATTATCTGATTGTGGTGTTTTTTCTTTTCATGGAACTAAAACTATAACCACTGGTGAAGGTGGAATGCTTGTAACCAATAATAGAAAACTTTATGCAAAATTTAAAATAATACATGATCAGGGCAGAGTAATTAAAGAAAAAAAAATGTTCTTTCCTCATTATACTGGTTTAAAATATAAAATATCTAATATTCAGGCAGCTTTAGGTTGTGCTCAACTCAAAAGATTGAATCATATTGTTAATAAAAAAAGACAAATATTTAATTGGTATTCTAAAGTTTTAAAAAAAAACACTGAAATCACACTTAATGCACAAAAAAAATATACTTATAACTCATACTGGAAGACAACAATAGTTTTTGATCAAAAACTAAAAATTAATAAAGAAAAATTAATAAATTTCTTAAAAAAATATAATATTGACTCAAGACCTTTTTTTTACCCATTAAGCTCATTGCCTATGTATAAGAAAGACATAAATAATAAAATTGCTTATAAATTATCACAAAATTCTATCAATTTACCTTCATTTTATGAGCTATCAGAAAAACAAGTTAAATATATTTGCAATATAATCAATAAGTACATAAATAATTTGAAATGATTATAACAAGAACCCCTTATAGAATTTCATTTGTTGGAGGAGGTACAGATTTAAGATCATTCTACTCATTAAATGGAGGTGCAGTAATTAGTACTTCTTTAAAAAAATACATTTATGTTATTGTTAAAAAACAAATCGGAATTGTTGAACATAAATATAGAATTAATTGGAGTAAAGTAGAATTTAAAAATAATATTGATGATATTGAACATCCAATTGTAAGGGAAACTCTTCGAAAATTTAAAATTGATTTTCCCATTGAAATAACCACAATAGCAGATATTCCAGCTAATAGTGGTTTAGGTTCATCTAGTTCATTTGCAGTTGGATTGTTAAATGCCTTGTACGCACTTAAAGGGAAGATGATTAGCAAATATCAACTTGCAAAAGAGGCAAGCGAAATTGAAGTAGATATTTTAAAAAGAAACATAGGAAAACAAGATCATTTTGCAGCCGCTTATGGGAATTTAAATTATTATGAATTTAAAAAGAATGAAAATGTAATAGTTAATCCAGTGTTGATTAATCAGAGCACTCGACAAATTTTAGAAAATAGATTACTACTTTTTTTTACTAACATGTCTAGAGATGCAAATAAAATTTTAAAACAACAAAATAATAATCCTATTAAATATTATGAAAATCTTAATTCAATAAAAAACCTTGTTTTACCTTTAAAAACAGTTTTAGAAACTGGCAAAAATTTATCTTTCTTGCCAAGAGCTCTTAATGAAAATTGGAAAATAAAAAAAGAGATATCAAAAAATAAACAAAATTTTAAAATTCATAGTTATTATAAAAAGGCTTTAAAAAATGGAGCAGAGGGAGGAAAATTACTAGGGGCAGGAGGAGGAGGCTTTTTATTAATTTATGCTAAAAAAAAATACCATAAAAAAATTAAAAATTCATTAAATAAATTATACTGTTTACCAGTAGAATTTGATATATCTGGTTCAAGAATTACTTATTACGATAAAACTTCATTTTAATTTACTATAGTTTTTATTTTGATATTACTTTATTGATTTATTTTAATATTTTTAAATTAATGAAAAAAATACTTATAACTGGTGGTTGTGGATTTATTGGATCTCATTTAACAGAATATCTTCTAAACAAAAATTATAACGTAGTTGTTTTTGATAGATATAATTCAGAAAATTCTTTAGGTAACTTAGAGCAATCTAAATATAAAAAAGATATAGAATTTATTTTAGGTGATATTAGGGATTATGATTCTGTAAATAGATCACTAAAAAATATTGATGTTTGTTTTCATTTAGCTGCACTAATAGGAATACCTTATTCCTATATTTCACCACTTGCATATATAAAAACAAATATTGAAGGTACTTACAATATTCTTGAAGCTTCAAGAAATAATGATTTACATAAATTAATTTTAACTTCTACTAGTGAGATTTACGGAACTGCACAATACGAACCAATAGATGAATTGCATCCTCAATCAGCTCAATCACCATATGCATCATCAAAACTTGCTGCAGATAGTTTAGCCATTAGTTATTATAAATCATTTAATTTGCCACTAAAAATAGCAAGGCCATTCAATGTGTTCGGCCCTAGGCAATCTTTAAGAGCGGTAATTCCAACAATTATTTCTCAGGTCTTAAAAAACAAAAATGAAATTAAGCTAGGAAATTTAATTACAAAAAGAGATTTTACTTATGTTCAAGATACATGTGAAGCATTTTATGAGATTATGAAGATTAAGGAAAATGATGGAGAAGTTTTTAATATTGGAACAAATTCACATTATAGTATTGAAGAAATAGCTATAAAAATAATGTCTATATCTAATAAAAAACTAAATATTAAATCTGAAAGTTTAAGAAAAAGACCTGATAAATCTGAAGTTTATAATCTGATTTGTAATAATTCGAAATTAAAAAATATCTCATCTTGGAACAATGCAGTAAATTTTGATGAAGGATTGTTAAGAACAATTAATTGGTTTAAAAAACATATAGATCAATTAAATGATTTATCTTTTCATGTATAAAAAAAATTTAGGTATTATAGGTGCTGGCTATATAGTTGGAGAATACTTAAAAATACTATCTAAGTACAAATTTTTTAGTTTATACGGAATTTACTCTAGGACTATACCTAAATGTAAAAAGTATCAAAAAAAATATAATATACATAAGATTTATAAAAATTATGATGATATGCTTTTAGATAAAAATATTGATTGTGTTTTAATAGCAGTTTCACCTGAAAATATGTTTGAAGTTATTAAAAATGTCATTCCTTATAAAAAACCCTTTTTTAGTGAAAAACCAATTGTTAATAATTATAAAAATTACACCAATCTTTTAAGATTGATAAATAAATATAAAACAAAAAATATGATTGGTTACAATAGAAGATATTATTCTGTTTTTAAAAATGGATTAAATATTATAAAAAAATATGGAAAAATAAGTTCAATAGATATTGAAGGAAATGAAAGATTTTATCGTCTTGAAAACAAAATTTCAAAAATACGAAAAAAAAATTGGCTTTTTTATAATTCAATTCATACACTTGATCTAATTAATTTTTTTGTTGGTGATCTTAAATTTTATAAAATCATAAAAAAAAATACAAAAAAATTTTATAAAAATTTTATAATAGTTTTTGAATCAAAAAATAATATTATAGGCACTTATTCTAGTAATTGGCATTCTTCATCAGGTTGGAATATTAAAATAAATGGAAATAAAAATTCACTATATTTTAACCCATTAGAAAAAGGTAATCATATTAATGAAAAATTACAAATAAAAGAAATTCATATTTCTGAGGATGATAAAAAATTTAAACCTGGGTTTGTTGAGCAACTAAAAATTTTTAAAAAAATTGTTAACGGAGATAAGGTTAATAAAAATTTGTATGTAAATATTCAAAAATCTAAAAATACTATTAAACTTATGAAAGAATTAAATGAATAAATATATTAGTCTTTCTGAGCCTTATTTTTTTGGGAATGAAATTAAAAATTTAAAGAAATGTATTGATGACAAATGGATTTCATCTAATGGAAATTTTGTAAAACAATTTGAAAAAAAATTATCAAAGTTTACAAGTAACAATGTTTGTTTAACAATTAATTGCACATCTGCTCTACATTTAAGTTTGATTTTAGCAGGTGTAAAGAAAGAAGATGAAGTAATTGTTCCAACTTTAACTTTTATATCTCCGATAAATGCAATTAATTATATTGGTGCCAAACCAATCTTTATGGATATAAACAATTATTTTGTTATTGATGATTTGAAAGTTAAAAAATTTCTTATTGATAATACAATTACTATAACAAAAAATAAAAAAAAATTCACAATTAATAAAAAAACAAAAAAGATAATTAAGGCTATGATTGTAGTAAATTTATTTGGTAATGGAGTTTATTTAGATGAGATTTTTAATATTTGTAAAAAAAAAGGTATTAAAATTATAGAAGATAATGCAGAAAGTCTCGGAAGTTATTATAGAAAAGGCAAGTTTAAAAATAAATTAACAGGCACTAATGGAGACATAAGTTCATTATCTTTTAATGGAAATAAGATTATAACTACAGGAGGAGGAGGAGCTGTTTTATCCAAAGACTCAAAAATCATTGAAAGAGCTAATTATTTAGCTAACCAGGCCAAAGATAATAAAATTTATTATATACATAATGATATTGGATTTAATTATAGTATGTCAAACATTCATGCCGCAATAGGATTAGCTCAATTTAGACATTTAAAGAATATTATTAAGAAAAAAAAACAGATTTATAACAAATATAGAAATAAACTAAAAAAAAATAATACAATGAAGATTTGTGAAACACCTGATTATATAAATTCAAATTATTGGCTTACATTGTTACAGATAGATTTTGATAAGTTAAATATAAGTTTAAATGAAATTATAAATATATTTAAAAAAAATAGAATTGAAGTAAGGCCACTATGGCATTTAAACCATCTTCAATCAAAATTTAAAACTTTTGAAAAATATAAAATATATAATGCTAATAAAATTATTAAAAGAACTCTTTGTTTACCATCAAGCTTTTCATTAGAAGATAAAGATATAATTAAAATTATAAATATTTTAAACTTGATACAAAAAAAATATGCCAAATAAAATAAATAAGAAAGTTATAATTATTGCTGAGGCTGGAGTAAATCATAATGGTAGCATTTTATTAGCAAAAAAGCTAATAGACGCTTCAAAAAAATGTGGAGCAGATTTTGTTAAATTCCAATTATATATATCTGAAGAACTTGTTACAAAAAAAATAACTTTGGCAAATTACCAAAAAAAAAATCTAAAGAGAAAAAATTTAACTCAATATGAAATGCTCAAAAAGTATGAATTTAATTATTTGCAAATTCTAGAATTAAAAAAATATTGCAAACAAAAAAAAATAAAAATATTGTTTTCAGTATTTGATTTAAAAAGCT
>MDTA01201245.1_pt1 | contig 11293 bp, 11 predicted proteins | sample 811151 | NCBI WGS metagenome assembly MDTA01 (sample SAMN05326648, study PRJNA326480) | marine metagenome | isolation source: seawater | place: Indian Ocean: South | collected 2010 | reverse complement strand
TTTCCTTGGGATATAGCGTTTATGGTGTTCGTCATGCTGTCATCTGTCACTTACATTATTTTTGCGATTTTGACGCTCGACGATTAGTCCTGCTCTACAAATCTTTTCCACCCAGTGGCCCAGGCATAGATGTCCGGGTTGGAATCGAGCGGTGCCATTTCTGAGAAGCCTCGTTTCCAACCTTCCTGGCGCATTATCTCTTCGATACTATCTTTTATTGCGTTCAAATCATCCAAAGTTCCTGTGTAACGGAACCTAAGATATTTAGCTTTTGATTCACCCATGTCTAATATGTAAGTCCCTGTGGATCTCCTTATGCAGCTCGATTGCTGTCTCTAGGCTTCGCTTTGCCTTGATCAGATCGTCTAGTTGCTTTTTAGGATCATCCTTAAATTTGTGGGGAAAACGCTGAATATACTTTATCGCGTTTACGGTTACAAACTTAAGTAAACCCTCTGCACCATACATGCTTTTAGCAACATCGTATGGCGATACACCCTGCTTATAGTGATCAGGATTTTCGACTTTTTCTACGCCTAAGTTTATTTCTACGCCGTCCGTTGACAGCTCGTCATAGAAACTTTTTGGCTCGTATTCACAGGGAGCGTTGTCAAGTGAAAAGGGAGAGTTGATCACGATCTTGTCGTGGTCGTCCCTCCCGGCTGTTGTATTAAACATGTGAAGAAGCCGTAGCTTCATTCATGTAACCGCGTCTCAGCGGCTCCTGTTTGAGCTCACTTGGCGATGCGGTAGGCAACGCCCCGATACACCAGCTTGACGGCCTGAGCCTTCACAGCGGCCATCTGGGCCGCTTTCAGAGCCTCTTTCTTCTGGGTCTGCTTTCGGACGATTCCCAACACGTTCATGGCTTCTCTCCATGGCACCAACCCCCGTTGCATGGTCGGTTTTTCTGCAGCCCCGTTCAGGGCTCAACGTACAAACCAAATGTAGCGTTTGTTACTAATGTTTGCCTTTATACAAATCCCAGGGTTGACAGTGAATAGACCTCTACTTAAGTTGCTGCAGTCTGCTCCGTACAACGGTCAGTAGAGACACCTTTTTCAGCGACTGAGATCCCCTGCGTTACAACCAGTCTCATTTTTTGAGGTTGTTCATGGCATGCAGGGGGTCAGGAGTTCGAGTCTCCTTGGCTCCATTCTCCAAAACACAGTCACTGGAAGGGGTTTCGGTCGTCCGAGACCCCTTTGTTTGTAGGTCTTAATTAGACTCAAACGAGACAACTCAGGATTTCTATCCTGTTTTGACACGGCGCTCTCACTGGGATCTGTTGCACTAGCGGGCTTTCCATCCTAGAAAGGACACGCTAAATGGCCAGTAGAGTTTTGGGTAGAGTCAAATGCAGGGATTCCATCTCTGAGCTCAACAACAACCTGAAAAGGATAGGGTCCAGACACCGCATCAGGGCTACGATCCAAAGCCCCAGGATTCAAATCAGAGCACTTCATCGGTTTGAGGATGGCTCAGAAATTCGTACCAGTGCTCTACTGATCGAAAAAGAGGGCGATCTGGAGAAGGCGTTCAAACTCTGCATGGAGATGGACGAGGCAGACGCCCCCCTCACGCTCTTAGGCGTTGAGGATGAAACCCTGCCTGGCTTCACGGCTTGGTCGGCCCTTGGATTGACGCTCCAGACGTACCTGGACAAGAAGGGCACCAAGTGGAGAGGACAGGCCTACGACACCCACATCCGGCAGCTCAATGCTTTCACGGGAAAGGTCACAGCTCAGAAGCTGATGGATTGGGTTGAGGCATCCAACCCCAAAAGCGCCGACCGTGTTCGTCGCATTGGCACTCTCAAAAAACTAATGATCTGCGCCGGAATTGACATTCCGAATCGCTGGATGGAACGCATCAAAGACGAGACAAAATTTTCAATCGTCACGAAAGCGGTCAATCCTCGGACGCTCCCGACAGACGCGCAGATCGAAGCGTTCGTGGATTCGATACCGAACCGCGCCTGGCAATGCGCCTTCGGTTTCATGGCCGTCTATGGCCTGCGCCCCCACGAGGTGTTCTGCATCAGTGAAGAGATTGATGAGCAGGGCCTGATCGAGATCAATTCAATGAAGGTCTGCCTCGGTAAGGAGGGGTGGCGCTATGTACAGCCACGCCGCTTGGATTGGATCAAGCGTTGGAACCTGCGGAACGCGACGCTTCCTCGATTCAATCTGAAGCACGAAGCGAAGGCATTGGGCAAACGGGTCACTCAGCAGTTCGCTCGTTACCGCGACCAGGAGCTGGCTCCACATTGGCGCGTTAATCAAAGGACGTATGACATACGTCATGCCTACGCGGCTGCACTTCACACCGAAGCAAAGTTCAAAAAGAAAGTCAGCATCGATCAAGCAGCGGATTGGATGGGGCACTCAACGAAGGTCCACAAGGACACCTATTTGCGTTGGCTTAGTAAGAGCTCGGCGAAGGATGCCGCACATCGTCTTGCAGAGGAGTTGGCATGAATAAGCAAAACGAAAAACGTGATCGATTCGCTCGTGTCTTTCCCAACCGGGTTAATACTCTGCGCGACACGCTACGCAAAATCGCTAATTGCTCGAACAAAGGCAATTACGACTGGGATAGCGAAAAGGTTCAGGATGCCTGGATTCTGATCGCTGAGGAGTTCACTGAAGCGGCTCAGCAGTACGGCGTTCGATTCAACGTCGAAGTGACGGAGCTCGAACGATGAGCCAACCCAACGCTGGCCTGGGTTGGATGCCAGGTGCCCTTTTACACATTTTTCAAATGCAAATTTCAGAAGCTCTCCTTGTCCAATGCCATAGCATGATGTCCGTTATGGAGGGACTGCATGACACCGAGGATGTCAAAGAATTAGAATCTGTAGAAAACCTGTTAAAGGCTTTTGCAGAGGACTTGGATCATTATCACCAACTTGTCGAGGGCAAGTTGGACACCGCCCCAAGCCTTACTCCTGCGTGAGAGGTGGATGCTGCATGTAGTCCCCACCTCCAGACAAGATTGATACTGCTCTCTTGTAGAAGTGAGTATCAGTTTTCTCAGCCGCCTCCAGGGCGGCTTTTATTTTTTGCCAGTTCTCTAGTTCGTGAGCGTCCATTAGTTTTTAAGCTTTATGTGATGTAAGGCCACGACATATCAATATCGAGTTCCCAAACATCTGAATCGATTGGATTCACTTTTACATACTGCCTAAATTCTTGTTGGAGTGTTTTGAGGGGCATGTCTAAGCGTTTTGCCATGACAGCGACGTTCGACTGCCCCTTGTAGAGAATCTGGAGTGCTTCGAGCAACTCCATGTAAAACCTCAAATAGGCGCGAACATTGAATCCTTCGAGAAGGGTTTCGCTTCTACCTCACTTGAAGACTTCAGGCAGTAGTCCGAATCACAGGGTGCAGGGCCTGCCTCCACGAGAGTGTCGCCGTCATGAGATTTCAGTGCTGCGTCAAAGTCACCATTCATTCGACGTTGATGCACTTCGGCCTGCATCTGCAGAAATTCATATTTACTGATCGGCTCAAATGGCAAGCGAGGAAAGGTCTCGTGGCTGTCAAAACGAGCAAGCAACGCGGCTGAGATGTAACCCTTTCCACCCCTGATGGCAGAGAAAATCATGCTCGCCAGGCGCTCAATCTCATCCTCACGGAATTCCAACGTCGCTGAGGTGTTATGCGTCGTGTAGAACGTCTGCACCTGCATATAGAAATCGAACTGTGCAGCAACAGAAAACTTACTGATGTCGATGGTGTCAGCTCCTGGGATGTTGGCCCAGCTCACTTCAGTTGGAATCTCAACCAACCACTCGGTGCAACGCGGATCGAACGGATTGTCGAGCAACCGACCTTCCTCGTCTTTATCGGACTGAGCGGGAATGACGTTGTAGCCGAAGTCTTTGCAGGCCAGGGCGACGGGGTCGTTCTTGCGGAAGGTGATCCGGCGAATGAAACGAGCAGCCTTGGGAGGATGCCAGCCGGAAGATGCCCCAGTTAGCAGGCTCTTTGTTCCTGCGGGTTGAACAGTGGTGTAGCGATTCGGCACCCGTAGACCATGACGGTTGCAGTATTCGGTGATGGTGTCTTTGACGATCAACCGCCACCGATTCAAGTAATCAGCCTCCAGCTTTTTGAAGACCCGGCCTTTGGCCCCATCAGGGCGTCCATCGGCCCACCACTGCAGCCAGTCAGTCCCAAAGGCATGAACGCAGAAATCAAAGAATCCAGTGAACGAGACACCAACGATCGGGTCCAGTTCGCGGGATTCCTGATAGCGCGGCTCCATAAATTTGTGATGAAGCAGGGCAGCTACAGCCAACGCACCCGCCCGAAACGCCTTGTCGAGAGTGTCTTGATCGGATGGGTCGATCTTGTTCAGGTGGACCTCGCTGAGGTTGCAGTGAAAGTCAGCGCCGATGATCTCGCCGCAGGGGTTCAGGCCGTAGCGATCCAGCCGGTGTGCCATTTCTTTGTCTGAGATGGCTTGCCCTTTTCCAAAAGCCAGGCCCTTAAGAACTTGTCCGGCAGCTTGTTTCCCGAAGCGTTCGTAAGTGCAGAGGAAGTTGTTTTTGTCTGTTGGATCTGAGAGCAGGTCGGCGTTTGCTCGGGCAATGGCTTCTGGTGCATATTGGATCGCGCCTTCACCTGAATAGAACTGCTTCTTAACTGCAGCCAGCACTGAGGGATAGTCCGGTTCGCTGTGAAAGACCCTTGTGTGGTTTGCCATCCGTAGGGCGTCACGATCTGGATCGATCCGCCAGTTCCCCTCATTGTCTTGCTGCCAAAGGTTGTCCTTAGCGACGAGGGCTGCCTCATCGTCATGGCTGAACTGACGCATACCAGCACTACGGCGAATGTTGCCCGCCACAACGACGCAAGCCGCCTCGTCAATCAGCAGACAAATCTCAACTGAGGTCAGTTGTCTGCCGTATGCATTGTTGAGGATGCCCGCCAGCTTGGGGAACAGTTCTGGCAATTTGACGGGGTTGGACGTGCCACCAAAACCCTTGAGTCGTGTCCCGGCCCGTCGTACACGAGACAGATCGACGTACACGGATACAGGGCGGGTGTGATCGTATTCATTGCTGAATGCGAGGTCCAGGAAAGCCTCATAGGCCTCGACCCATCCAACGCGGGAATCACCGCAGTCAATGGTGACGGTGTTGCCCCTTACATCGACATAAGTGTGATCACGTCGGTTCTCGGGAGAGGTTCCGCCAACGTCCCCAACGTCTTTGATCTTGATCCGATTTCGCACAGCTGGAAGCTGCTGAATGTGGCGCTCCTCGATGACAGCACCAGTGCCTGAACCCATCATCGCCAGGTCCATCATCAGCGCCAAGCTCCGAATGTCAGTGACACGGGTAGACGTGCAGTTGTAGGAACCGCTGAAGTTGCGTTGCTCCTTAAGCCAGGGGGTGCCTCCTGTCCATAGCCATCGACCTGAAGGAAGAACCTGCTGTTTCTCCTGCATCTCACGGACCAGGGCGGTCTCTTCCTCTGTGAACTGACCGAGCTCAGAGATTGCCTGCATGGTGCGGGCGGTCACTTGCTCATACGTCTCGCGGCCCGCTTCTCCCATACGGCTGTAGGTGCGATAGAAGACCGGCAGCGCAGCAGGTGCGGAGGCGTCAAAGGGATTTTTGGCTGACATAAAACTTGGCACGACCTTAGGCGTCGTCTTGAGGGTATCTTTTCCAGGATGAATGGCGACCTAATTCAGTTGGGCTTAAGAATGACTTCAGAGCCTGTCCATTTTGTTAAGCAAATTCTCAATATGTTCACATTGCAATAGCAGCACGGTCCTGGCCCCCGCGCTTAAATTAGGTCGTGTTGCCAGCTTAGAGTAATTAAGAAGTTGGCGAAGCAGATTTTCTCTCGTATCACACCTATTTTTAGCCATCAATGACCGAAAAAACTTGGACTATTCCTATTGATTCAGAGGGTCTAATGACCTTTCCTGAAGAACTTATTAAGGAAATGGGCTGGGAGCAAGGCACGGTTCTTGCGTGGGATTACACCCCTGAAGGAACTATCAAGTTGAGCGCAGTGAATCCCGATGCTCAAGATACAGTCTCGCCTGAGTCAGAGTCCTGAAGTAGTGCCGTTGATCGTCAATAATTGCGAAAAAAGCTGCGTCTTCCCCTACAGGGAATCCAACCTCATAAATCTTGTAATCGTTAAAGGTGTAGTACATCCTGCCCATCTTTGACGAGACTGACTTGTCTGTCTCCAAAATACCGCCCTCTATAGGGCTGATCAGCGTTCTCGGCGTATTCAAAGAAAGTAAGTTGTGCAATCCTCAAATTTGGATAGATAGGAATACCACCATATTTCAGATTGTTTTTTAGTTCGAGGGTCAGTTTCCCATTCCAGCCCGCATCTACCAGTCCTGAAACGGCATGCTGAATTCCTTCCCTGGCACGGGAGCTTACAAGGTGCAAATGGGCCTCGACATTGTCAGGCAATCGTACATATTCCACAGTCTCTCCCAGTAAAAAAGTGCCGGGGGTTATCCACAGGGGATGAACCTCGTTGTACTGCAGAAAATCGACCCTGTGGAAACCTTCTGGACCCTCGATTAAGAGGTTTTCCCCAAGGTGAACGTCATAGGAACAAGGCTGAACAGCCTGCTCGCTGAACGGCTCAATCATCTGCTGTGTTTTGCACAGCTCACGGATTCGGCGATCAATCAAAGCGTCCGTACCCCCGTGGTTTTTTCCCGCGATTGTTGCGGCGTAGTTCTTTCTTGGATTTGTGCCAAGCAATGAATTCCTCAGCGTCTTTAACCAACCGAACCAGTAAGCCCAGGGGCATCTGATTCGCAAGGTAGTTAAGACGACGTAGGAGTTCATCTCGGTACAACGTAGCGACCTAGTCCCGCTTTGGTTGTAACTCAAAACTTAAGAGCTGGTTTATACGGCTCGTTATTTGGTTTCGGCCCAGCTCCGACCGCTTGAGGGTTCAGCAATGATTGGGACTGTTGTGATTCCCACCAGTGGGGCAGCGTCTTCCATGCACTCCTTGAGCATCTGTTCTGCTTCAGATGCCCGATATAAAGGAGCTTCGAGGATCACCTCATCATGGACACAGGCGCAGATTTTGATTTGGGGGTCGTGTGCCAGGTACTGCTCCCATAGCAACGCCAGCGCTGCTTTCATGCAGTCAGCGCCGAGACCCTGAATTGGCGTGTTGAGGTTAGTCGTGAAATTCGACTCACCTTTCTTCGGACGTTGCAAGAGACGCCTACGTCCAAACTGCGTGAAGACTTCAAGATCCTCTGAGTTGCCCTGTCTCCGCTGCCACTGGATCACCCCCGGATATGCAGCTTTCCACGACTGGAGTTTTTCGGTGACTTCCTCAAGGGACCACATCAGCCCGAATTGAGAGACGGCCTGTCGCCTCACCGTTTTTGCACCCGCGCCGTAAAGGCATGAAAAATTGAAAACTTTGGCGGCCTGGCGAGCTTCTTTTGGTACTTCCTCCAGGGGGATGCCGGTCATTAGAGACGCCGAAGCTGTATGGACGTCTAAACCTTTTTCATAAATCTCGAGCAGATTCTTATCACCAGAAACCTCCGCGACAACTCGCAGCTCTACCTGTGAATAGTCAGCAGAAATTAGACGGTTGGCCAGCTCAGATACAAAGCCCTGTCTATGTGCTGGTCCTTTTTTAATTTGCTGTAGGTTCGGTTCAGAACAACTTGCACGGCCTGTCCTGACCATAGTGTTGTAGCGAGCGTGGATGCGGCCATCGGGAGACTTCTCTGCAAAGTCAATAAGTTTTTCGACGTAACTACAAGCAGTCGCGGCCTCTTTGAATTCCTTGTAAATCCGCAGGATCTCGAAGTCAGCTAAGTAGAAAGCAATGATGTTCTTGTCGCAGCTATAGCTGACCTTGCCGCTCTCTTCGTTCACCTTCTTTTTCAGAGGGACGCCGTATGCAGCCAAGACAACTCCGAGCTGAATGGGAGACCCCAAGTTGAACCCTTTGACTTTGGTTTCACCTTTGCCGGAGCATTTGGGGTGTATCAGTAGTTCCCCTGTCCTAGGGCACTTGTATTCGTTCAGCAGGCCCCGCTCGTCAAGGTGTTGAATGACTTCCAGTTTCTTCTCCTCTCTGAGCATGGATTCAGAGACCAACAGCTCTTTGTAGTAGTCAATATCGAGCTTCAGCCCATTGATGTGCATCTGTATGAATGCAGGCAGAGCACGGCATTCCAGCTGCCAGACGTGCAGTAGATCTTGACCAGCCAGTAGTTTCTTCATCGCCTCGTAGAGGTCAAAGATCACATCTCCAACGTCATCAGCGGCGTACTGCAGTTGTTCCTCACTGAGTTCACCCTCGAAACCGATAAAAGATGTTTGCTGTTCCTTATCCAGATCCACTCCAAGCAGGCGTTTGGCACAGCCCGCCAGACTGTTAAGCCCTTTTCGTTCTGGCAGTCCAGCTGTATCTACCTTCGATCCGAGAAAAGTATCGACAAGGGGGCCACGCACTCGCAGTCCGTTTATCTCAAGGAACGCGCAGTCAAACGCGATGTTGTGGCCAAGTTTCGCGAAATCGTCGGAACCCAGCATTGGTTCCAGCTTTTTAATTCCGTCGCCAAGCTTTCGGCAATCAATGACGAGTCGTTTTGTTCTTGTGCCGAGCTGGATCAGCAGCAGTTGATCGTGAAAGGGGTCAAGACCTGTCGTTTCAACGTCAAACGCGATCAGCCTCCCTGTCAGCATCAGCTCGTTTAGCTGCCTGATCAGTTGTGACTCGGTCGTGACATAGACGAACGAGGTCGTGGATGGCTGAGAAGTCACGCGGCTTGATCTCAAGGGACACGTCTTCCACGTCGTCCACCAGCGTGATCAGAACATTCCCGTTTTCCAGAAGGTTCAGGCCCATGCAACGTGCAACCTGCTCTTCCTGCTCCACCACCTCAGCGGTGTCGCTCTGACCAGAGAGCTCTACCTCAGCTTGAAACTCACCAGGAGCGTTGGCTGCGATCGATATAGGTTGGAAGGGGCTGGTCTCTGACACCGATGGAAGACGGGTGACTTACAAAAGATAGAACCGAATTAGGACAACGCAAGTGTCCATGCTCGTTTCATTTGGGAACCGTTCTCAAGGGAAAACAATAATCCGTTTTGGACAGGAAGTGTTCAGAAAGGAACTCTATTGCCTAAAACTTTGAAACTCTCGCAAAGACCTCAGGAGGTCTAGGAGGTCTAGCTGCACACCCCCTGCTAGCGCTGTCTGGCAGGGGTACTTGACTATGTGGCCTGCAAAGAGCGAGCCAAATCGCATTCCTTCATCAAATGACACATATCATTCTCCCCTACGCCTTCCAAATATCGTCTACGAGACTCCCGCTTTGGTCAGTGTCCATCTTTTTGTGAGCACGATTCTCTTCTATGAGCTTCCCTGAACTGTCACCCTGGGGCGAATCCATTGGTATGACTGGGTTTTGTGTGGGGTACGCTTTTTTCTCGTTTTCGATTTGTACCCCCTGAGTAGGTTCGATTTGGGGTGAGGGGGACAATGATTCGTTTTCATCGCTGTACCCCTGACGTGCAGCATTCTCCGAAATCTCCTGTGCCGCAGTGGATCTGGAGGAATTCAAATTTTCGGGTAGCCCTCCCCTGTGCCCCGTATAAACGTCAGTGGTGCCAACGGGTTTGGAGCAATTAAGAGAAGAAGTATTTCCTTTCTCCTCCCGCGAGATAGCGCCTTGCATTTCAGCCGCGTTCGCCAGCAACTCCAGCCCGCCTTCAGTACAGGCGAACCAGTGCTTAGCCGCTGAGCCTCCGTCAGCGGTACATTCCGGCAGGTTTGCGCTCTGAATCAGCCCTCGCGTCCTGAGGCGCTTCAGAGACTGTTTCAGGACAGAACTGTTCTGGGATACCCCCAGCACGCTCGCGAGCTCTCTGCGGGTCGTAGAGGAGCCTCTCGCGGTCATGTTGCGGATATGGCTGTGGATCCGATCAATGGTCGGCACCTTGCCACTGAATTCCCGACGCCGTTCGACTTTGGTGGCATCCTCCACGTCCATAGAGAAATCTTCGTGCTGGCGGGTGATGAATTGATCTCCCTCACGCCCGATTCGGCTCTTACCAATCGTCAGGACTCGAACCATCTCTGTGTCAGGTCCGAAGACCCCCTGCTCACACATCTCTTTTGTTGGCTTATCAAGCCCCCACGTCTCCGTCACCGCGTCACCAATGCCGGAGTGGCCACGCATTCCGTTGCTCTTGTTGTTGTGGTGCAGGATTAAGAACACCGTTGCGGGGAAGTCGAGCCCATTGCTGACTTCAATGTCGTAGAGGGGTTTGCAGACCTCTTGCTTGTTTTGATCGACCCCCGGCATACATCCGGCGAGTGAGTCGATGATCACCAACGCAGGCCGATCTTTCGTGATTTGCTTGTAGAGCCGCCGCGTCCACTCCAGCCTGAACTTTGGCCACGCTTTGAACTCGGGATGGTCGGCAATGCCGTGACTTTCGAGCTGTGATTCAAAGATCTCCGGGTTCTGGTCACCATTGCACCAAAGCACCGGCCCTTGTTTGACAGGCATCTCCGCCCCCCGAACTTTGAAGGGGAGCCCGTTGAGAACGTGCTTTGCAAAGGCCATCGCCGTCTGGGATTTGCCAGTGCCGTGCATGCCGTGAAGGATCACGGTGGAAGGCGTCAACAAAACATCAGGGATGACGAAGTTCAGGCCCTTGAGAGTTGCAGTCCTCTCCTCAACCGTCTGCGGTTGTTGAGCTGTTTGAAAGTCGTAGTCCTTTTTCAGCAGGTTGTTGATCTGATCAACGCCGAACCTGATTCGGTGATCATTGGCGAGCTTCGCCAACTCCAGGGCCTGCTCTGCCGGGTTCTCATATTCCTCATCAATCCACCGCGCCCATTCCAGCGTCGTTTTGCTGCGGTCGTAGGTGATGTCTGCATCACTGATCTTGGTGGTTTCGCGAAAGTCCTCGGGATAGGTCTTGCCAAGGAGTCCGGCCGCTTCGATCAGATAGTTCTCAAGCGTTCTGGCGTCGGGTCTACCTGCATCAATGTCGCCTGTGCGTAGGGCATGCAGCAGTTCAATCGAGCCACCGGAGACTTCCTCCTTGTGACACATCCAACCAAACAGGCCATTTCCTCGCTCGTCTCCCTCTCCTTTGATGTCCGGCCAAAGGGTGAAGGACTTACCTGAAACCGAAGTGTGAAAGGGGCATCCGCCGACCAACGGCTTGAATGGATTCCCGTGTTCCCGTTCCAAGGGCTGACGTTCTGGCCGCCAAATATCTGCTTTGTAGAGCTGCCAAAC
>MDTA01054113.1_pt1 | contig 11297 bp, 13 predicted proteins | sample 811151 | NCBI WGS metagenome assembly MDTA01 (sample SAMN05326648, study PRJNA326480) | marine metagenome | isolation source: seawater | place: Indian Ocean: South | collected 2010 | reverse complement strand
CGAGTGGCAACAAAATCGGCGCAAAAATCCTGTGGGCCATATGGTACGCCGGACAGGTTTACGAACTGTTTATGGCGAGCCCCAATGGGCAGAGTTTCCGGTTTCCTACTATCGTAGATATAAAATGCCGAGATCAAATCTAAAAAAAGCCATAGAGTTAATAGGCGAGATTGATTCTATAAAAAAGATGAGCGACCAGTGGACCATCAGTGCAGCTATTCCCATCACAGGCGGTGAAATGGACATGTTCCTTGCTGCATATCAGTTCAAATCTCTAGAGATTATGGGGCAATGCCTTGATGAAATAGGCATGTCAGAACAAATGCAGGATATAGTCGCAAGAGCATCCGAGCTAGGAAACCTTTTAACCGCGGACGTGGCTATCACTGTATCGTAAATAAGGTAGTGGAGCTAAAAATGAAAAAATTTATTATAAAACGACAAATGGACGGGGCAGGTTCAATACCAAAAATGAAATGAACTCCGCCGGGGAAAACTCAGAAGAGGTGCTGAATGCAATGCGTTCTGAAGGTAAGAATATCCAACAAGAACAAAGTTCCGTTGTGGGAGATGCAATTTATTGCATTTACAACGCGGATTCAGAAGAACTAATAAAAGAGTATTCTGAACAATCAGGCGCACCTGCTGCAGGAATATCAGGAGTAACCTCTGTAATAAAACACAATACATCATTTGTAAGTTGAAATTATCTACTGCGGGTAAATTTTTTTATAACCGCAGCTGGACATATGCGAAAATCAGAAGGTGCCCTGTGCCACCGGCTCGTAAACGTGTTGCACGGGGCAATTTCTCAAAAAAAACATCAAATATTGTGCAATGTTGCTTTGAAAATTATTTAGCAGATCAACTAGTCATCTATGTGAACTTCTTTGCCGACATCTGCGAAATCGCCATCTGCTTTTTTTCTACTAAATTTTCCCCAATTGATCCCTATGTATAGCTTAGTGCAACTACTGAACTTTAAAGGATTTACGTTGGTGGCGTAGATAGGATTATAAAAAATGGCAACGAGTAACCGTCCTCTTTATCCATAGCAACGAGCCAATACAACGCCGCCTTGTAGTTGCCATTTGTGCCATACCTGCGCGCCATGTCACCAATATTAATTATAAGCGCCCAGTCAACGACTCTACCGCGGCTAGAATACTTGTATGACGGATTAGTTCTGATGCCCAGGGATACAATAAAAAGGGCTTCACCCGATTAGAGGCTTGACCTCAAACCCCATCTTTGATTTTTTTCAACCCGTAGCAGTGAATCCAGGATTAATTAAAATATTTCACCAATTGAGAGGATGAGATAGGTGTTCCAGGCAACCGTTTTTGAATACTGTTCAACGTGTTTCGACGCAAGCATCTTTATAACACAACTTAAATTTGCAATTAACATTTAGCTCATAGATACAAATTCTTAACTTCTTTATTGGCAGAAATTTGGAGCCAAAAATCAGTAAGACTTTGTTCCGTACACTGAACCATTTTCCCAGCTTTTGGCATATTGCTCTACAGATAGTGTCCAAGTATTTGACATGGTTTCATCGAAGTATTCTATTAAAATACCATCGGGCGCGTGCATAGATAGAAGAATCGTACCACCCTGCTCCCCACCCCATTCATCGTGCGGCAGCGCATCCGAAGCTGCGAGCGCATAGTCACCCTTTTTACGATGTAAGGACTTCTTAGAACCGTCGGGTTGCCATTCTGCAAGATGTTGCTCACCCTCCAAAACCATAGTCATAGTTGATGCGACATGTCGATGCCTGCGGCAGTGTCCCAAATTCCCATATCGCAAAAGCATATCCAGGCGACCGTTGGGTATATTGCAACCCAAAAGACTATATTCGAAATCAACTTTAAACTCTTTACAATCAGGATCGGTTATGTGCCGCCATTCGACTTTATTCAGATCAAAACTTGGGGATATTATTGTCATCGTATTCAATAGTCCTTTTTCACAAAACTCTATTTATCTAAAGATAACTTCCTCAATATTATCGCTCAACAAAATACTGAAATGTCATTTCAAACTTCATTCGAAGTCAGATATTTACGTTTTTCAAATTATTAAAATCGTTTATGTTTTTTAAAATAAAAAGATATTTGTTATTTGGTTTTTATAGCCGCCATCGAGGGTGAATAAATGATAATTAAGCCACGCCAAGGCACTAAAGAAAAAAACGAAATGTTCATGCGGAGCATTGAGGGGGAATTGGAGCAGCTTCATGGAACCCTGCATAATACCAACAACCAATTGACGCGAACTAATCAGGAGTTGCGTATAATTAAATGGGCTATAATAGCGATAGTAATCTTACTCGGTTTAATAGCGATTAAATTGGGAGCTTTCTAGTTTCTCTAGATAAAAAAGATACAACGCAACATAAATCTTAATTGGCGAAATTAATCGAATGAATTCTGCAGAAATTTTAAAAATAGAGCGAGCCTCCTCAATAGCAATACTAACCTTTAATCGTCCAACAGTACTCAATGCCTTTGATAATGAGATGATGGAAACAACGATTCAAGAAGTTAACGCACTAAATGATGACGATACCGTAAATGCTATTTTGGTTCGTGGAGAAGGCCGTGCGTTCTCACCTGGTTTTGATTTAAAGGCAGCAGCCGAAAGAAAAATGAATAATGCAGACGACTGGGAAAGACAGCTCAAATTACAGTTCGATTTCATTATGCAGTTTTGGCATTCACCAAAACCGACCATAGCTGCAGTTCATGGCTACTGTTTAGCAGGTGCGTTTGAACTAGCATTGGCATGTGATATCACAATTGCGGCAAAAACCACAAAATTTGGCGAACCGGAGGTACGATTTGGGACTGGTATCGTTGCAATGTTATTACCGTGGATTACGGGACCTAAACAGGCAAAAGAAATACTTTTAACTGGGGAAGATCAATTAAGTTCAGAGGACGCGCTCAGAATGGGAATCATAAATAAAGTGGTTTCTGACGAGCTCGTATTCTCTAAGGCATACGAAGTGGCTAAAAAAATAGCCCAGGCGAGCCCGCGCGCCGTCTTCTTTACAAAAAGAGCAATAAACACTTCATATGAATCAATGGGGCTTAATCAAGCACTCACGAATTCATTAAATCTCGATGTCATATTAAACGCCGCTCCAGACCCCGTAAAAGAAGAGTTTTCAAAAATCCGAAAGGAGCAGGGCTTGCAAGCTGCAATTGCATGGCGGGATAAACGATTTAGATAACCAAGAAGGGACAACTTCATGGAAACGCCTAAATCAGTTATTGAAAGACACCAGAGAGCTATAAATGAAAGAGATTTGAAAGCCTATATAGAAACCGTAATATTCCCGTTTACCTATCAAAACTTCAACGGCGTTTCTATAACGGTAAATTCCCCGGAGGAATACGGTGCAATCTACCCTGCCCCATGGGAAACTGTAATTGCAGCATTTCCCAATTGGCTTCGAACCGAGCATGAGCAAGTAGACGAAATTGTTTCAAGTAATCTCTCTGCTGTATTCAAAGTAAAGGCACGCTGGATAACTGACACCACTCAGCTTCATAAGCCAATCACAGCTATTTGGATAACAGTAAAAAAGAAAGGGGTTTGGGGTCTACAATTCCGGCACAACTTAGGCACGATAGATTAGATATATTTGTAAAGTGTAACCCCTAGTCATCCCGTATTTATTTATCAGCTATTGCTATCAAAAAATCATTTCCTGGTGCAAAACAAAAAAAGTATATTTAATGACACTCAATTAACGATTGATCATGTTTTAGAAAATTAATCCCCCTTCACTATAGCCCTCATCGCGCATAAGATCAGCAATTTGATTGCCATCGATCTTTTGATAATTAAGATTTGCCGATAAGGAAACGTCTGTAGCTAAAGCCGCAGCGCGTCCGTATTCAAAACATTGCGCTGTTACCCTACAACTGGCTAAAGCTTCATGCTCCGCACTCAGACAACGACCAGCAACTATAATATTATGACCTTCGCTTGGCACGAGAGAGCCAAAAGGAACATCATAATAATCATCAATTAACCATTCTGTTTTTGGTTTTGAACCATAATGCAGTTCTATGGGCCAACTTGATCGGGCGATAGAGTCTTTCCGCTTCTTTGCGGTTACAACATCATTGTTTATTAATGTATCAACCCCACTTATGGTGCGGGTCTGTCGAACTCCAACTTCCTGCGCATAATCTATAAAATATGCGTTTGTAAACCCTGGAATTTCTTCTTTTAAAAATTTGAAAAACTCCTTTGCCTGATAAATTGAAAATTGCTCAGCCTCTGAATGATCCACTGGGTTAGTGACGTCTAATGCTCTTCCATCAAAGCCCGTTATTTTAGTCCCATTTACCAGGACCTCTCCCGGATTTACTGTCGGGAATAGCCACACCTTCTTTCGAATTAACTCTTTTCGTTTCTCAAGTTTATCAACTACTTTCGGTGGCGATATGGTGTCACTACCCCAATACGCTAGATATCGACCTACATCCACATTTCCTACCTTGAACATCATTGATGGATTCTGAATGACCCCGTTATTTCCCTTTGTTGTAGTCAATCCTGACCGAAAGATTATATCGGCATCCCCGCTACAATCTATAAACCGTTTACCCTTAACTTTACAAAACCCTGATCGTGTATGAAGAATTAACCCACAAATGGTTTTATCCTCCATCACTACGTCCACCATTTCTGTGTGGTAAAGAATATTGACGCCTGCTGTGCGCAGAAGATCCGTCGCTACTTTTTTATAGGTAGCGCAATCATGGGTAGCGACCCAAGTTTTCCCATAAATTTGCGGTGGTGTTAGACCGTTCTCGATGTCTAGAGCCCTCCGCATACGTTCTGCAAAACCAAAAATTATCTGCTGGGGTTGCGCAGCCTCCGGGTCTTCAACAGAATTATATAAACCGCAGATTGTGCCCGACATTCCTGAAACAGCAGCTCCGCCGCAAAAACCTAATCTTTCAATTAAAAGAGTTCTATGCCCCTTCTCTGCAGCAGTGGTTGAGGCCGCTATACCAGCAGGGCCACCGCCTAGCACTATAACATCGAAACTGTCAAAATTATCTAACTTGTCATACGACCCGTGCTCCAGACTAATTGTAAAAGCCGCCATAATATAAACCTCCTGCCCCGGAACAATCAGCGTTTCATCTACCACTACTTTATAACATGTAAATAAAAGACCACGAAAAATTCTAGAGCGCCCGAACAAATATCAGGCCCTTTCTAAAAGTCAATTGTGGCCAATTATCCAAAATAAAGTTTTGAGAAGCGACCCTTAGTTTATGGGCTGTTAAAGAGCATCTACGCCACAAAAACTAAGGGCCTGAGGTGTTTGGCACACCACAGTAAACATAACGCCAAATTAATTAAACTGCTACGCAATCTAATAAAAAAGTTCGTAATTAAGTCACAGTTCCCATAATTGCGTTGGCCTTTGCAGTTTGGTATAGCATTCCGTCGTCTCCAACGGTCAAATCTCCTTCTATTCTAGTTTTTAGATCGATGACCTGATCAGGGGTCAAATTAGGAACAATCTTTTGGATATTAGGGAATAAACAGGATATATCCCAGTACTCGTCAACGTCTCTAAACCGGCGTTCTACTGTAATTACATCGCTTTTTAAATCTATTATACCAGCGTCTGTCCAAAGCTTATTTAACGCAGCCATTTCTGACACCTGGGGATTTGGTGGTGAATCGGGTTTAAATCCCATATCAATAAGGTGCCCTGTTATCAAACTAGACGGTGACCCTTTATTGAGTGTGTCCCAAGTATAACTGGTAACTAGCCCACCTTTTTTTACCACGCGTACCATTTCCGATACGCCCTTCGGTGGATCAGGTACGAAGAAGATAACAAGTGCCATCACCGCTAAATCAAACGTGTTGTCATCTTCTTCAATGGACATTGCATTCCCTACTCGAAAGTTCACGTCAGTTGCGTCTGAACGCGTGCGCGCAAAATCAATTTGCTCAGAAGACGGATCAATTGCAACTACTTGCTTGGGAAAACATGAATTGCTAATCAAGCCCGAAAATGCACCATTACCGCAGCCCACATCCAACCATTTTAAATCTCTCGCAGCCTGCAACCATTCGATAAAGACATCCCCTACTAGACGGCTCCATGTCCCCATAGAAGTCTCGTACGCTCCACCATCGTTAAATAACATTATTATTCTCCCCTCAAGATTTCACCAGTTGGATATTGGCTTCTTCAGAAATACAGATATTCAAGAAAGTTATTTCGCTTCTTACTTAAGCTATATAACATTGAGACAATAGTATCGGACTGATCCAAAACGTCCAAGCTTGACAGTAACAATCCATTTAGAGGTAATTATGAAACTAAACGCTTGGTTTCCTTCAGTCCAAATAGGGAATGATCCAAAAGCCATTCGCGACTGGGCCCAGGCAGCCGAAGATTTAGGATACGAATATATTGAAGTGCCGGACCATGTTTTCGGTGCGGCTGCGCGGGATGGTTGGACGCCTCGATATAATGCATTCGATCCATTTCATGAAACCTTTACCACAATGGCATATTTAGCGGCGATAACCAAAAATATAAAATTGTCGTCGGGCGTATTAATATTGCCTCAGCGACAAACTGGTGTAGTCGCGAAACAAGCAGCGGAAGTGGATATACTCAGCGAGGGGCGCCTTAGATTAGGGATTGGCGTAGGCTGGAACCATGTTGAGTACGAAGCACTTGACTGCGAATGGAAGACTCGCGGCCTTAAACAAAGAGAACAAATTGAAGTGCTAAGAAAACTGTGGACTGGGAAATTAGTGACATATAAAGGTCAATTTCATGATTATAAGGAAGTGACCATCGTCCCATCTCCCAAACAAAATACGATACCAATTTGGCTAGGCGGATCAGCGGATGCTGTTTTAAAAAGAGCGGCGGAACTTGCTGATGGCTGGATGCCGATCCTGCCGCCTGACGACGCTGCAAACATCGCATTGGATAAATTGAACGATCATCTAAACAAATTTAATCGATCGAGGGATAAGTTCGGGATTGAAGCATGGCTAAGATTTCATGAAAATGATCCTCTTGCATGGGGAGAAGCAGCAGACGGATGGCGAGCGTTAGGGGCAGATATGGCTATGCTTTATCCAATGTGGCAGGTAAACAGTGTTCATGATCAAATAAACATTTTAGAGAGTTTTCAACAAGTTGCCAGCAGAAACTAAACTAGTACTTCTAAAGTAAAATAATCAACAACGGGTTATCGGCTTTCAAACTTTTCCAATCCTTTTGAGTTAAAGAGGAAAATAGAGATCATAAGTATATAACCTGTTTAATTCCTTGAACTTTCAAAATTTGGTGATATTTTGTGAAGATGCAAAATGATTATATTACCGAATACATATCAAACCTTGGCGGTCGGCGAGCTTACGAAGAAAAGCGTGCGGCAAAATTAGGCTTTTCAAGTTTACACGATTACTTGGAGGCTAAATTCGCAAAGAAGGCGCAAGCCCTCGCGGAAGAAGAGAGTAAGCTTACTAAGTTAAAATCACTTCGGGCACTTCCAAAGGCACCTAAACAGAGCAAAGAAAAAGCTTGTGGCTGTTGCTAAATCTTACAGCGTTTCAATTGGCTAAAATCTAATCCGTTTTAGTGTAGGTGCGGCCCAAATTCTACTCTATATGGTAAAGAAAAAAACTTCCTGAGAGGACTGAGTCTTCTCTGGCTATTAGATTTTGATTAATTGGCCTTAGAAAAATTTTTAGGAGGCCACGAAATCAAAAGAATAAGTGGATATACAATTAACGATGTCCAAAAAAATAAGTAAAAACTATTGATATAACCTATATTTATTGCTTGCTGGGTAACTTCATAAGCTGTTCTGGATAATCCGCCGTTAATCTCTAAAAACGAGTTAAAACTTAAAAAGTCTAAAAAAGGATGAATGTTTTCTGTAAGCTGAGCATAATTAATCTTCTGAGTGTGAAAAATTACGATGAAGCTAGCTGAAATATAGAAACTTGATCCGATACTACGGATAAAATTCCATATCATTGTTCCTTCCACAGAACGTGCTGTCTCAAGATTTGAAAATGGTACTAATGTCATTGGAACCCAAAGAAAACCTACGCCCAATCCCGTTAAAATTAGAACGAACGACATATCTTGAACCGACGTGTTAATATCGAAGTTACACATTAAAAATCCCGCGTAAGTATGCAGCCCAAAGCCAAGTGCCAGTAAAAATCGAGGGTCCCATTTATTTCCCCAAATAATCATAATCAACATAGCCACGGCAGTTGCTATGAATCGCAATCCAATAAGCACCCCTACCAAAAAATCAGGTGCGTCGCTAAGTTGCTGTAGCATGGTCGGTATCGTCACTAAGGGCGTAACGAATAACATCCCAAAAACACAATGTATGGCTATTCCCAGTGCGAAGTTTCTATTAAGAAATAAAGCAAGATCAATTAGCGGTTTCTTCTTTGTGAGGCTATGCGTAATAAATATCCATGCAAAGATTAGCGCTAAAAAACACTCTGCTCTTATTTCAAGAGAAGAAAACCACTCTTCTCGTTCACCGCGGTCCAGAAATAACTGTATACAAGCAACTGTAGCCGCAAGACTAAGAAAACCGATCCAATCTATATTCTCAACCTTCTTATTAGGGGCATCGGGTTTAACTGACTTGAAAAGACCCAAAAGAGCTAGAGCCGCAACTGGAATTAATATGTAAAAAACCCACGACCACGATAGTTCCTCGCAGACGTAACCGCCGATAATAGGAGCGACCGATGGTGGAATGCCAACCCCCATCATATAAATTGACGTTGCTTTGCTTCGCCGTTCCCCGGTAAATTCATCTATAACTACGGATTGAGCGATAGCCATCAATGGAGAGCAGGAAGCTGATTGCAGCACTCGCCAAGCAATCAATTCAGCGAGTGAGCTAGAGAGACCACACATCATTGAAGCAAAGGCAAACCCAGTGACGCCAAATATCATCGACCTCCGACGCCCAAATCTATTTGCCAACCAACTAGCTAGGGGAATAGTTACTGCTGTAGCAATTAGATTAGCAGTAATTACCCATGAAATTTGATCCGGGCTCGCGGATAGAGCGCCTTGGATTTGGGGCAGTGAAACATTTGCTATTGTAAGGTTTGTACCAAACAGCGTTGTTACCAGAGTGCAGGTAATCAATAACCACATATTATTTTATTCAATTTTAGTCGCCGTCACGAACATGTCACCAAAACTTAATTTAATAGAATATTATTATTTAATTATTATATTGTTCCCTGCTCCGAGCAGTTATAAAAGCACGTCTCGACGATATATTCCCCCAATATTTGTCTACCTTTTCGGGAAACTCCTTATCAATTCTATTTTGAGCGATTAAGAGACTATAACCCAAACTTATATCGGCTGCTGTAAAGTCTTTTCCTAAGATAAAGTCTTTACCTTCTAGGGCTTCATTAAGAGCATCTAGACATTTATAGATCCTAGATTGCATTTCTTGCACCACCTCAGGTATTTCTTGCTCATCAGGAAATTCTCTCCGATGATTTACTATTTCACCGATAGGCCGCGCAAAAGTGGCCTCAGAAAACCACAGCCATTGTAAAAAATATGCGTAACTTGTTGTGCTCGGTGAAGGTTGCAGTTTCCCCCCTCCATACTTATCTAAGATGTATTGGATCATTGCGCATGATTCAAAAAGCAATATATCTCCATCTCGCAATGAAGGTAACTTTCCTAAGGGATTGATTTTTAACCATTGTTCGCTGAACCTAAACTCCTTCGAAAAATCAACATTTTGTATTTCATAGTCTATATTTAACTCTTCACAAAGCCACATCACCCTGAGACCTCGCGTACCTTTTGCGTGATAAATTTTTATCATTTTACTCCTCGGAAACTACAAAACAGAAAAGACGACACGCGTAAGAAATAAATTTATTCGGGCGTCAATCAGCACCAAACTCAAAAGGTTACAGGGCCATTAAGCCGATGCCTATCATAATCCCAACAAATGTAATAAAAATACCAATGCTGAATGACTTTAATAAATTTTTTATTCTGATGCTTCGTTTCATGCCACATCAACTTCTTAAATTTTAAATAGTTGCAGTCTCTTATCCAGATATCAAAAAGAAACTTAATTTACAGTCGGTTTTAAAACAATCACTCGGCGGCTAAAAGAGCGTTTTCATACAACTCTATTTTACATAAAGCTGCTTCAAGCAGTGGCAGAGAAAGATTGTGCTTTCTTCCACGCTTAACTAAATCGCCTATCACATGTTTTCCCTCTGTCCTTCGTCCACTTTCAATATCAGACAGGATTGATGGCCCATAGTCGGAACCAATTTTCCCCCATAAGTTTTCAACTAGTATTGATCTCATATCGGTGGGCGGGGGATATCCCTCAGCCTCGCATACCGCACTACTTTCTTGATATACCCTAGATACTACGGCGCTCCCCATATTCGTCTCTGCAACTTTCCCAGCTCGTTTCTGTAGGAGAGCAGCCACTGCAAAAGACGGTCCTGCGCCACTAACCTTCATCCAAAGTTCACTCATGATATCCTCGGATATTGATGCGTCTGGCATATAAATTTTCATCTTTTCGAGAATTTCAATGCACCTGTTAGATATTCCTCCTTGGACTTCTCCGAATACGGTTTTTTGTCCACCTGCCCCATGATAAGTCGGAATAATGATTCCCTCTTTATCTTGGTTTACTAGAAACTGAGTAACTCCACCCAGAATATTTTTGATATTAAAACGTTCAATTAGCAAATCTATGCGGTTTACTCCGTTTAAAATCGGCAATATAGCCGTTTGAGGACCCACAGCAGGTGTTATAGCGTCAATCGCTTCATCAATATCAAATGCTTTACACGTAAGGATAATTACATCAAAGGTTTCGCTTAATTGTTCGGCAGAAGTTATTTAAACTGATGATCTATAAAACTCGTCCTCGAGTTTTATTTTAAGACCCTCAGAAGATAGTCTATGAGCGGTTCGAGATCTAACGAGAAACGTAACATCCGCCCCTCCCTTTTGTAACAGCCCCCCATAATAACCTCCCAAAGCCCCTGCTCCAAGAATGAGAAAACGCATTTAATACCCCCCTTCAATTAAGACTTCATCAGATGGAGAGACGCCACATCTACCGCTTCTATCTTTGTTTGTAAGATCCATTCCGGCAGCAACGTTAAAGGCAGAGATCCCGATGCGTAGCAATTTTAATATAAATAGCCAGACCGAATTGTTAAAAAAGATGATG
>MDTA01065431.1_pt1 | contig 11300 bp, 10 predicted proteins | sample 811151 | NCBI WGS metagenome assembly MDTA01 (sample SAMN05326648, study PRJNA326480) | marine metagenome | isolation source: seawater | place: Indian Ocean: South | collected 2010 | reverse complement strand
CTTAGAGCTCTTGAAGCTTTTAAGAAAATTTAATTTATACATTTCCGTGACATAACTTAAATTTTTTACCTGAACCACAAGGGCATTTTTCATTTCTTCCAACTTTTTTGAAATTAGCTGAGTTGTCCTTATTTTCCTCTTTTTGAATGATGTTCTTTTCTTCCGAACTCACAACAACATTTAAATTTAACAAAAGTTTAATTAAATCGGTTTTAATTTTTGCTAACAATCCTTCAAAGAGAACAAACGCTTCTTTTTTAAATTCAGAAAGCGGGTCTTTCTGACCATATTGTCGAAGTCCTATTACCTGTCTTAGCTGCTCAAGATATTGCAGATGAGATCTCCAAGAAAAATCTATAACCTGAAGAAAAATTTTTTTTTCTAAAGAATTATTTTGATTTTCCCCTAAAATATTAATTCTAGACTGTCGTTTTTCCTCAAATAATTCATTCATTTTTTTATTAAAATCAATTTCTTTCATATGTGAAATTTTTAATAAATCTTCATTATTAAGTGAATTTCCAGTTATATTTTTAATTTCTGACAAATATTTCTCGTCATTAGATTTATTATAATTATTTAAAGAAGTGTATAATTCTTTTAAAATTTCCTCAAAAAAATCATTTAATATTTTATAAATATTCTCTTCTTTTAAAATATTTAATCTTTGGGAGAAGATTACTTGTCGCTGATCATTCATTACATCATCAAATTTTATTAAAGTTTTTCTTATATCAAAATTTCTAGTCTCAACTTTTTTTTGAGCTCTTTCCATTGCTTTATTGATCCAAGGGTGATCAATTGATTCATTTTCTTTTAAACCAAGTTTCTTAAGCATTCCATCAATAGATTCTCCCCCAAAGATTCTCATTAATTCATCCTGTAAACTTATAAAAAAAATTGTAGAACCAGGATCACCTTGCCTACCAGACCTACCTCTTAACTGATTATCTATTCTTCTACTTTCATGTCTCTCTGTACCTATTATGAAAAGCCCGCCTAAGTCTTTAACCTTTAATTCATCTTTTTTATACTCATTGAAATTGTATTCTTTACCCTCTTCTATAAAATCCTTATTTCCGCCTAACTTAATATCCGTACCTCTACCTGCCATGTTAGTAGCGATAGTGACTGCTCCTGTCTTTCCAGCTTCTGCAATTATTTTTGCCTCCTTTTCATGTTGTTTAGCATTCAGAACATTATGTTTAATTTTTTTACCCTCAAGAAATTTAGAAATTTTCTCAGACTTTTCTATACTTGTTGTTCCAACAAAAACAGGTTGACCTTTTTTATTACAATCAATAATCTTATTAGTAATTGCATTGTATTTTTCTGTTTCAGTTCTAAAAATTTGATCATTAAAATCTTTTCTTAACATTTTTTTATTAGTTGGAATTGAAACCACATTTAATTTATATATATCAAAAAATTCTTCAGACTCTGTCATTGCAGTTCCAGTCATTCCAGATAGTCGCCCATAAAGCCTAAAATAGTTTTGATAAGTTATAGATGCTAACGTTTGATTTTCTGCTTCGATATCAACATTCTCTTTTGCTTCTATAGCTTGGTGTAATCCATCTGAAAATCTTCTTCCTCCCAATACTCTTCCGGTAAATTCATCGATGATTTGAACTTTTCCATCTCTGACAATATAGTCAGTGTCTTTTTTGAAAATTAAATTTGCTTTTAAAGCCTGGTTAGTATGATGTACCAATTCTAGATTAGCTGGATCATAAAAATTTTGATTTTGTAAAATATTTTTTTGTAATGCTAGTTTTTCTATTTTATCTACGCCAGCATCAGTAAGAATAACGTTTTTATTTTTCTCGTCTAACTCGTAATCGTTCTTTTGTAATTTTTTAATAAATTCATTAGATGTTGAATAAAGTGATGTCTTATCGTCTATCTTGCCAGAAATTATCAATGGTGTTCTCGACTCATCTATTAATATACTATCTACTTCATCTACAATACAAAATTCGTGGCCTCTTTGAACCATATCCTCAAGTTCATATTTCATATTGTCTCTCAAGTAATCAAATCCAAGTTCATTATTAGTTGCATAAGTAATATCACACAAATAATTTTTTTTTCTTTCGTGATCATCAAGATCATTAGTTATACATCCTGTAGAAACTCCTAAAAAGTCAAAAACTTTTCCCATCCAAATAGAATCTCTTCGGGCTAAGTAATCATTGACTGTAACAATATGAACCCCCTTTCCAGTGAGTGAATTCAAATACGCTGGTAAAGTTGATACTAAAGTTTTTCCTTCACCAGTTTTCATCTCAGCAATTTTACCTTTATGAAGGATTAATCCGCCAGCCAATTGAACATCATAATGCCTTTCTCCAAGAGTTCTCCTTGAAGCTTCTCTAACCAGAGCAAAACTGTCTACAATTATTTCATCTAATTTAAGTGAACCATTTTGAACATTTTTTTTAAGATATGCGGTTTTTTCTTTTATTTGACTTTCAGATAAAGACTTAATCTCATTTTCTTTATCATTTATAGCCGAAATTAAATTCTGAATTTTATCTAATTCTTGTTGATTAGAGCTTTTAAATATCTTACTAAAAGTCTTTGTAAATAAATTCATTATACTTCTATATATGTATTAATAATTTAAATTAAATAGCAATTATGACGATAAACATCAAAAATTTCCTTAATGACAAATCCAAATTATCAAAAATGGGCGAGTTCCAAAACTTAAAGCAAATCGAGGGTTTAGAGATGTCCTCTATTTCCGCAGATTTATACAATGACGGTAGAGATGACGTTGCGTTATTTTATTTTAGCAAAGGAGCAAATTATGCCTCATTGTATACTACCAACAGCATAACTTCGGAGTTTATTCCTTGGAATAATAATTCTCATAAAAAAGTGATTAAAGGTCTTTTAGTAAATACAAAAAATGCAAATACCTTTACTGGAAAGCAAGGCAAGGATAGCATTGATATATTAGCTAAAAATTTGTCCAGAGTATTAACAATAAAAGAGTCTAAGTCTAAAAAAGGTACGACAGAAACAGTGAAAATTAAAGATTTAATATTCGCCTCTACTGGTGTGATAGGGGAAGAATTTCCAGTTGATAAGATAAAAGAAAGATTGCCAGACTTAGTCGAAAGATTAAGAGGCGAACAAAATAAAATGTATTGGTTGAAAATAGCCTCAGCTATTATGACTACTGATACAAAGCCTAAAGTAGCCTATGAAGAAATAATTATTGGAGATGAACTTATTAGAATTTGTGGGATTGCCAAGGGATCAGGTATGATCGCTCCTAATCTTGCAACAATGTTATCTTTTATATTCACTAATGCTGATATAAACTCAAATTTATTAAAGACTCTTTTAAAAAGAGCTGCATCTAATTCTTTCAACGCAATTACTGTAGATAATGATCAATCAACTAATGACATGGTTTCAATTTTTTCAACAAGAACTCTAAAAATTGGAGACAACTTATCTCTTAATGACAAAGTAATTCAAAAATTTGAGTTAGCTCTTAAAAAATTGTGCTTAAATCTTGCTAAACAAATAGTCGTTGATGGAGAAGGTGCAAAAAAATTTATAACAATCAGTGTGATAAATGCCAAATCTTTAGGGAGCGCAAAAAAAATAGCTTTTTCTATAGCTAACTCACCTTTAGTGAAAACAGCTGTTGCAGGTGAAGATCCTAACTGGGGAAGAATTGTAATGGGAATAGGAAAATCTGGAGAAACAGTAGATCTAAAAAAATTAAAAATAAAAATTGGAAATATGATGGTTGCTGAAAATGGAAAAATATCTGATAGTTATGACGAAGAAAAACTAAATGAATATATGAAATGGGACTCCATAGAAATTGAAGTTAATTTGAAATTAGGAAATGATGCTTTTAAATGTTTTACGTGTGATTTTACCCATGATTATATCGACATAAACGCAGATTATAGAAATTGAATATGATTAAGTATAATTTAAAATGTGATAAAAATCATGAGTTTGAAAGTTGGTTTGCAGACTCAAAAGAATTTGAAAAATTAAAAAGTAAGCAATTACTTGAGTGTATTTTTTGTAACTCGAGAGCAATTACAAAATCAATTATGGCACCCATGGTTTCAATTACAAAAGATAGATACATAAATGAATTAAAAATTAATTCTACTGCTTTACAAAAAGAGAGAAAAAAACTTATCAGATTACGTAAGTATATTGAAAATAATTTTGAGTATGTGGGAAAAGATTTTAGTAAAAAAGTAAGGGAAATCTACTATGATAAAAAAAATAAAAAAACAATTTACGGAGTAACTACACCAGATGAAAGAGAAGAATTAAAAGAGGAAGGGATTGAATTGCTAAGTGTGCCTTGGGTAGATAAAGATAATTAGTTTTTGGTACTACAGAAAATATAATTTACTGAAAGATTCTCTGATTTCTTCCATTTATTTAAAAAGGGATTGAACTCTAAACCCTTAATATCAATTGTTTTAAAATTTTTAGAAACAAGTAGTTTTTCTAACTCCTCAGGTTTAATAAATTTATTCCAATCATGAGTTCCTCTTGGCAGCCATCTCAATACGTATTCTGCACCTATTATTGCTTTCACGTAAGAAGTAAATGTTCTATTAAGTGTAGCAGTAAACATAATTCCATTCTTTTTAAGCAACTTATAGCAGGACTCTATATATAAATTTACATTGTCCACATGCTCAATTATTTCTAGATTTAATATTATATCAAATTTTTCAAATTCATTTAATTGTTCTGGAGACGTATTTATATATCTAATATCTAAATTATTTTTTTGCGCATGTAATTGCGCTACCTTAATATTTTTTTCAGATGCATCAATTCCTGTTACTTTTCCACCTAATCTTGACATAGGCTCGCTTATTAAGCCCCCTCCACAACCAATATCGAGTATGTTAAAATTTTTTAAAAAATTATTGTTTTTATTATAAATACTAAAATGTTGTTTTATGTTTTCAACTATGTATTCAATTCTAATTGGATTAAACATATGAAGAGGTTTGAATTTACCTTTTACATCCCACCATTCTTCAGCTAAATTTGAAAACTTTTGAATTTCTTCTTTATTTATAGTAGTCATGTCAATAATTTATTAAAAATAAGTTATATTATATTCTTAAATATATATATTAAAATCAAAAATGGTAAAAAAAGTATTAAAGTTTGGCGGAACATCTGTTGGCACAGTAGATAGGATCCAACATGTGGCAAAAATAATCAAAAAGGAGTGTACTGCAGGTAATAAGATAATTGTTGTCGTTTCAGCTATGGCTGGTCAGACAAATAACCTTATAAGTTTATCTGAATCTATTTCAAAAGATTTTAATAAAAGAGAACTTGATGTTTTGCTGTCCACGGGCGAACAAGTAACTTGTGCTTTACTTACTGGCGCCTTGATTGAATTAAAACTTAATGCAAAATCTTGGCTAAACTGGCAGATACCAATACTGACAGAGGGTGAACATACAAATTCAAGAATCATTAATATGAATATTACAAAAATAAATTCTTTTATTAATGAGGGTGTAGCAGTGGTTCCAGGATTTCAAGGAATTTCCAAAAACGGTGAAATTACCACGATAGGTCGAGGTGGATCTGATGCTTCAGCGGTTGCCTTTGCTAAATTATTTAATGCAGACTCGTGCGAAATCTATACTGACGTTGACGGTGTTTTTTCATCAGATCCAAATAAAATTCCTGTTGCAAAAAAGATCGATCGAATATCTTACGACGAGATGTTAGAACTATCTTCACTTGGAGCAAAAGTAATGCAATCTTCTGCGGTCCAAACCGCTATGATGTATGATATTCCCTTACAAGTGCGTTCAACATTTACAGACAGAAAAGGGACAACTATATTTGACCAAGATAACATTGATTATACTAAAAGTGTTACTGGAGTAGCATATTCCAAAGATGACGCAAAAATAACTCTCATTGGTGTTGAGGATAAACCAGGTGTCGCAGCAAATATATTTCAACCTCTTAATAATGCACAAATAAACGTTGATATGGTTATACAAAATATTTCCTCAGACCAAAAAACAACCGATATTACATTTACGATCAAAAGAGATGACGTTTTCAAAACTAAAGATATATTGAAAAATAATAAAAAAATTAAATACAAAAAAATTACCCATAATGATAAAGTGGCTAAAATTTCAATAGTTGGAGCTGGGATGGTATCAACTCCCGGTGTTACATACAAAATGTTTAGAGCTTTAGCTGATGATAAAATAAATATTTTAGCTATTTCTACGTCAGAGATAAAGTTATCTGTTATAATTGATGAAGACCTAACTTTGAACGCAGTAAAAAAATTACATACAACTTTCGAATTAGATTAATGCAAATTAGACCACATAGAATAATTAAAAGAAAAAAAACTAAAGAAATAAAAGTAGGAAAAGTTTCTGTTGGAGGAACTTCACGAATAACTGTTCAATCAATGACAAATACTCTTACAACAGATATAAAGAATACAATTATTCAAATTAAGTCATTAGAGCAAGCTGGAGCAGATATTGTACGAGTTTCTTGCCCCGATGAAAATTCAACAAAATCTCTTAAAGAAATTATTAGAGAAGTAGAAGTCCCGATTGTTGCAGATATTCATTTTCATTATAAGAGGGCGATCGAAGCAGCACAAATGGGAGCAAGCTGCTTGAGAATAAATCCTGGCAATATAGGGTCTAAAGATAGAGTGCTAGAAGTAGTAAGAGCAGCCAAAGATAATAATTGTTCTATACGGATAGGGGTTAACGCTGGTTCATTAGATAAATCATTATTAGAAAAATATAAAGAACCTTGCCCAGAAGCACTAGTTGAAAGTGCTAAAAATAATATAAAATTATTAGAAGATAATGACTTTTTCAATTTTAAGATTAGTGTAAAGTCTTCAGATATTTTTTTGACTGTTAAAGCTTATCAACAATTATCAAATGAATGTAATTATCCTCTTCATTTAGGAGTGACTGAGGCTGGAGGTTTATTTAGCGGAAGCATCAAATCTTCAATTGGCATCGGTCAACTTCTTATGGAGGGTATTGGAGATACAATTAGAGTTTCACTATCTTCAGATCCTGTTGATGAAGTCAAAGCTGGGTATGAAATATTAAAATCATTGGGCATTCGTGCTAGAGGAGTGAATATTATCTCTTGTCCATCATGTGCGCGGCAGGCATTTCCAGTTATTGAAACTGTGAAAAAATTGGAAAAAAAACTTGCTCATATCAAAAAGCCGATCAATCTCTCAATAATTGGTTGCGTAGTTAATGGTCCAGGTGAGGCTTCACAAACAGAGATTGGATTAACTGGCGGTGGTCATGACAATAATCTTTTATATCTTTCAGGAATACCCCACACAAAAGTAGCTAATTCAGAAATAATTAATAAAGTTGTTCAATTAGTAGAGGAAAAAGTTAAAGAATTAGATTGATGATACCCTTACAGAAAGTAAAAGATATTATTTTAAAACATGATGATTTAGAAAAAGAGTTATCCTCAGGAAATATTGAACCTAAACTATTTGCTAAAAAATCTAAAGAATACTCTAATCTTGGCAGCATAATCTCAACTGCAAAAGAATATCTAAATTTTGATAATGAAAAAAAAGATCTAGAGCAAATTTTAAAAGATAAAAATAATGACATTGAGATGATGGAAATGGCGAAAAAAGATTTGAATGAAATAGAGAATAAAAAAATAAGATTTGAAAATGAATTAAAGATTTTTCTTTTACCTAAAGATGAAGACGATGATAAAAATGCTATTGTTGAAATAAGAGCTGGAACAGGCGGTTTAGAAGCTTCACTTTTTTGCGCAGATTTATTTAGAATGTATGAAAAAGTTTGTTCAAAAAAGAAGTGGCAAATAGAAATAATTAATATTTCAAAAAGTGAGGCAGGAGGATACAAAGAAGTTATCTTCTTAGTAAATGGTAATGACATATATTCTTATCTAAAGTATGAGTCAGGTGTTCATCGTGTTCAAAGAATACCAAAAACTGAAACTCAAGGCAGAGTCCATACCTCAGCTGCTACAGTGGCTGTTCTTCCTGAGGCAGAGGAAGTAGATATACAAATCAAGGATACAGATTTGAGAATAGATGTGTTTAGATCAGGCGGCCCAGGGGGGCAATCTGTTAATACTACCGACAGCGCAGTTAGAATTACACATATTCCAAGTGGAGTAGTAGTAAGTCAACAAGATGAAAAATCTCAACATAAAAATAAAGCAAAAGCTTTGAAAATTTTAAGATCTAGGGTTTACGAAGCAGAAAAAAGAAAAAGAGATCAAGAGAGATCAAGTAATAGGAGAAACCAAATTGGTTCGGGCGATAGATCAGAAAGGATTAGGACATATAACTTCCCTCAGGGTAGAGTCACAGATCATAGGATTAATTTGACTTTACACAAACTGGAGGAGTTTTTAAGCGGCGAGATTCATGAAGAAATGAATGAACAACTTAGGCTAAAGGAACAAAATTTAAAACTTGAAAGCCTTTAAAATGAACACTTTAGAACTTTTAAACTTAGGATCTTATAAACTTCAAAAACAAAAAATTAGAACACATAGACTAGATTCTGAAATTTTACTTTCAAAAGTCCTACATAAAAGAAGAGAAGAAATATTATTGATGCTAAATGAAAATATAAACGATGAGAAAATTTCTGAATTTAATAGTTTAATACGAAGAAGAGTTTTAAAAGAGCCTGTAGCTTATATAACTAAAGAAAAGGAATTTTGGAGTAAAAAGTTTAATGTAAATAAAAATACTTTAATACCGAGGCCAGAAACCGAGTTAATTGTCCAATATTTAATTAACATTTACAAAAATAAAAAAATTTTTTTGTTAGATGTAGGAACTGGCTCTGGTTGTATTTTAATAAGCATTTTAAATGAGCTGCCTTCTTCAAAAGGGGTAGGTATAGATATCTCAAGTAATGCCTTAAAAATTGCAAAGAATAATGCTTTGTTACATAGGGTTGATGACCGAATTAAGTTTTATAATAAATCTATTATCAACTTATATAACTTTAAATTTGACTTATTGGTCTCCAACCCACCCTATATTGAAAGAAAGAATATTAAAAATCTAGATGATGGAATTAGGAAATATGAACCACTGATTGCACTTAACGGGGGAAATGATGGACTTGACGTAATTAAAAAAGTTATCTACAAAGCAAAGGCAATCTTAAAAGTTAATGGTAAACTCGCGTTAGAAATTGGAAACGGACAAAGTAAAAAAGTTTCAAGAGAATTAAAAAAAAATAATTTTAAAATAGAGAAGCATATAAAAGATTACGGAAACAATACGAGATGTTTAATATCAATATTAACAAAGTAGTATCAAATGAATAATAACAGAAGAAGAAACTTCAGAGGCAGGACACAAAAAAGTAGTTTTTTAAGAAGAAGAAACGGATCCAGTTCAACAAACACTTTCAATAATAAAGGAAATATGAACTTTAATCGAAACGGATCAATGAATAATTCTCACAATGTTGAAAAAACAATGCAAAAATTTCAACAACTTGCAAAAGACGCCCAAAGTAACGGAGATCCAGTTTTAGCTCAAAATTATTTACAGCACGCAGATCATTATTTGAGAAGATTAAATGAGTTAACAGAAAAAAAAGAAAACTTTATAGATAAAAATAAAATTTCTGAAAATTCACCAAAAGAAGAAAATTTTTTAGAAAAAAAATTGTCATAAAATTTTTAAAAATTAACTATCTTAACTCTGACAGTTTTAAATCAATTTTAATCCTTTTTAGCTCAAATTCTTCTCTAGCCTCGCCTTTTAAAACTCTTCCAGAGGGTAATTTAAGTCTCTGAGAATTTACTTTTTTTCCGTTAACAATTACCTCATAATGAAGGTGTGGCCCAGTTGAAAGTCCAGTAGAACCAACGTAGCCGATTATTTGTCCTTGTTTTACTTTTTTCCCCTCTTTAATTCCCTTAGCAAAAGACTTCATGTGAGCGTAAATAGTTTCGTAAGTCGAATTATGTTTTATCTTTACGCAATTACCTCCACCCCCGCACCATCTAGCACGTGTTACTGTTCCAGAACCAGAAGCCATTATAGGTGTTCCACTTGGAGCAGCAAAATCTGTACCACGATGCATTTTGTTATATCCTAGGATTGGATGTTTTCTCATACCAAAAGAAGATGATAGGCGTGCACCATTAATTGGAGTTTTCATTAATGATTTCGTAATACTCTTACCCTTAATATCATAATACTCTTCATCATTTTTATATTTAAAATTATAAAGATTTATTTCCTCGCCATTAACAAACATTGATGCATAAATTATTTTTCCAGTATCTCTAACTCTATTATTATCATCTAAAAATTTTTCATAATATATTTCAAACCAATCTCCTTTTCGAATATCTCTTTGAAAGTCTACTTCAAATCCAAATACTCTTGCAAATTCTACAATTATATTTGGTTCTATATTTGCCTTCATAGCTGAACTATATAGATTATTTGTTATAGAATTTTTAACTACAATTTCTTTTTTATATAGTTGGAGAATATTTTCTTTAATTATGAAAGTATCCTCTGATTTTCTTATCTCTATACTGCTTGTATTGTTGATTGGAAAATTTAAATTTACAAGAGTATTCGAACCATCAGGTAATTTTTTTAATACCATAGATAATTCTCGACCAGAGTAAATATTTGAAAGTTTTGCCTTTTTTATTTGAGTTGAGATATCATTAATATCCTCAGTTCTTACCTCATACTTTTTAAGTATCTTTTCTATACTATCATTATTTTTAATTAAATATTTTATCTCCTCGTATGGACTATTTAATTTAGTAATTAAAAAATTCCGGAAATTTAAAAAATCTTTAGAGCTTGTAATTGCCTTCATGTTTTTTTGGTTTTCTAGATTTTGCTGATTGACAATACTATTAATTGAAAAAAAAGTGATTGATAACAACACTGCTGATGTGAAAAATATTATTAGATTAAAATTTGAAATCTTAACTTTTTTAATCTTATCTAAGGCACCTAATCCTATTTTTTTTCTGTAAAAAGCATTAAATTTTTGGATTATCGTCATAGTTGTTTTCTACAAAAATTATTGGATGTTTGCAACGCGAACAAGTCAAAAAATGCCTATTTTAAAAGCTATTTTGACGAATATACGCCTTGACTTATAAGCAAATTGTAATAAAACGAGCCCTCACCTCTACGAAATTAATATTTTAACGTGGCTAGAGGTGTGTAGATTTTATTCACTAAAATCTTAGCTTTT